>JAEEGL010826553.1_pt1 | contig 11847 bp, 10 predicted proteins | sample 9134231 | NCBI WGS metagenome assembly JAEEGL01 (sample SAMN16246548, study PRJNA631951) | gut metagenome | biome: gut microbiome; feature: rumen; material: fiber-attached | host: Bos | place: Iran: Karaj | collected 2018-10 | reverse complement strand
GTAGCGGTCGGCACCATGTTGCCCTGCCCCTGGAAAAAGCCTCTGAATACGCCCATTATCGCAACAATAAAGAGCGTGGGTGCCAGAACTCTTAAGGGCAGATAACTCATCGGTTCATTCATGCCCTCGGAAAGCGAACGGGCAAATATGAAAACAAACGATGATGATAAAAGACCCATGACAAGTGCAAAAACAAGCGTGCACTTAAAGATCTTGTCGGCATTCTTGTATTGCCCTTTGTTGACTCTTGCGGCAACCAGTTTTGATACGGAAAGCGGGATCGCATACGAAGATATCGTAAGAACTATGTTGTAGATCTCATATGCGGCCGAATAATAACTGTTTCCGAGGTCGCCTATAATGTATGTAAGAGGGATCCTTTTAAAAAGCCCGAGTATCCTTACAAGAACACCGGCAAGTGCAAGAATTCCGCCCTGAACTATGAAATTATTGAATTTACTTTGTTTGCCGTCACCCGACATTAACCCATCTCCCGTGTAATCCCAATCTCGTCAAGTATCTCATCCTGAAGTGCTTCCATGACTTTACGCTCATCGTCATTTATATGATCGAACCCCGATAAATGAAGAAGGCTGTGTGTAATAAGGAATGCGATCTCTCTTTTATATGAATGACCGTATTCTTCGGCCTGCTTATGGGCGTGTTCAAGCGATATCATGATATCACCGAGTATAAGCTCGCCTGTATCCGGATCGAAGCACTCCGGATCATCTTCCGAAATATTTGAAAAATCGCCGGGCTTTTCAAATTCAAGCGCGGGAAAAGAAAGCACATCGGTTGATCTGTCAATATTTCTGAATTCTTTATTTATGCCGCGTATCGTTTTATCATCCGTAAAAGTTACGTTTAAACAAAGTTCGTATGGGATGTCAAAACGAGCTGATACCGCTGCGGTCAGTGTCTTGATGAGTTCTTCGGCATCGAAAGAAAACTCTTCGTCAGTCTCATTTTCAACGTAAAAAGTCATAATAAAGGATCTCCTTTTTCATAATCTCTCTTACGTTTTTCATATCCCTTCCGGTCATGTCGGAATCGGCAAGGGCTTCTTTGATGTATTTCTTGTTAAGCATCGTATCGATAAGTTCGTTGTAATTTACTTTTGCATTCTTATCCGAGGCAAAGATCTGCATTATGGAATATATGAGCTTGTCCGAAAGATAAACGATGCATGACTCCTTGCGGATAAGCGAGGAATTTCTGTCTGAAAACTCAACCAGTACTTTGGCGGCTTCCGGAGGAAATGAATTATCTTTTACAAACTTTTTAAGATCGTTCTGAGAGTATCCGAAACACTTCTTTATCCTGTGATAATAAGCCAGGTTTTTGGCCACATCGACATTGCATCCGCAGGCTTTGGCAATACGTTCGGTAAGATATGCGGTATGGATCGAACGGAAATACTCTTCTTTGGATTTTTCTTTTAATTTAATAAGAGCATCGTATTCCTGATCGTTTATCTCAAGATACATATTGCGGTAGCGATTGGCCACATTATCGTTGAAATATTTAAGTATACCGAACAAAATGATCGTATTTACGGAGATGTTTACGATGGGCATCAGGAACTGTTCAAGGTTTAATTCTTCATTTTTAAGAAATACGAATCCCGCCGTTTCAAATACCAGAAGCGTAAGCATTGATAAAAATATCGAAAAAGAAACCTTGAAATTCTCGTCTATGGATCTGAAAAGCATGATCGCTATCGCTGTTGAAAGAAAATAAACGATAAACGGCATCAAAAGATCTGTGCCTGTCAGCATGCATGACATCATGATAAGACCTGCGGTCGAAAACAGGCCCGTAAATCTGTTGGAAAACAGTGACATGGCAACACCGAGCGCAACAAACATCCATCCCGAAACATCAAAAAACGGATAAAGCGCACTTAATACAAGCGATATCTCATAAACGAGCACAAATCGAAAGATATGCTCGGTGTTATCGTAATCAAACGAGTTGTTTAAAAGTTCGTACAGAAAAGAAAAAGTCAGGAATAAGGCAAAAAGCGCAGTCATCACACCGATCTGCAAAATTTCGCCGTATGATTTTTTAAACAGAAAAGAAGCTCCGACAGCAACGAGTATTGTCGGAAAAAAGATCGATACAGCTGATATTATCAATGGCTTCTTTTCAAATGTTTCCAAATCTATCTACCTTTGTTGTTCTTTTTTTCTTCGTATGCGTCATAAGCGTTGACGATCTTCTGTACAAGGGGATGTCTTACGACATCTTTGCCGGAAAGTTCGCAAATCGATATACCGTCGATCTTTTTAAGTATCTTTACAGCTACGTCAAGGCCGCTCGGCATATCCTTGGGAAGGTCCTTTTGCGTGGCGTCACCGGTTATTACGACTTTCGAACCGAAACCTATTCTTGTTAAGAACATCTTCATCTGTGCGGGTGAAGTGTTCTGGGCTTCGTCGAGGATGATATAGGCATCTTCCAAGGTACGGCCTCTCATATAAGCAAGAGGCGCAACTTCAATAAGCCCTTTCTCCATGTTCTTTTGAAAATTTTCCGCGCCCATGATCTGATAAAGGGCATCGTAAAGAGGTCTTAAATAAGGATCGACCTTGCTCTGGAGATCGCCCGGCAAGAAGCCCAGTTTTTCGCCTGCTTCGATGGCCGGTCTTGTAAGAATGATCTTACTCACTTCATTGTTTTTAAAAGCAGTGATCGCCATAGCCATTGCAAGATAAGTCTTTCCGGTACCGGCGGGGCCGATCCCGAAAGTGATCATATCTTTTTTCATGGCATCAACATAATGTTTCTGCCCCAGAGTTTTAGGCTTTACGGGTTTTCCGAGCATGGTATGGCAAATAATGTCTTTGTCAAGTTCCGAAAGCCGTTCTTCATTTTGGTCTTTGGAAAGTTCTATCGCATAATCCATTTTCTGCTCTTCTATCCCCGATCTTCCCGATGTGCTTATAAGCTGTTTCATCATGGCGATACCGTGTTCGACGTTTACTTCATCGCCTATGACTTTTAAAACGCCGTCTCTGTTAATGAGCAATATATTAAGTTCCCGCTCCATCTTTTCAAGATAGCGGTCGTTTTCGCCGAATAATGCTTTTAAATCTTCGGCTTTAAGTTCTAAAGTTTTTTCCATTTATTTGTGATATTTCTCGTTGTTGTTGATCTTGAATGCTCTGTATATCTGTTCAAGCAGTATCACTCTCATAAGCTGATGAGGAAATGTCATATCGGAAAAAGAAAGCTTAAGGTCCGAGCGCTTTTTAACTTCATCGCTTAATCCCAATGATCCTCCGATTATAAGATCGATACAGCTGTTTCCCGATGAAAAGATTTCTTCGATCTTTTCGGCAAATGCGGGGCTTGAATATTTTTTCCCTTCAACGCACAAAGAAATGACATATTCGTCATTTCTTATGGCTGATAATATGAGCTCGCCTTCTTTTTTAAGGACAAGTTCATTTTCCTTATCCGACGCATTGTCGGGTATTTTTTCATCGGGAAGTTCCGTGATCTCGATCTTTGAAAAACGGGACAGTCGTTTTACGTATTCTGCTACGGCCTCTTTATAAAAGTTTTCTTTTATCTTTCCGACACAAACGATCTTAATCTTCATCTTCGGAACCGAATATTTCTGAGTAATAGCTGTCTACCACATAGTATGAAAAACCGGGAGCAAGATTCTCGTCTTCCATATCGCGTTCAAGCTGCATGACAGCCATGTCGGTAAGGTAAAGACTCTTTTCTTCCATTGAAAGTTCTTTGTCTTCGATATCAAAAGTGCCTTCATTGACAAGCCCTTTAAGTATCGAAACCGCTTCCCTGATAAGTTTTTCCTCTTTTTTGACCTCGGGGATAAGTCTTTTATATGTAAGATACGACCTGATACCCGAAAACAAAAATACCAGGAACAACAAGCCCATTACTCCGATGACAAGCCATTTTGAGTAACCGCTGAAGGGAAGCTTGATCACGTTTAGAAGCGATAATACTATTGCAACCATTCCCACAAGCCCGCATCCGATAAGAACCACCGAAGAAGACTTGTTTTCTTCGGATTTATCTTTGATGCTCTCATATTTGGGAACGCTGTGCTGGGCTCTTCGGCGGGTGTTTTCAATGATCGCTTTGATATCTTCTTCGGTAAGACCTCTTGACCTTAATAATGCGGTGATTTCATTGACAGCCTTAACGGTGGCCTCATCATATTCTTCACTTTCTTCATTGTCGGAGGTCTCGGTTATATCCTCACTATCCGGACCGTAGTCATCTGCGTTTGCTTCACCGCGATAATCTTCTACAAGATCAATGCCTTCTTTTTCTTCTTCAAGTTTATCCACAAGCGCGGTATTGCAATCGGGGCATATTTTGATGCCTTTAACATATTCGAGTTTACAGCTTGGACACCAGGGCATGATCAATACTCCTTATTTAGCGCTTAAATAGTTGTCGATTCCCTTGGCAGCGGCCTTTCCGGCACCCATTGCAAGGATTACGGTTGCAGCTCCCGTTACGGCATCACCGCCGGCGAATACACCTTCTTTAGAGGTCTGACCGAACTCTTCCTCGGCTACTATACATTTTCTCTTGTTTGTCTCAAGGCCCTTGGTGGTTGAAGCTATAAGGGGATTGGGACTTGTTCCGAGTGACATGATAACACTGTCAACATCGATCTCGAATTCGGAACCCGGTACTTCCACGGGGCTTCTGCGGCCTGATTCATCGGGCTCGCCGAGTTCCATACGGATACATCTGATCTTGCTTACCCAGCCGTTTTCATCGGCAATGATCTCTACGGGATTGGTCAAAAGATCGAATATGATGCCTTCTTCTTTGGCATGATGCACTTCTTCGACTCTGGCGGGAAGTTCGGCTTCGCTTCTTCTGTATATTACGTGTACTTCGGCACCGAGTCTTAATGCCGTTCTTGCCGCATCCATGGCAACGTTACCGCCGCCGACAACCGCTACTTTTTTGGCGTGCATTATGGGGGTGTTTGAATTCTCATCAAAAGCTTTCATGAGATTGCTTCGGGTAAGATATTCGTTGGCGGAGAATACACCGTTTGCGTTTTCTCCGGGAATTCCCATGAATTTGGGAAGTCCTGCACCCGAACCGATAAAGATCGCATCAAAGCCTTCGTCTTCAAGAAGTTCATCGATAGTGATGCTCTTACCGATAACAACGTTTGTCTCAATCTTTACACCAAGGGATTTTACGTTTTCGATCTCTTTTGCCACAACATCTTCTTTGGGAAGACGGAATTCGGGAATACCGTAAACGAGAACTCCGCCGGGCTGATGAAGAGCTTCAAAGATAGTTACGTCATAACCCATTCTTGCAAGATCGCCGGCACATGTAAGACCTGCGGGACCCGAACCGATGATGGCAACCTTTTTACCGTTGTCAGCGGCATTTTTGGAAGGTTTGCGGCCGTTGGCTCTTGCGGTATCGGCTACAAATCTTTCGAGTTTACCGATGGAGATAGGCTCACCCTTGATACCTCTGATACATTTTCCTTCACACTGACTTTCCTGAGGACATACACGTCCGCAAACTGCGGGAAGTGCGCTTGAATCACTTAAGATATCGTAGGCTTTGTCAAAATCACCGTTCTTAACCTGCTCTATAAAGCCGGGAATGTTGATGGCTACGGGACAGCCCTTGATACACTGGGCATTTTTACAATTGATACATCTGGAAGCCTCTTCCATGGCTTCTTCTTTGTTATAACCGAGGCAAACCTCGTCAAAATTGGTAGCACGAACTTTCGGATCCTGCTCGCGTACCGGTACTTTCTTTAATACATCCATTATCTGTTACCTCCTTAGCAGTTTCCGCATCCGCCGTGATGTGTGTCGCCCTCTTTGGCTTCTAAGAATGCTCTTCCTTCGGCTGTTTTGTAAAGAGTCTGACGTTTCATAGCTTCATCAAAGTTTACAAGATGTCCGTCAAATTCGGGACCGTCAACACATGCAAATTTAACCTTGTCTCCAACGGTCACACGACATGCTCCGCACATTCCGGTACCGTCCACCATAATGGGATTTAAGCTTACGACCGTGGGAATATTAAGTTCCTTGGTGAGCTTGCAAACGAATTTCATCATTATCATCGGTCCGATAGCTACGCAGACATCGTATTTTTTGCCTTCGCCGACAAGATCTTCGATAACTTTGGTAACCATACCGCTGCGGCCGTAAGAACCGTCATCAGTCGTTATATACAGATTTCCGGCTACTGCTTTCATCTCGTCTTCAAGGATCAAAAGGTCTTTTGTCTTGGATCCTACGATAACATCCGCATTAATGCCGTGTTCTTTTAACCATTTAACCTGAGGATAAACGGGAGCGGTTCCCACACCGCCTGCCACAAAAAGAATGCTCTTTTTGGCCGTATTTGCAACATCGTCCGTTAAAAGTTCCGAAGGGCATCCAAGAGGTCCCACAAAGTCGTTAAAGGAATCACCTTTCTTAAGCTTTGACATGAAAAGCGTTCCGGCGCCGACGATCTGGAATACTATCGTAATGGTGCCCGCTTCCCTGTCATAATCACAGATCGTAAGAGGGATCCTTTCGCTTTCGCTGTCGGTCCTTACGATGACAAACTGTCCGGGAAGACAGGATTTTGCAACTCTCGGAGCATGTACGACCATATAAAAGATATTGGTCGTCAACTCTTTGGCTTCAAGTATCTGGTACATTTTTTTGTTTCCTTTCGATGTTTATTTAAAGAGGTGAAAGCCTGTATCCGTCTTCACCCGTTATATCAACGGTATAAAGCATTCCGTTATAGCAGTCGATCGCATAATATGTTCCGGTCATCTTATTGTTGCCGAAGTCATCCTGGATATACTCGACTACAAAGTAAAAGTCACCCATATCCTTGATGGGATAGATCGTGGAATACATAAATATGTATGTACCCTCGACTCCTTCGCGGTGACGGCCGGATTCATCGAGATATCCGCGGTCGATAAGTCCCTGATTCAGTAAAGTTACGGCATCCGCAGCGGTAAGGTCGGTATTGAGGGTAACTGTATATTCTCTTTCCGCAATCTCGCTTTGTGTTCCGTCATTGGAGAATACCACAAATTTGTAATTGTGCTTTCCTTCCATGGCGGGAATGGGATTGGAATACTTGTATGATTCCTTGGTGGGAGCTGCTCCGTCGATCGTATAGTAACAAGTATACATCACGGGAACTTCAACTTCTATCAAAAATGTATGTTCAAATTCACCGTCTTCGGGTTCAACCTTGGGTGAAAAAGAAAATGCCACATCTATCAGGTAATTGCCCGAGATCGTCTCACCGGGTATGTCATAATCGTTAAGACATACAGCTTTTACGGAATAACTGCCGTATTCCAAAAGAAGCGGACCGGTATATTCGATACCGTTGGTTATGGGATCGGAACCGTCTAAAGTGTAAAGTATACGGCATTCGGAATCGGTGGTTATACGAAGATTGATCGTATCGTTATAAGTTCCGGGATCTGTGCTGAATTTGGGGACCGAAACTATATACGACGAATAGTCTTTAAGTACCGATTCTATCTCGCAGTTTCTTAATTTTTCGCCGATCGAAGCATAATCGCCCTTTTCTTTGTACAGATCGAAAAGTTTCCTGTATGCCATTACGCGCTTCGCTTCGTCGGTATCTTTGTTTTCCGCGATCTCGGTAAGAGTATATGCCGCATCATCGGGTTTATTGAGTTCAAGATAATAATCAGCTATCTTTAACTTGTAATTTATGTTGGAAGGCTCTATCTTGGAAGCTTTTTCAAGATATTTGACAGCCTTATTGATATCGCCCGACGAATATGACTTATCGGCCATTTCGACCTGATATTCAAGGGAACTTTCGTGTGATATCTTAAGTCCCATATGGACCGCAATGGCGATAACGGCAATGATACCGACAGCTATAAGCACATAAACGAATTTCCCGATATGTTTGCTGCGCTTTAATAAAAAACCGATCAATGACGGATTGTCGTCATCATCAAATTCGGCATTTGCGATATCGTTTTTATTGTTAAACTCTTTGTGAGCTATGTCGCGGATGGTTTTGTTCATCTCAAGTTCCATATCGATATCCGAAACTATCTCTATTTCACATCCGCAATGTTCACAGTACAGGAGGCCTTCTTTTAAAGGTTTTCCGCAATTGGGACATTTCATGAGTTTTAATACCTTTCACAAGCTTCGATTACATTGTTCATAAGCATTGCTATCGTCATGGGGCCCACTCCTCCGGGAACCGGAGTTATGAGTGAAACTTTATCTTTAACATTTTCAAAATCAACATCACCGCACATTTTGTTGTTTTCGTCTCTGTGAATGCCTACATCGATAACAACGGCACCGTCTTTGACGTATTCGGGACCTACAAAACGGGGTTTACCGATCGCAACTATTAAGATATCCGCTTCGCTTGCTACCGCTTTAAGATCGGCCGTTTTGGAATGACATATCGTTACGGTCGCGTTTTCTTTAAGCATAAGAAGCGCCATGGGCTTACCTACAATATTGCTGCGTCCGATAACCACACATCTCTTTCCGGAAATATCAACATTACTGCGCTTAAGAAGCTGGATTATACCGGCGGGTGTACATGAAACAAAGCCTTCTTTGCCGACACACAATGCCCCGACATTTGAAACATGGAAACCGTCGACATCCTTTGAAGGATCGATCTTTGCGATGACCTTGTTTTCGTCTATATGTTTGGGAAGCGGTAACTGGACAAGTATGCCGTTTACTTCCTTATCGTTGTTGAGTTTATCGATGAGATCAAGCAATTCCTGTTCGCTTGTCGATTCGGGAAGTTCATATGACAGGGATTTTATATTGCAGTATTCACATGCCTTTTTCTTGTTGCCCACATATATCGACGAAGCGGGATCGTTGCCCACCAAAATAACTGCAAGACAGGGCGTTTTTCCTGCTTTGATAAGCTCTTCAGCCTTTGCCTTACATTCGTCTTTTATTTCCTGCGATATCTTTTTGCCGTCTATCAGTTCCATAATTTCCCTCTTTTGATCGTACTTATATTAAATAAATCCAAAGCTTAGAAAAGACCGGTTATGTTTCCGTCATCATCAACATCTATCGTATATGCTGCGGGATTCTTGGAAAGGCCGGGCATCGTCATGATCTGACCGGTAAGTACTACCACAAATCCGGCACCGGCTGAGATATATACGTCTCTTACGTTAAGCGTAAAACCTTCGGGCCTTCCGAGAAGTGTCTGATCGTCAGACAGTGAGTACTGAGTCTTGGCCATACATACGGGAAGATCCGAAAAGCCCATATCGGTAAGCTTTTTAAGCATCTTTTCGCTTTCCTTGGTAAAAGAAACATCTTTGGCACCGTAAATGCATGTGGCAACCTTTTCGATCTTTTCCTTAAGAGGAAGGCTGTCTTCGTAAAGAGGTTTGAAATTGCTCTCACATCCGTTTATGGTATCAATGACCGTGTTGGCGAGTTCCACACCGCCTTCACCGCCGAGTTCCCATACTTTGGAAAGAGCAAATTCACATCCGCGGGCTTTGACGAAGTCTTTGACAAAATCTCTTTCGGCCTGTGTGTCGCTTACAAAATCGTTTAATGTTACGACAACCGGAACTCCGTAGAGTTTTAAGTTTTCCATATGCTTTTCAAGGTTTACGATACCCTTTTTAAGAGCATCGAGATTTTCCTTGGAAAGATCTTCTTTTAAAACGCCGCCGTTATATTTAAGAGCTCTTATGGTAGCGACCAGAACAACGCAGTCCGGCTTTAATCCGGCTTTACGGCATTTGATGTCAAAGAACTTCTCCGCTCCGAGGTCTGCGCCGAATCCGGCTTCGGTTATAACATAATCTGCCATTTTAAGTGCATATCTTGTTGCTCTTACGGAATTGCAGCCGTGTGCGATGTTTGCAAAAGGACCGCCGTGAACTATGGCCGGAGTGTGTTCCATAGTCTGTATCAGGTTGGGCTTTATGGCATCCTTTAAAAGAGCGGCCATGGAACCCACGCATTTAAGCTGACCTGCGGTAACCGGATTTCCCGAATAATCATATGCAACAATGATCTTGGAAAGACGGTCTTTAAGATCTTTAAGATCTTCGGAAAGACACAAAACAGCCATTATCTCGGTAGCAACCGTTATAACAAAATGATCTTCTCTTACGGTGCCGTCCGATTTGTTTCCGAGACCTATCACGATATTCCTAAGAACTCTGTCGTTCATGTCCATACAACGCTTAAATACAACGTTTCTGGGATCTATATTAAGTTCGTTGCCCTGCTGGATATGATTGTCAAGTATTGCGGCAAGCAGGTTGTTGGCGCTTGTTATGGCATGAAAATCTCCGGTGAAATGAAGATTTAAATCTTCCATCGGAACAACCTGAGCATATCCGCCTCCCGCTGCACCGCCCTTTATGCCGAAACACGGTCCGAGTGAGGGCTCACGAAGAGCGACAACGCATTTCTTGTCAAGTCTTGAAAATGCATCGCTTAAGCCGACGGAAGTGGTTGTCTTGCCTTCTCCCGCGGGAGTGGGGTTGATGGCGGTAACAAGAATAAGTTTGCCGTTGGGCTTATCTTTGTTTTCTTCCCACCATTCATTTGTTATCTTGGCTTTGTATTTTCCGTATAATTCAAGCCGGTCTTCGCTTATGCCGACTTTTGCGGCAACATCTTTGATTGGAAGAAGTTTGGCTTCTCTGGCGATCTCGATATCGGATTTCATATTATTCTCCATTCATCATAAACCGTTGCTTTCGATAAAACTTTCAAAATCGGATTGCGACATAATTATCTGGCGTGCTTTTGTACCGTCTTCACCCGATACGACTCCGGCATCGGCGAGCTGGTCCATTATGCGGGCGGCTCTGTTAAAACCGATCCTGTAAACACGCTGAAGATTTCCGATCGAAGCTTTATTGTTGGAAATTATATATTTACCTGCTTCGACAAACAATTCGTCATAACCGCTGTCAGATCCGCCCTGTGAAGATCCGGATGATGAACTTGTGGCACCGGAATCGATCTTTTTCTGAATTTCTATCGCCGCAGCATCATCTGCGGGTGAATTCTTTTTAAGGAAATCAACTATTCTGTTAACATCCTGGTCGGATACAAACGCACCCTGCAGTCTCACGGGTTTTTTAAGACCTTTGGGGAAGAACAGCATATCGCCTCTTCCGAGCAGTTCTTCGGCTCCGGTCATATCAAGAATGGTTCTTGAATCGACACCCGAAGATACGGCAAATGCAAGTCGGGACGGCATATTGGCTTTAATAAGACCGGTAATGACATCTACCGAAGGTCTTTGCGTTGCTATGATAAGGTGAATGCCGCAGGCCCTGGCAAGCTGCGCCAGTCGGCATATGGCGTCTTCAACATCGTTTTTGGCGACCATGATAAGGTCCGCAAGCTCGTCGACGATAACAACTATCTGAGGGAGCTTTTTGTGTATCTCGCTTTCGGTATCCATTTCCGAAACGGCTTTGTTGTATCCCTTAAGATCTCTTACGTTAAGATCTGCAAATTTCTTGTATCGCTCCATCATTTCGGCAACCGCCCAATTAAGTGCCGCAGCCGCTTTCTTGGGATCCGTCACAACGGGAATGAGCAAATGCGGTATTCCGTTGTATACGCTCAACTCAACGACTTTGGGGTCGATCATGATGAGTTTGACATCGTTGGGATGAGCTTTATATATAAGGCTTACGATCAAAGTATTGATACATACGGATTTACCCGAACCCGTAGCTCCTGCGATGAGCAGATGCGGGAACTGATCTATATCGTATACAATGACCTTTCCGGAAATATCTTTTCCGACCGCAAACGTAAG
>JAEEGL010162459.1_pt1 | contig 11847 bp, 9 predicted proteins | sample 9134231 | NCBI WGS metagenome assembly JAEEGL01 (sample SAMN16246548, study PRJNA631951) | gut metagenome | biome: gut microbiome; feature: rumen; material: fiber-attached | host: Bos | place: Iran: Karaj | collected 2018-10 | reverse complement strand
TCAAGGTAAGAAAGATGGCAAACAGAGCAATTAAGTACAGAGCATATCCTACAACTAAACAATCTGTCATGTTTGCTAAGACCTTTGGCTGTTGTCGTAAGGTCTATAATCTCATGCTTTCAGATAAGATTGAAGGCTACAAGGCTACTGGTAAGTTTCCTACTGTTACACCTGCTAAGTATAAGAACGATTATCCTTATCTTAGAGAAGTAGACAGCCTTGCTCTTGCCAATAAGCAGATGGACTTACAGGAGGCTTTTCGTAATACATTTAGTAAATCTCGTAAGAAGAAAAACGGTTTTCCTAAATTCAAGTCTGCCAAACATAGTCGTAAGTCCTATACTACAAACAATCAAAAAGGCACAGTTGCTATCATAGACAACAAATGTATTAAGCTCCCTAAGATTGGAAAGGTAAAAGCTGTTATCCATCGTGTGCCTGACGATAGTTGGACAATTAAATCGGCTACCGTATCACAGGAATCTGACGGCAAATATTATATCTCCGTACTCTTTGAGTTTGAGAATACCGTAAATCCTTATGTAGCCGATAAAACTAATGCCATCGGGTTAGATTATGCTTCCGACGGCTTATACGTAGATAGTAATGGCAATACAGGTACTAATCATAAGTATTATCGTGAGAGCCACAACAAGCTTGCTAAGGCTCAGCGTAAGCTATCACGTATGCAAGGCTCTAAGAAACACGAGGTTAAGTCCAATAATTATATAAAGCAACTCCGTAAAGTGAATAAGATACATAGGCATATCGCTAATCAGCGTTTGGATAATCTACATAAAATATCTACTGAGATAGCCAATCAGTATGATGTTGTATGCGTAGAATCCTTAAACATGAAGTCTATGTCTAACAAAGGTTTTGGTAACGGCAAAGCTACTCTCGATAATGGTTACGGTATGTTCCTGTCTATGCTTGAATATAAACTATCCGATAGAAATAAGTATCTCATCAAGGTAGACAAGTGGTTCCCGTCATCACAGATATGTCATTGTTGTGGTATGCTACATCCTGAAATGAAGAATTTAGCTATCCGTAAAATGACATGTGATTGCGGTCTTACAATAAGCCGTGACCAGAACGCTGCTATCAATATCCTAAAGGAAGGATTACGACTACTGACTGAAGTAGCCTGAAACTAAATATGACAGTAGGGATGGAATAGCCCAAACTTATACGCCTGTGGACATTGTGTAAGACGAGCCGTTACGTATCATCGTAGCCAGCGCAGTAGTGGTTGAAGCAGGAAGCTCCGACTTCTATAAGTCGGAGTAGTTCACACATATTTGTCTATATATTCTAATTATGTTTTAAGTACAACTTAAGAATTATTTGGTATAATAGATTCATATAATACATATTTTTAAAGGATTTATTATATGAATTCAAACAGTATTTATGGTGAGTATGCACCATATCTCGAGATGGTGCTTCAGGAGCTTGAGAAGCGTTTCAAGAACTTTGATGATTATGTACTTGGTGAAACTGGTGAACATGGTTTCGAGCACATTATCACCCGTATCAAGTCCGATGAAAGCATGCGTGAAAAGTGTCAGAGAAAGGGCCTTCCTGAGAACGCTCACTCTGCTCTTTCAGAGCTTACTGATGCCATCGGTATGAGAATCGTTACCAGCTTTATAGATGACATTTATCTCATGATCAAGTACATAAAAAGCTTTGATAACTGTGAGGTTATAGAGGAAATAGATTATATTAAACATGCAAAGCCAAATGGCTATAGGAGCTATCACCTTATTCTCGCAGTTAAAACTGATTTTCCCGACGTAAACGGTAATACGCCGGGCACTTATTATGTCGAAATCCAGCTTAGAACCATAGCCATGGATACCTGGGCAAGTCTCGAGCACAAGATCAGATATAAGAAGGATATACCATCCCAGGAGCTTATAAGCTCAGAACTGAAACGCTGTGCTGACGAACTTGCATCCTGCGATCTTTCCATGCAGACTATAAGAAGCCTTATCAATAAGGCAGTCAGATAATTTAGACACCATTGTTATTACTTGAATTTAGGGGGGTTTTAAAATGAAAATACTTCTTGCTGAGGACGAGCATGAGCTTTCACGAGCTCTTACTGCTGTTCTCGAACATAGCGATTATAAGGTTACAGCTGTCTATAATGGAGAAGACGCTGTAGCAGAGGCTAAGAAATCAGCCTATGATTGTTTTATCTTTGATATCATGATGCCTGTTAAAGATGGTATCACTGCTCTGTCAGAGATCAGGGATGCCGGAGATACCACACCGGCCATATTCCTTACTGCAAAATCTGAAATGAATGATAAGGTCGCAGGTCTCGATGCCGGCGCCGATGATTATCTCACAAAACCTTTTGCCATGCAGGAACTTATGGCCCGTATCAGGTCTCTTACCAGGCGCAACACTTCTTACCGTAATACAGATATTACAGTTGGAAATGTAACCCTAAGTACTGAGAATCACGAGCTTAAGTCAGATAACGCCATAAGGCTTTCAGGAAAAGAAACTCATATGATGGAACTCTTCATGAGAAATCCTGATAAATCCATTACAACCGGCGAGCTATTCTCCCATCTTTGGAAGGATGATGCATCGGTGAATGAAGATGTAGTCTGGCTTTATGTATCCTATCTCAGGACAAAACTCAGCTCTATCGATGCCAATATCGAAATAACCGGCGAAGAAGGCGGCAGCTTCGCTCTTATAAGTGCAGTATAAATATTAATCATCAGGTGATATATAATGAGGAAATTAAAGATAAAATTCATCTTAATAGCTTCAGTATCCTTTCTCGCGGTACTCTTCATGGTTCTCGGACTGGTAAACTATATCAGTCTCCGTTCCGTGCGGGATGATATATATACCACCCTTAAGATCATAATAGATAACGGAGGTCTTCCGGAATACTCCAACAAGAAATATAACAAATACGATATCGTTGTTACACCTGAAACCGTATATGAGACAAGATACTTCATGGTAACTCTTGATGACAGCCAGAGTTATCTTCAGCTTAACATCGATAATATAGCCGCTATCAAAAACGATGAAGATGTGGAGCAGTTTATAAACACTGCCATAAGCGACAGACACGACAGAGGAATGTTCAGTTACGGCACTCTGTACTATGCTTATATGAAATCAGTAGATGACGAAGGAAAGACTGTCATAGCCTTTCTGGACTGTACCAGCCGTCTTATTAGCGTAACGCAGATGGCTCATTTCTCCCTCTATGTAGGATGTATAAGCATGCTTCTTCTGATACTTCTTCTCTCCATCTTCTCAAGGCGTGCTGTAGCCCCGATATTAAAGAATATGGAATCCCAGAAACAGTTTATAACAAATGCAAGTCACGAGCTTAAAACGCCTCTGGCAGTCATTTCAGCAAACGCTGAGGTTCTTGAAATGACCAACGGCTCCAGTGAATGGACAGACAGCATAAAGAATCAGGTAACAAGAATGTCGGAGCTTGTATCACAGCTTATAGTTCTTTCCAAGCTTCAGGAACATGATGAGCTTGTTCTCACGGAAGTAAACTTCTCTGAGAAGGCTGAAGATGTATGTAAATCCTTTAAGACCGTCGCTGATGCCGCAGGAAAGGGATTTGAGGCCGACATTTCACCTGACATAAAAATAGTCGCTGATGAACGCGGAAGCCGCGAGCTGGTCAGCATACTGGTTGACAACGCTGTTAAATACTGTGATGATGGCGGAACCGTAAAGGTCAACCTTCACTCCAGAGGAAGACGAGCATTTCTTACAGTATCCAACGACTATTCCGACGGAGATGGCGTTGATTATTCCAGATTCTTTGAACGCTTCTATCGTGAGGATCAGTCACATAACAGTGAGAAGGCCGGATATGGAATCGGGCTTTCGATGGCGGAATCACTGGTGGAGATGTTTAAGGGGAAGATCACTGTCAACTACAAGAATAAGGTGATTACGTTTACGGTAATCTTATAGAATAATGTATCAGATACGTACTGCATAAAAAAGGGCACCTGAGATGACACAAGCAAATGGTCACTCAGGTGCCCTTCTTCTGCAGTACTCATATACAATAATCATAAGATTCCCTACAAAATCTTTGAATATATCAATAGTCAGGTACGGATATAAAAGGCCCTCGAGTCACCATTCCAATTGTGTGATCTCGAGGGTCTTATTATATCCGTACCGTCCGGTAATTTATCCTGTCTAAATCAATATTAATTTGTAGGCACTACCGGTGTCCAGTACTCCTGGTTGTAGATATCTGTAAGAAGATATGTTATCTGTGTATCTGCGCCGACATCTACGTTGCTGATCTCCATATTGTTTGAATACACAGTCTGGTCACCAAGCATATAGCTGTCCTGATATACGCCTTCGTATGAGTAGAAATCACAGAGGAAATCAATTGTTGTTCCCTCTTCTATCTCTGTCACACCCTTTGCAACTGCTTCTGTCTCACCATCAACGTAATCATATCTTGCACCTGCAATATATCCATATGGATTGCTCTGATCAAATGTGATTATAAGATTAGCTCTTACGCCATCAAGGAGAACCGGTACACGTCCTGTAACTACTTCAAATCCGTTGTCATCAGTAGTTGTATCTTCATAATAGAAGGCAACCGGCTGACCGTCTATAGCAAGCCATGTGTTATCTGTATCACCGATCAGTCTTCCATCATCTGTAAACTGATATATATTATCAAGTCCAAGGTCAACGTAGCCTTCACCGTCATCAACAAACATATTAACCTGAAGTGACTGTATAAGCTTCCACTGATCTGTGCTGATACTCATAGTATGATTTCCGTTACTATCAGTATCCCATACCATCTGAGATGGATCAAACTGATTGGTTGCTACATAGTTTGCAGCCTCATCTACACTGTAGACAGAAGCGTCATCCATGTAACTTGAAGCATCTCTGTCAATACCTTCTACGCTTCTTCCACCGCCAAGGAATGCATTAAGAAGAGCTCCGATAGCATCTCCACCCTGAGTTGAAGATGTAGGTGAACCTCCCATAAGCATACCGAATGGGTTTGATGAACCACCGGCAGCTATCTGTCCTGAAGTCTCAAGACCTGCAAACGCCTTGATACACTTAGCATATTCGTCATCCATTCCGATATCGTTATATGCTGAAACTACTGTTCCGACTTTGCTTGCCTTCCTGTATGGGAAGTATATTGAAAGACCATAAGCATTAGTCATGCTAGGTGATGTTCTGTTGTATTTAATAGCTGAAAGAAGGGTTTCCTGAAGAGCCTTCGCATCATCAGAACCTATTCTCTGAGTAAGATTTACAAGGTCAATCTGGTCTATCTGTGAAGATGTAGCAAATTCTCTTGTACCTACACGTGCATCTGATACGGTCTTGTAATCATCCTTAATCCTGGAAGCTGTATCAGTTGCGAATCCTGTCATCTTTGAAGGAACGGTCTGTGAAAGCTCACAGAGGTCGATAACTGCAAGTGTACATTTCTGGCCACCGCATTTACGTCCACATTCATCAATGAAGGCATCAACTATATTCTTGCCGAGGTTAAGTGTCGGCATTGAAGTATCCTTTGAAAGCTCATTAAGCCAAGGAGTATAATACCAGCCTATACCAGGCTCTGTCTCCTCAGAGGCAACCAGATAATCTGCATAGTTGCTGCACATAAGAGCTGTCTCATAGGTACCCATAAGACAAGTATCAAAACCGATAAAGTCAAATGTTACGCCTGCATTCTTAAGTGCTGAATTGATCTCAGCAAGGTCCATAGAACCTTCATTCTTATGCTTCTCATCATATCCATATCCTGTTATGGATCCACCGCCGTGATCCCAGAATATAAGCTCATTTCTGTTTGCAGGATAATTCTGTGCGCAATACTTGATAAATGCAGTAAGTGTTGCAGGATCTGTCATGGCCTTATCGCCATCATCAGCAACAAGCTGCTCAAGATTGCCGTTATTGATTCTGTAAATCTGGTTTGTGGAATTTGAAAGACCATTTATCTTCCACGCCTTACATCCACCTGTATAAATTATGATATTTATATTCGGATTAAGTGATGCTGCAGCCATCTCACGCATATCGTTAGACGCCATACCACTTCTTGATTCAAGGTCAGTACCGCACATATATATCATAAATGTAATCTTATCCTGTCCATTACCGAGAATCTCTGTTCTCTTTGGACGTGCAGAAGAACTGACTTCTGTATTAAGCTTACTTGTATTATTGAAACCATCTGTCCATCCGGCAGAAGTCTGAGAACCTGAGAAACCTCCAAAAAGGCTTGTTATATCACCAAGACTGAGCGAACTGCCTGACTGAGAACCTGAACCTGTTCCACTGATTCCAGTTGAACCTGTACCTGAGCTTGTACCTGTCATAGTACCAGTACCTGCTCCTGCACCACCGGTTCCGTCATTTGAACCACCGCTTCCAAGAAATGCACCGAGGCCGCCGCCTCCACCAAGAAGCATAATGACAAGAAGGATTATAAGCTTAAGTCCTCCACCACCGGCTCTTGTACCTGTTCCTCTTCCGGAACCACTGCTGCCGGTACGGCCTGCATATCCATCCTGTCTTCCGACCGGACCTGTACCAAGACCTTCACCTCTTCTATGCACTCCTTTGGAGTTATCAGTAACTTTCTTTTGTCTGCCTCCACTATTTGGATCCATTACATCTGCCCTCCTGTAAGACTTTATCAAATGTTTAATGCCCCATGTCTACAGCATATAGCATATCACACATGAGGCATTATTACATCAATTTTTATTTATACCAAATTTGGCAATTAGTCTTCAATTCCTTCATTCTTAGCATCAATGATGCTCTTTGTAAGCTCTGGAAGGATCTTGTTAAGATCACCTACAATACCGTAATCAGCTACATCAAAGATTGGAGCTGACTCATCCTTATTGATAGCAATGATAAGATCTGACTCTTCCATACCGGCTACGTGCTGAATAGCACCTGAAATACCAACTGCAATGTAAAGTGAAGGACGAACTGTCTTTCCTGTCTGACCTACCTGAAGTTCCTTAGGAAGCCAACCGTTATCTACTGCTGCACGTGAACATGCAACTTCACCGCCGAGTGCATCAGCAAGGTCTCTGAGAAGCTGGAAGTTTTCAGCTGAACCAACACCTCTACCACCGGCTACAAGGATCTTAGCCTTCTGGATATTAACTGTCTTCTTAGTTTCCTTGATGATATCAAGGATCTCAACATAGCAGTTATTTGGTGTGAATCCAGGATTGAACTCAACGAGCTCACATGTTCTTCCTACAACCTTAGGGGATCTCTTCATAACACCAGGACGAACTGTTGCCATCTGAGGTCTGAAATCAGGACAAGCAATTGTAGCGATTGTATTTCCACCAAATGCAGGACGAGTCATAAGAAGCTGATTATGCTTCTGCTCATCTTCCTTACCAGGAATTGGATTAAGTGGGAAATCACCGATCTCAAGTGATGTACAATCTGCTGTAAGTCCTGTATGAACTCTTGCACATACACGAGGTGCAAGATCACGGCCGATAGCTGTAGCTCCGATAAGGAATACATCCGGCTTAAATTCATTTATAACAGAAGCAAGTGCATGTGCATAAGGCTCTGTTCTATATTCCTTAAGCTCAGGATCATCGATAAGGATGACTCTGTCTGCACCGTGCTCTTCAAGGTGGAATACCTTGTTCTTTATCTCTGAACCAACGAGAACTGCAACAACCTCTGTAGAAAGGTCTGCAGCAAGATCCATAGCTTTCTGAAGGAGCTCATACACAATCTCATCGATATGATTATCAACCTGCTGTGCGAATACGTAAACTCCCTTATATTCATTAACTGACATCTAAACTTCCTCCCTTTCTTAGATTACATGCTTCTCAGCAAGAACATTAAAGATTAACTGAGCTGCATCACTGGCAGAATCAGGTATAACCTTCTCTCCTGCTCCCTTAGCAACTTTATCTGAAGCCTTTGCAATCTGTGTAGGAGAACCCTTAAGACCCATGTTGCTGTCATCAAGTGTTGTAAGAGCATCTCTGTCCCAAACTGTTATTTCCTTTTCAAGTGCATCCCATATTCCGCCAGGTGTCATGTATCTTGGCTGATTAAGCTCTGAAAGAGCTGTTACAAGACATGGCATCTTAGCCTTAAGCATATGGTATCTGTCATCGTACTGTCTCTTAACGATAACACTGTCTCCCTCAACCTTAAGCTCTTCAGCATAAGAGATTACAGGGATTCCAAGATGCTCTGAAATCTGAGGACCAACCTGAGCTGTATCACCATCGATAGCCTGACGTCCTGTAATTATAAGATCATACTCAAGATTTCTGATAGCTGCTGCGATAGTCTGAGATGTTGCCCAGGTATCAGCACCTGCAAGTCTTCTGTCTGTTACAAGAACACCCTTGTCAGCGCCCATAGCCATAGCCTCACGAAGAACTTCTTCAGCCTTAGGAAGACCCATTGTAAGAACTGTTACTTCAGCACCGATCTCATCCTTGATTCTGAGAGCAGCTTCAAGACCTGCTTTATCATCCGGATTCATGATAGACTTCATAGCTGCTCTATCAAGAGTTCCATCCGGCTTAAACTTAACTCCACCCTTTGTATCAGGTACCTGCTTAACACAAACTACTATTTTCATGCCCGTACCCTCCTTAACCTAACAGATTTCCTGAGATAACCATACGCTGAACTTCGCTGGTTCCCTCATATATTTCAGTGATCTTAGCATCACGCATCATACGCTCAACTTCATATTCCTTGATATAACCATATCCACCGTGAAGCTGAACAGCCTTTGTTGTAACTTCCATAGCAACTTCTGCTGCGTAAAGCTTAGCCATAGCAGCTTCAACACTATATGAAGTCTTATGATCCTGATTGTACTGATCTTTGGTACGTGCAGCTTTATATACAAGCATCTTGGCAGCCTCAACCTTTGTAGCCATATCAGCAAGCTGGAACTGAGTATTCTGGAAAGCTGATATAGAACGGCCGAACTGCTTACGCTCCTTAGTATAAGCGATTGTTCTCTCAAGAGCTCCCTCTGCTATACCGAGAGCCTGAGCAGCGATACCTATACGTCCACCGTCAAGTGTATGCATAGCTATACCGAAGCCCTTACCCTGAGCACCGAGAAGTGCTGACTTAGGGATACGAGCATCCTCAAATATAAGCTCATATGTGGAAGAACCACAGATACCCATCTTATTTTCCTTTGTACCGAATGAGAATCCCGGAGTATCCTTATCTACGATAAATGCAGATATCTCCTTCATCTTACGGCCACGCTTCTCAATAATTCCTGTAACAGCGATAACGATGTAAACATCAGCTACCTTACCGTTTGTGATAAAGCACTTAGAACCATTAAGTACCCACTCATCACCATCAAGAACAGCCTTAGTCTGCTGCATCTGAGCATCTGTACCTGCACCTGGCTCAGTAAGCGCGAAAGCACCAAGTTTTCTTCCTGATGCAAGGTCTGCTACATACTTCTCCTTCTGCTCAGGAGTACCGTATGTGAGAATAGGATCGATACAAAGTGAAGTATGTGCTGAAAGGATAACCGAAGTTGTAGCACAAACCTTGGCCATCTCTTCAACTGCCATAATGTATGTAAGTACATCACAGCCCTGTCCACCGAATTCCTTAGGTACAGGGATACCCAAGAATCCGTACTTTGCCATCTTTTCAACAGTTTCCGTAGGGAATCTGTGTTGCTCGTCAATTTCCATTGCAAGAGGCTTTACTTCATTTTCAGCAAAATCTCTGAAGAGTTCACGAGCCATCTCATACTTTTTGTCAAGTGTGAAATCCATTAATTCTTCCTCCAAAATACATATCATTTAATATAGCATTAAACGCATAACAACCCGGGTACCGTATTTTTCATGAAAAACACGGCCCCGGGATACTTACAAAATTATTTCTTTGAATAATCGTAGAAACCGATACCTGTCTTACGGCCAAGCTTCTTAGCACGAACCATCTTACGAAGAAGTGGGTGCGGACGATACTTAGGATCGCCAGTCTCTGCCTGAAGTACTTCCATGATAGCAAGTACGATATCAAGACCAACAAGATCACCAAGTGCAAGAGGTCCCATTGGATGTGAGCATCCAAGCATCATAGCTGTATCGATATCTTCTACTGTAGCAATACCATCAGCATAGATTCCGATAGCTTCGTTGATCATAGGGATAAGAATTCTGTTAACAACAAATCCAGGAGCTTCTGCAACCTGAACAGGTGTCTTACCGATTTCTGTAGCGATTCCCTTGATCTTCTCTACAAGATCGTCAGGTGTATTACCACCGGCAATAACCTCAACAAGCTTCATTCTGTCAGCAGGATTGAAGAAATGCATACCGATAAGTGGTCTGTCAAGAACTGAACCAATCTCTGTGATAGAAAGTGATGATGTATTAGTAGCAAAGATGCAGTCTGCCTTACAGATGCTCATAAGCTCTGTAAATGTCTGCTTCTTAATATCCATGCTCTCTGGAGCAACTTCAATAACAAGATCACAATCAGCACAGATATCCTTAAGACCAGTCTTGATCTTACCAAGAATCTCAGCACCCTTATCTGCTGTAATCTTTTCCTTACCTACAAGGAAGTTGATGTTCTTCTCAATTTTAGCCTTACCACCGTCAGCAAACTCCTGCTTGATATCGCAAAGACGTACTTCATATCCGTCTGTCATTGCGAATGCCTGAGCTATACCTGAACCCATAGTACCAGCACCAACGATTCCTACTACCATTTTTGTAATCCTCCTAAATATATATATCAGTCAAATGATTATCTGTTATTAAACGGAACAACCTTAAGCTTCTTTTCCTTATCTTTCTCAAGGAAGTTAGCCATAGCTGCCTTCTGATCTTCTGTCTCGAAGCAGTCGCCGAAAAGCTTTTCTTCTATAACAATAGCCTGATCCATATCAGCATCAAGTCCATCGTTAATAGCTTTCTTGCAGTTTCTTACTGCGATAGGTGCATTTGCAGCGATGATTGAAGCAAGCTTCTTAGCCTGATCAAGAAGTTCTTCCTGTGGATATACATCATTTACAAGACCGATTGCCTTAGCCTGCTCAGCCTTGATATTTCTTGCTGTGTAGATAAGCTGCTTTGCCATACCAACACCGATAATTCTTGCAAGTCTCTGTGTACCACCGAAACCAGGTGTGATTCCAAGACCAACTTCAGGCTGTCCGAAAATTGCGTTCTCTGAGCAGATTCTGATATCACAGCTCATGGATATCTCGCATCCGCCGCCAAGTGCAAAGCCGTTAACTGCAGCAATTACAGGAATTGGGAATGTCTCGATAAATCTGAAGATATCATTTCCCTTCTTACCGAATGCCTCTCCCTCAGCCTTGCTGAGTGATGACATCTCTCCGATATCTGCACCTGCTACAAAAGACTTCTCTCCGGCACCTGTAAGAATAAGTGCTCTTGTTGTCTCAAGATCTACTGCCTTAAATGTCTCTTCAAGCTCTTCAAGAACCTGTGAGTTAAGTGCATTAAGAGCCTGTGGACGATTGATAGTAATAACTCCTACATATCCGTCCTGCTCGTATGTTACAAATTCTGCCATTTTATTCACCTTAGTCTCTTTCTACTATTGTTGCGCAGCCCATACCACCGCCGATACAAAGTGTTGCAAGACCCTTCTTAAGGTCATTGTCTTCCATCTCATGAAGAAGTGTTACAAGGATACGGCATCCTGATGCTCCAACCGGATGTCCAAGAGCAATAGCACCACCACGTGGGTTAAGCTGCTTCTCAACATCGATTCCAAGATCCTTAC
>JAEEGL016099967.1_pt1 | contig 11848 bp, 13 predicted proteins | sample 9134231 | NCBI WGS metagenome assembly JAEEGL01 (sample SAMN16246548, study PRJNA631951) | gut metagenome | biome: gut microbiome; feature: rumen; material: fiber-attached | host: Bos | place: Iran: Karaj | collected 2018-10 | reverse complement strand
TGTCGGCACATTTTTCCGGATCATCATGATAGGAATAATCATTCAGCTGGCCGATCTCATCTCCGGAATACAATACCGGAACACCGCTTTGCGTTAACAGGAATGCATGCAGCATGATATCCAGACGAAGTGACCACTCCAGTTTGGCACTGTCCTTTTCGTACAGTGCAGTCTCAATGCCGCAAAGGGATGCGGTTGTTCCGCACAGCCTTGCATCACCGAGCCTCGGATCATCGTTATAAAGTTCTCCGCGGGAATCACTTCCCTCCCACTTACCGGTCAGATAATCATTCAGATATTTTTTATGCGGGATCTGTTTGAGACCATCGGATTCCAGGTATTCGTAATCAAGACCCCATCCAATATCATCATGACAGCGCAGATAGTTCAGGAAGGTATAATCCTTCGGCAGTGCGAACACTGTCTCAAGCTGATGAGAAAGCAGTTTGACACTGCGGCTGGCAAGCGTATGCCAGGTACTGGCCATTGTTGTGACATTGTAGAGCATCTGGCACTCCGGTTTTTCGACGGTTCCGAAGTACGGTACAACTTTGCTTGGCTCCATGACGACTTCTCCAAGCAGAAGCGTTCCCGGACATACAACATCCGCCGCCATATGCATCATCCGTACAAGGTTATGAACCTGCGGCAGATTGCGGCAGTTGGTGCCAAGCTCTTTCCAGATATACGGCACTGCATCAAGCCGTATGATATCCACACCATTGTTGCAAAGAAACAGCATGTTCGCCGTCATATCATTGAAGACGGTCGGATTGGCATAGTTTAGATCCCACTGGTAGGGATAGAAGGTTGTCATAACAACCTTTCCGGTCTCTTCATTCCAGGTAAAGTTTCCTGGAGCCGTTGTCGGGAATACCTGCGGCACCGTCTTTTCAAATTCGTTTGGAATGGTCCAGTCATCGTAGAAGAAATACCGGTTCTGACATTCGATATCTCCCTGCTTTGCCTTTACCGCCCATTCATGATCCTAACTGGTATGATTCATCACAAAATCCAGACAGACCGAGATGCCGCGTTTATGACAGTCGGCTGATAACGCCGCAAGATCTTTGATCGTACCAAGTGCAGGCTCCACCTTGCGGAAGTCGCTGACCGCATAACCGCCGTCACTTCTTCCTTCCGGAGATTCAAGCAACGGCATGAGGTGAAGATAATTGACGCCGCATTCTTCGATATAATCCAGATGTTTGCGTACACCGTTGATATTTTTTGCAAACGCATTGGCATACATTACCATGCCAAGCATCTGATTGCCTTTATACCAGTCTTTGGCAGCAATGCGCTTCTCATCCCACTTTTTCAGTTGTTTTGAACGATCCGTATAGAACTGATACAACATGTCTGTGAAATAATCGAATGCATGTTCGTCCTGATAAAGTTCCATATAGAGCCATTTCAGTTCATCAAGACATTCATTCAGACGCTTCACAAACACCGGATCACGTTTCTTTTCTAATGTCATACGGTTTTTCAATTATCCTTTGAAGGAAGCGATGAACGCTTCAACGGCCGCTCTGTCCGGCATTACGCGCAGAGCTCCTTTTTTAGTTGTAACGATGGAAGCTGCCGCATTGGCAAATGTCAGAATCCGTGTCAGTTTTTCAGCATCGAGGCTGTCGATCCCTTCTTCCAGAACCCCATCGATCACGCAGGCACCGAAGGTATCGCCGGCACCGGTCGTTTCAATCGTTTCTTTCTGAAGGAACGGCTTTACCTCCACTCGGATGTCTTTGTAATAGGCACGGCTTCCATCCGGCCCCAGAGACAGACAGATCAGCTTGATATCCGGATAGTTTTTCCGAAGATATGCAATGCCTTCATCATAGTCATCCAGACCGGTGAACCAGGTGATCTCATTGTCTGAAATCTTCAGCACATCACAGTGCTGCAGTCCCCAGGCAACTTCCCGCTTCGCATCATCCAGACTCTTCCAGAGCGGCGGGCGCAGATTCGGATCAAACGAACGCAGCAGTCCTTCCGCTTCCGCAACCGCAACCGCTTTATGGGTTGCACTCTTGACCGGTTCATCGGTCAGAGAAAGCGTTCCGAAATGGAAGACCTTCGCATCTTTGATCAGATCTGCAGGAAGCTCATTCTCATTCAAATTCATATCCGCTCCCGGATTACGATAGAAGGAAAAATCCCGATCACCGTCCGCCAATGTATGAACAAGCGCGAGCGTCGTATGAACTTCATCATCGTACAGCAGGCCTTCAGCATTGATTCCTACTTCCTCGATTGCTTCTGTCAGCTGTTTGCCGAATCCGTCATTACCAACTTTACCGATGAAAGCAGTCTTTCTGCCAAGACGGGACAGCATGGACAGCACATTGCAAGGAGCACCGCCCGGATTTGCTTCAAAAACAGGGTTTCCCTGTTCTGACATCCCATTCTGAGTAAAATCAATCAGGAGTTCGCCAAGTGCAGTTACATCGAACCTTTTGGACATAATTATTAAATCTCCTCTTTCGTTAATAGTTTAATTATATAGGAATTTATCTTTCGAAAAGCATGAAATAAAAAAACAATGACGAACGGTCATTATCTCTTCTTTTCCGTCAGAGGACGAATGTGTTTTAAAACCAGATTCGCTGTTACGCCGATCGCGATACCGGTCGGTATAGACCCCAGCAGCAGGTATGGGAGAATCGCCGTCATCCCGATCTGTTTATAGAGGAAGGAAACGATCAGCACCTGCCCCATAGAATGCGCAATCGAACCGCATATGGAAGTAAACAGAATCGAAGCATCCGCCATATTCAGCAGAACCATGACAGTACTGGAAAGCAGCACACCTCCCGAACTGATCCAGAAGGTACTTCCGAAGATTGTGCCTCTCAAAAGATTGCCAATTACGACACGCATGACATTGACGATTACCATTTCTTTTCGTCCCATCAGCTTCAGTGCCAGCAACGCTGCGATATTGGCAAGACCAAGCCGCAGTACACCAAAGATTGGTCCGATATAAATCGACTCCAGTAAATTCAGGGCAATCGCCACCGCAGAAAGCATCGCCAGATATGTAAACCGTCTGTTTCTCTCAATTCCCATCTGGTGACTCCTGCAGGAAAATAACAACATTGTTTGGAAGACAGGTGATAGGCATGAGATTATCTTCCACTCCCATCCATCCCATCTGAGCGCAAATATGATTCGGGCAATGCTCGTTGATCACGTGCCACCGACCATCTTTGACCTCTACGTCCAGACCTCCGACATCTCCGTCAATGTGATATATCGCATCCACCATTGGATCAAATTCCTTTACGATTGTCATCCGATGCTGAACCGCCACTACATATCCGCTGCTTTTTGGCCTCAATCTCATATACAGTATCGCCGCAATACTGACAGCTGCCAGAACAGCGATTATGATCCATTCTTTCTTCTTCATGGATTCTATCTTATTCCGCCTTTTTCAGATGTTCAATAACACAGTCGATGGCGTCTACGTACCCCTGTGGGCCACGGCCCTTGATCTGCGCGATACAGTAAGCAGCTTCATAGGATATATGCCGGAACTCTTCCCTCTGGCTGATATCACTGATATGCACCTCTACAACCGGCATCGGTTCGATCGCATGAACCGCATCCGCAAGTGCAATACTCGTATGCGTATATGCGCCCGGATTGATCACGATACCATCGTAATGCTGGAAAAACGCTTCCTGGATCCAGTCTACGAGATCTCCCTCATGATTGGACTGACGGCAGTCGGTTTCCACACCGCGTTTTTCAGCTTCTTCTTTGATCATGCGGATAATGGTCTCATAATTAACGGTTCCATATATATTCTTCTCGCGGATTCCGACCATATTCAGGTTTGGTCCGTTGATTACCATGATCTTCATTATTTTTTCTCCTTCCCGTCAAACATCTGCCGGCGCTCTGTAGAAAGTATCATCTTCTGTTTCATTCCCTCCGTATCCTCTTTCTGAATCATTTCCCGGAAGGTTTCCAGCTCGCGGATAAAATCATCAATATCCTGTATCAGAAAATCTTTGTTCAGAACAAACAGTTCCGGCCACATATCTTCATTAATGCGGGCAATCCGGGTCAGGTCGCGAAAAGAATCTCCCGTATATTCCGCAAGATTGGTATTGTCATTTGCATTCATCAGTGAGACTGCAATCACATGAGTCAGCTGGGAAAGAAAACTGATCATACGATCATGTTCATCGGCACTGAGACACGTGATTCTCCGGAATCCCATATCCTGTGCCAGCTGCCGCATTGTTTCGATTGCCTTCGGTGTATTATTCTCGGTTGGTACAATAATAAAATTCGCATTCTGAAATCTGCCGGCATCCGCAAACCGGATCCCCTTGGATTCCCGTCCTGCCATCGGATGACAGGCAATAAATTCAGCACTTTTCGGCAGGTCTTTATTGATCTGATTCAGAACCGCCCGTTTGACTCCGGTCACATCGCTGATCAAAACATCATCCTTCAGGTGGCTCCGGTTTTCCCTGATCCACTTTGCGAATACGCCGGGATACAGGCAGAAGATCAGAAGATCGCATTCTATCGCTCTTTCCGGATCTTCGGTGCCCTCTTTGATCCATTTGTTTTCCAACGCATACTGCAGTGCTTCAGAATCAATATCGAAACCGATAATATTTTCATAGCCTGCTGAATGAAGCGCCTGTGCATAACTTCCTCCGAGCACGCCAAGACCGACAATTCCGATCACAGACTGTTTCGTAATCATTCCATTATTACCTCCGATCCTGCCTGCTGAAAATCTTTGAAGAAATCCGGATAGCTTTTGTTAACTGCTTCCGCTCCTTCTATGACCAGCGGCGCCTCACATACCGGTGAAAGTGCGGAAAGAGCCATAACGATCCGATGATCATTATGTCCCTGTACGACGCCGCCTTTAAGAGATGGCGCGCCTTTGATAAAAACCGTATCTTTTTCTATACGTACCGACGCACCCAGCGCTTCCAGTTCCTGCCGCATTGCCTCAATTCGGTCACTTTCCTTAATCCGCAGCCGCTCGCATCCGGTAAACCTGCTTTCCTCCCCGCATGCCGCAGCCATCGCAAACAGTGCCGGGCCAAGATCCGGGCAGTCCGAAAGATCCGCCTCAAATCCGATCGGCCTTCCCGGTTCAAACCGATACCCGTTTTCTACGGGGATACTCCGGCCGCCGGCTTTTTCAAACAGAGAAACAATCACATGATCACCCTGTCTGCTGTTATGACGCATCCCATATACGGTGACCGGATGTCCCGAAGTCACTGCCAGTTCCGCAAAAAACGCAGCCTGCGAATCATCTCCGTCAATTTCCAGATCAATCGGCCGATAGGTACTCTCTCCCTCGATTGTTATCCGTTCTCCCTGATCCTGAAAACGGATGCCAGCCTGTTCCAGAATATCTTCCGTGAGTCCTACATAGGACTTTGATTCATATGGAGGAAGAATCCGGATTTCTGATCTGCCGTTTAACAGCGGCAGCGTAAACAGAAGACCGGTAATAAACTGAGAAGAAATATTACCCTGTATTTCGTAGGAGCCGCTTTGAATCGGTCCTTTGACTCGAAGAAGATTCCCTTCTTTTTCAAACAGAAGTTCCTGCTTCCGAAACAGTTCTTCGTAGATCGTCTGCGGGCGGTTCATCAGTTTTCCGTGTCCGGTAAAAACAGCTTCGTTTTCACACAGGGAAAACAGCGGTATCAGAAAACGAAGTGTACTGCCGGATTCCCCGCAGTCAACAATCTTCTCCCTGCAGAGTGACGGCCTTCCGACTCCGTGAACGATCAGTTCATAATTTTCCGTTTCTTCAAATTCCACTCCGATGGAACGAAGTGCCCGCATCGTCGCTTCCGTATCCTGGTTTTTCACAATTCTTCGGATCACAGATGTCCCCTCCGCAAGCGAAGCAGAGATCAGCGCCCTGTGTGAAAGAGACTTGGAACTTGGAATGCGGACAGGCTGACCGCCGTTACGTTTTCCAATGATTGCTTTCACGATTCAGATTCTCCCGTAAACCGAAGGATCTTACGAACTGCTTCTTCCGAAGTACCGTTGTTTTCAATCCGTATATCACTGTAGCGGCGATACAGATCCTTTCTTTCTTCGTACAGCCGCTGAATATCTTTCTTTGACTGAGAAAGCGGACGGGAAGCACTTCCGAATAAAAGTGACGGGTCGCGGTCGATCCAGAACACCAGTCCATTCCGGGAAAGATATCTCATATTGTCCGGATTTTTGACAACGCCTCCGCCACAGGAGATAACCGCATTCCCGGACGTCAGTTCTTTCGCCAGTTCGGATTCCGCAGCCCGGAAACAGGCCTCCCCTTTTTCTGCAAAGCACTGTGAAATCGGCATGCCAAGCCGCTCCGTCAGAATCTCATCCATTTCAACAAGATCTCTTCCCGTCAGTTCATGGATCTGTTGAGCGATTGTACTTTTCCCGCTTGTTGGCATACCAATCAGCACAATGGAACGCCGCTGTTTCAGCAGATGATTCATGCACGGTATTGCAAGTGCCTCATCCATCGGCTGTCCTGTAAACCACCGGTCTGCAGCCATTGCCTGCCGGACCAGCATCTCAAATCCACCACAGTACGGAATACCAAGTTCATGTGCCTGAAAGCAGAACGTTGTGCGAAGCGGATTGGCTATGACATCTACGGCAGCTTCCAGTTTTGAAAAGCGCGAAAGATCCGCAGGACTTTCCTCTTCCTTCGGACTCATTCCCACCGGAGTCGCATTAATCACGACCGAGTAGTCTGATTCATTCGCATACATCTGTTCGTAGGTGATCGTTTCGTCAGATGCATTACGGCTGACAATATCGTACGTTCCGCCCAGCGCTACAACTGCTGCCCGAATTGCCTTCGAAACACCGCCGCTTCCAAGAATCGCTGCTTTACGATCTTTGATCTGAATTCCGTTTGCCTCCAGCATGCGGATAAATCCTTCATAATCGGTGTTATACCCAATAAATTTTCCATCCTTACGGACAACCGTATTAACAGCGCCAATGCGTTCCGCAGCCGGATCGATTTCATCAAGCAACGGCATTACCGCCTGCTTGTACGGAATCGTCACATTAAAACCATCGAGATCTGTCGTACGGAAAAACGTCTGCAGATCTTCCGGTCTGCATTCATGGAGCGTATAACAATCCTCTCCAAGAAGAAAGGCATGAATTTCTTTTGACCAGCTGTGGCCAAGCGGATAACCGATCAGACCAATTTTCATAGAATTATTCTCCAAGCCACTGATTTCCGTGCGCCGTCGCAAGCATATCTGCAAGTACGATTGCTGTCATGGAATCTACCACCACACGGGCACGGTGAATGATGGCCGGATCATGCCTGCCTTTGATTGCGATTGTTGTATTTTCTCTCTTTTTGAAATCTACCGTCGTCTGTTCAATACCGATTGACGGGGTTGGCTTGATGACCGTATTAAACCGAATCGTCATCCCGTTGGTAATTCCTCCGTTAATGCCGCCGTTATGATTGGTAATCGTCGCAATGCCTTTGTGCCATACCGTAAAGCGGTCATTTGCCTCTCTGCCGGTCATTTGCGCAAATCCAAAACCTGCGCCGAAAGACACTCCCTTAACCGCCGGGATGGAAAACAGCGCACTGCTCAGCCTGCTTTCAACCGAGTCAAAAATCGGTTCTCCGATTCCTGCTTCGATTCCGACCACAGCGGTCTCCAGGATTCCGCCGAGGGAATTCTGTTCTTCCCTTGCCTTTTCAATTGCCTTCTTCATCTGCTCGCCTATCTCTTCATTGATGACTGCAAACTGCTTCGCATTCAGATTTCGAATTGTTGTTTTGATTTCATGTTCAAGCAGCGGATCATCTTCAATTCCATGCAGATTTTTGATATGTGACCCGATCAGGATCCCTTTCTTCTCCAGCATCTGCCGCAGGATACTCCCCGCCGCAGTGATCGGCGCAGTCAGCCGGCCGGAAAAATGTCCGCCTCCGGAAGCGTCCTGAAAACCTTTATAACGAATCTCTGCCGCATAGTCCGCATGGGACGGACGGGCCAGATACCGCATCGCATCATAGTCTTCCCGACGCACATTTGTATTACGAATCATGATCGCAACCGGTGTTCCTTCGGTCATGCCATCTTTGATTCCAGAGAGAATTTCCGTTTCATCCGCTTCCTTCCTGCCGGTTGAAATTGATCCAACCGCACGTCGCTGTTCCATGTCATATGCGATCCGATCCATATCAACCTTGAATCCGGAAGGCAGCCCGTCGATAACACAGCCGATGGCTGGTCCGTGGGATTCACCGAATACCGTGATCGTGATTTCATTTCCAAACGTGTTTTTCATTTAAATTCCAATTCCTTTCCGGATCATTTCCGCATCCCAGGTTTCAAGCTTTCCTTTCCCGAGTTCATCTACCTGAACCATGGTCACGGTTCCGTGATCCGCTTTCTTGTCACTGTTCACCAGCTGACAGATCTTCTCCTTATCCGCATCACAGCTCGTCGGAAGCTGCAGGCGGTCAAGTACTTTTTTGAGCCGGTTTTTCAGCTCCTGATTTTTCAGAACCGTCATCATTCCCATTGCGACACATTCACCATGAAGATATCGGTTCAATTCATAGTAGCTTTCATATGCATGCCCATAGGTATGACCGAAATTCAGAAGCTTCCGCTCTCCGCTTTCCCTCTCATCCCTCTCGACCACGCCGCGTTTTACCAGAAGCGAGCGCTCAATGATCTCATCCATATGATCCATAAAATCTTCCCGCTCGAAGATTTCAAACAGCTTTGCGTCATGGGTCATTCCCATTTTGATGGATTCCGCCATTCCCTCATGGAGCAGTCTTGGGTTCAGGGTGCTCAGCACGTCTGCATCCACAAGTACCATGGCCGGCTGCCAGAACGCACCGACACAATTCTTAATACCGTAAAAGTCAATCGCCGTTTTTCCTCCGATCGAAGAATCTACCATCGAGAGCATCGTAGAGGGGATATTGATATAACGGATTCCTCTCATATAGACCGATGCAGCAAATCCGGAAAGATCTCCGACAACACCGCCGCCCAGTGCGACAACTGTATCCTTTCGGGACAGATGATGATCCAGCATATCTTTCAGCACAGCCTGGAGAACCTCAAAACACTTTGAGCCTTCCCCCTGCGGGATTACATGCATGGGGGCATCCGGGAACTGCTTCTGCAAAGCAGTCCGCCATTTTTCCGGTACACCGTCATCACTGATCAGAAATACATTCGCTTCGCCGATCAGTTCCTTTGCCCGGTTCAGAACTCCCCGTTCCAGATAGATCGGATACGTGCTGTTTTTTGTATGTACATCCAGTTTCATCATTTACCTCATTCATTCCTGATTGTTGGAAGCAGATTTATAACAGCCCAGTACACGACACTCCGAGCAGCGCTTACGGATCTCTTTCATCGCCGAACGAACATTCTCGTCATGCAGGTGACCGCTGAAATCGACATAGAAGCAATATTCAAACAGCTGCCCCGGAATCGGACGTGATTCCAGTTTCAGCATATTCAGCTGATGATCCGCGAGCACACCCAGCACTTGATACAGCGAGCCCGGCTCATGGGTAACCACAAAATACAAGCTGATCTTATCCGCGTCGGGTGCCACATAGTTCTGCTCACTGATGCACAGAAACCGCGTCATATTCAAATTGGAATCCTGAACGCTTGGAATCAGTACCTCAAGTTCATAGTATTCCGCAGCCCGTACAGATCCCAGCGCCGCGATCGAAGAATCCATCTGCGACTTTACATATTCCGCGGCTTTCGCCGTATCCTGGTAGGCAATCGCACGGATGGATGGATGTTCGGCAAAGAATCCACTGCATTGGGAGATTGCCTCTGGATGCGAATAGACTTCCCGGATATCCTCCAGTTTTGTACCAGGTAATACGATCAGATTCTGACGAATCGGAACATTGATTTCCCCAATCGCATGGATTCCGTAATTTCGAAACAAATCCACGGAACGGGTAATCACTCCGGTCGTTGTATTTTCCACCGGCAGCATCGCACAATCCAGAATTCCGTTATCACAGTCATTCAGAATATCGGTGAAGTTGCGGTAGCTGTGAGGCTCGTAATCCGTTCCCTCGAAATATTTCATAACCGCGATTTCACTGAATGTACCATTGGTGCCCTGATATCCGACTTTAATACTCATGCGTTTACTACCTCTGCGTCTTATAATTTTAATATGCTAATTCTATCACGTGACGTCTCAAATAACGTGAAGGGGCTGACAGTTCTGGGTATCCTTTCGATGATACTCAACGCTCTGCCGTTTTTCCTGTTCGGATCACTGAAGGATAACTATACCGGTATTCTGAATGAGCATCCGCTGGCTCTCTGCTGTTGTCTTTTTCCGGTGCTTGCATATATGTGCACGGCTTTTTACAAAGCTTATTCCAGCCATTATCCGAAGAAAACTGCGCGGAATGAACTGCTGTGGATGCTTGGAATCACTGCCGCGCTCCTGATCACACCCTATCATGCGCAGGAGGATTTCTGGTCCGGCCTGCATGTTCTGCTGGGCCTGGCAGCTTTCCTGAATCTGAACCGGCTACTGTTTCAGCTGTTTCTCTTTCATCCCCGCGCCCGCATCATCTACATTGCAGGCACCACGCTTGCCTTTCTGCTTGCGCTCAGTGCCCTTTCCATCAGCGGTCCTTCGGAACTTGTCTATTCCGAAACAATCTGTCTCTCGTTACTCTTCGCCAATCTTCGATGAAGGAAATGAAAAAACGGGCCGTCTGAGACGGTCCGCAATTCGATATAGTAATAAACTTAGCCGTTAACTTCGCTGTACTTTCTGCGTTCTTCACTGAGGTTATCGCAGTAGTAACGAACAGTCAGCTTTGTGCTTGCCTTCTCGGACTCAACGATGAAGGTATCACCTTCCAGCATGGAATCGAGCATCGCTTCTGTAACAGTCTTGATGTTGTTGACTCCTGCTTCGAGCTCTGTCATGAGATCACCGGCATTTACTTCAATGTAGAGCCAGTTCATGTTGTGAGCTTCCCACTTCTTCCAGTTGATAACGTCCTTGTATTCCTGGACACCCTTCTTTACAACTGCCGGCTTCTTTGCGGCAGGCTTCTTAGCTGCAGCCTTCTTCGCAACAGTTGCTTTAACAGCTGTCTTCTTTACTTCCTTCTTGACTGCTGTCTTTACCTCAGCCTTAACTTCTTCTTTTTTCACTTCTGCTGCCTTCTTTACAACTGTCTTCTTGGCAGCTGTAACTTTTGGCTCTGCCTTTGCCGTAGCTTTCTTTGCGACCATGTTTCTTTCCTCCTAAATCAAATCTATCCTTTTCAAACATTAGTGATTATAGCACTTTTTAACGCATGTTAAGCCTATTTATGCCTTTTTTATGCGGTTTTTCGCAAATGACAGCGCATACATTTGCAGTTTGAACACTTCTTTTTACGGAAACAGTGTTTTCACGTATACTACTCATAGAACAGTACACTCCTATGATTACAGACAAAAACGGAATGAAGCAGATTGAAGAGGAATCTGGCATACCGGTTACCGATCTGATGGAACAGGTCGGTGAAGCAATTGCAGAACAGCTGCGCACCTGCCTTGAACCGGGTTCTGAAATCCTCATTCTCTGCGGAAAAGGAAATAATGGCGGTGATGGCTTTGTTGTATGCCGTCTTCTGGCAAAAGATTATCAATGCCGTGTTTTTCTCTGTGACGGAAAACCTGCCACAAAGGAAGCACGGCATGCATATCGCAGACTTCCGAAAAAGTCTGTGCTGGATGAGGAAAGCCTTCCGGACGCATTGAAGGAAGCGGATCTCGTACTGGACTGT
>JAEEGL015977507.1_pt1 | contig 11848 bp, 7 predicted proteins | sample 9134231 | NCBI WGS metagenome assembly JAEEGL01 (sample SAMN16246548, study PRJNA631951) | gut metagenome | biome: gut microbiome; feature: rumen; material: fiber-attached | host: Bos | place: Iran: Karaj | collected 2018-10 | reverse complement strand
TTTTATTTTTTTTTTTTTATGTTAAAATAATATTTTATTTTTATTTATATTATTATTATTTATATTTTAATTTATTTATAATAAATTATTTATTTGTTTATTAGAAATACAAAAAAAAAAGTTTTTTTTATTTTGTATTTTTTAATGAGTGTTTTGCATTAAAATGTATTTTTTTTAAATTTTCCAAATTCCCACAAATACTTTCAAAATTCTGTGCATTATATAATATTTTTTATTTTTTTTATGTTTTTTATATTTTTTAATTAAATTTTTTTTTTTATTAAAAAAAAAAAAATAAAATTCTTTTTTACTATTACAAAAAAAAAAAATTAAAAAAAAAAAAAACAAAACACAATAAAAAAAATAAAAAAAAAACAATAAAAAAATAAAAAAAAAAAATGACATCCAACCAAAAAACTGACAAAACCAAAGATGACAAACCCGATGAAGACATAGACATAATGTCATACATAAACAAAGATAAATTAAATTTAATAAACGACGCTTTTAACAAATTAGGAATGGGATTAACATTAGATCAATTTCTTCAAATAATGTTACATCACGCAGACATAGAATCAGAGAAAGAAAGTATAGACTACGTTGAAAAATTAATAGACTCATTTAAACAAATAGACGTAAATGGTGACGAGACATTAGAATGGGATGAATTTTCAAATTACATAGTAGAAACAGGAATATCAAAACAAAAAAACAATTTTGTAAACGTAATACGAAATTATCATTTAAGTTCAATTACAAAAGACAAAACAAAACATGATTCCGAAATAAACAAAGTCTATTTTTTTGAAAAAATAAAACATTTAATTTGTCTTGAAAGTGAAAGTAGAAAAATTTTAGTATATAATTACAATACAGGAAATTTAATAACATCATTTTTAGGTCATAATGGTTCAGTTATATCAGCAGAATATATTCAAGGACAAAATTTAGTAGTTACAAGTGGTAGTGACAATTGTTTAATGTTTTGGAATCCTTCACATAATTATCAATTAATGAATAAAATTCCAACAAGAGAAATTCAATTAGCTTTACGTTGGGATAATACAAGTAAATATTTAATTACAGGAGGCTTTGATCAAATGATAAATATTTATAAAAATTTAGAATTTACTGAACAAGGAAAATTAAAAAATGCTATTAATTTATATTCAATGAAGAGACTTCATTTTGAAATGATAACTGATATTTTAGTATTAGAAAAACAAAAATTAATTGCAGCTTGTGATTTACATGGTTTAATTACTTTATGGTATCTTCATAATTTTGAAAATAAAGATAAATTACAAGATCCTAAATATGGTCATCATAGAGGAGTTTTATCACTTGCTGTTATTGAAGATAGAAATTGGCTTTTATCATGTGGAACTGAACATTTTGTTATGGTATGGGATTTAGTCGTTGGGAAACATGTCGGAATGTTACAAGGACATTCACAAAGTTTAATTGGTGTTAAAGTTATTAATGGAACTAATCAAATTGTTACTGGTGATGTTAGTGGAATTTTTAAAGTTTGGGATTCAAGAGATTTAAGTTTAGTTCAAACTTTTTCTATTCCTAATAATGGTAATAAAAAAGCACAAACTTTCTGTGTTACTTCAATGAATAAAAAAAAAATTATTTGTGGAAGTGATAAAGTTTATTTTTTCGATTATGAAGAAAGTCAAGAAGGTAATTTAGCAGATTCAAAATTATGTATTTGTGTCTTATATAATGAAGTTTTTAATAATTTTGTAACTGCACATATTGATTGTATTAAAATTTGGGATGCTGAAACTGGACAATTAAAACAAGTATTTCGTAATATTACAAATGCTGAAATATCATGTGTTAAATTTGATTATCGTAAGAGAAAATTATTTATTGGTGATGTTGAAGGAAGAGTATTATTAATTAATATATTAAATGGTGTTCAAATGAAATATTTTAATAAACATAAAGATTATGTTTCATCAATGGCTTATTATTCAGAAGGTAAAAAATTTATTAGTGCTTCATGGGATGGTTTCATTAAAATTCATGATGATGATTCACCTGATGAGAAAGGACTTCAATTATTTGAATTATCACATAATACAATAGGAAGAATTAATTCATGTAATACATTAGATTTTTCTGAAGAAATGAAAATTTTAGCATGTGGTTATGATAATGGAATAGTAACTTTAATTAATATGAAATCATTATCAAGTGAAGGTACATTAACAGAACATAAAAAAGTAATTTTAGTATATTTTCTAAATGATTTCCCTGCAATTGTAGTATGTGATCAAGAAGGAACTTTACATTTCTGGAGTTTAATATTAACAAAACCAAAGAAATTATTACGTGATTTAAAAATACAAAATTACTCAAATAATGATAATAGAACTAAAGAATTATTTCCAGTTAAATGTATGTGTTTCGAAAAGAATTCAAATATACTTTTAATAGGAGATGAAACAGGTTACGTTAAAGCATATAATATAAAAGAATATATTGATTCATTAAAATTAATGTTACCTTGTGTAAAAATTGAATATTCTGATATTGCAAATATACATTATGAAGAAACTCTAAGTCCTGAATTAGAAAAATTAAAAAATGATTTATTAAAATTACCTAAATTTGATCCTACTGATGATCAAGCTCAAAGAATTACTATAACTTTAGCTGATTTAATGGTTATTAAACATCATATGAATTTAGAACCTATTTTAGAAAAAGAATGGTTAGCTCATAAACAAGGAATTACTTCAGTTTGTTGTCATGGTGATCCTATATTTTTCGTTACTGCTGGACATGATTTAAAAGTTCATATTTGGGATAGAAGTTTTAATAAAATTGGTTCTTTGACTACTGTTACTGATCCTAATTGGAATGTTAATATTAATATTGAAGAAGAAAGAAAAAGATTAAGGGAAGAAGCTAGAGAAAAATATTTTGAATTGAAAGATTTGGATTATGAAAGTTTGTTTGATGGAGAAACTAAATTACCCAAATTAGTTGATGCTGATGATGATGATTAAATTTATAAAAGAAGTTTTTTTTTTTTTTATTTATTAAATTACTTTTTTTTTTGGAAATTGTTTTTTTTTTTAGGTTTTTATTTTTTAAAAAAAAGTTTTTTTTTAATTTGTTTTATATGTTTGTTTATATATATTAAAATAATTATTTATAATGATTTACAAGTTAAGATTTTATATGAAAAAATTTTTATTTGTAACTCTATCATAATAAATTTTTTTTGATTAATATTATTATTCTCATTTGATATATTTATGTTAAAATAATTATAAAAAGAAAAGAAATTATATATAATTTAAAGCAAATAATTTTTTAAATCATTATTATTTCCATATAAAGGATAATTATCTAGTATTAAATTATGTTCATTATCATCATCAAATAAACTAGTATTACTATTATTACAATTATTTAATTCAATATTAAAATTAGTTTTAAATAAATTAATATTAAAAGATTCATTATATTCAGGAAATTCAAAATCTCTTTTTTTTCCATTAAAAACAGAATCACCTTCACTTTTAGTTGAAAAAGAATCATTTTTTTTTAATTGATTATTATTATTATTATTATTTATTAATTCAATATTATCAATTTTTTTCTTTGAATTTATATCATTTCTAATTGAATAATCTTTTTTAATATCAAATAAAACTTGTTTTAATAATTTTTTTCTATTAATTCCTTTTTTTAATATATTATTATTATTTAAATAAACATGAATTTTTTCATTTTCTTTATTATTATTATTAGAAAATTTAGAAACAAATTTTAATAATTTTTCCTTTTGTTTTTCACTTAATTTATTATTTTTAAAATTTACTTCATTTTGTTCATTTTCATTTAATATTTCAAAAAAATATTTAATTGAGAAATTATCATCATTTTCATTTTCATCAGAATTGATAGAAATATTTTTATTAATTTGAGAATATGAATTTAAATCTTTTTTAATTCGAAGAAAAAATTTTTGAGCGTGAGAACGAGCTTGTGTAGAAGAACGTGTTTTAATAACATTTTGTACTTTTTTCCATTCATTTCCATATTTTAATATTCCTTCTACAAATTTTTTATGTTCTTCTTCAGTCCAACGTCCTGTATTATAATTTGAATCTTTTTGTTTATTTTCTGAATCATTTGTTTCATTTATTTGAGATTCTATTATTTGAATTGATATTTTATTTGGAAATGATGAATTTACTAAAATTTGTTGATTATCATTTTTCATTTTTATAAATATTTAAAATTTTTTTTTTACTATATAAGAAAAATATTTTTGTTAATTTATTTTTTTTTTTTCTTTTTTTTTATTTTTTTATTTTTTTTATATTATTAAAATTAACTTAAGAATCGTTTTTATTATTTATCCTTATTAATTATTTTATAATATTTGATTTTCAAAAATTATCTTATAGTATATAAATAATATGTTTTCTATATTTTTAATAATTCATGCAAAAACAAAAAATATATTATTTGAGTGAATATATTGATTATAAAAAGGAAAATTCAAGAGAAAATAAATATTACAAAAAAAAAAAATCAAATTATTCTAAAAGTAAAAATGAATATGATTATAATAAAGATTTAATGAATGAGAGAATTTATAGAAATTGTTATTTATATGTTATTGATGGAATAGAAATAAAAGAAGGAAAGAGTTATTATAATATTGATGAAATAAATATTATAGAAAAATTCCTCAAAAATAAATTATATAATTATTTTTCTTTAAATGAAAAAATAATGACAATAGGAATTTTTTCACTTTATGAATCTCAATTAAAAATATTAAAAAAGAAATTTGAAGATATTAAAATCTTTAAAATAAAAGTAAGAAATATTAATTATATAAACAAATATGAAAAATATGATATAATATTTATTTCACTTGTAAGAACTAGTTATGAAGAAATTCCCTCAATTAATAATTTTTGGAAAATTAGAACTTTACTTACATTATCAAATTATTTAAAATTTATATTAGGAAATATAGATTTTATAAGTTCTAATAATCATTTAAGAGATTTATATAATGATTTAAATAATAAAAATTATGTCCTTGAATATAATGATAATGGATAATATAAAATTACTAAATGAATTAAAATTAAAAATGAACTTATATAATTTTTTAACAAATATTCATTTTTTTAATTAATATAACTTTATTATTAAATAACATTAACACTTTTATTTATTTTTACTAATAAAAAAATGAATAATCATAATTTAGATAATTCATTACTTCAAAGTCAAAGAGAATTAAATAAAAAAAAAAATACTCCTATAGATGAAAATACTTGGATGAAACAAGTAAGTTCTCGTAAATCTCAACAAATAAGTTCAGAAGAATTAAGTCAAATATTAAGAAAACATAGTTTATTAAATAAACTTAATAGTAGTTTTAATAATATTGAAGGAAGTATAAAAAATAGAAATTCTATGATAATTAATAGAGGGAATATTAAAAATTTATTAATTACTGAAAATACTGTTGAATCAAATCAAAGTTTAAATTCTGATAAAATAAAAAATCAAAAATTATATGAAAGTAGTGATAGTTTAAGTGAAAGTTCAAATATTAATGAAGAAGAAAATGAAATTCAAAATGATAATCAAAAGAAAATTGAAGAAGAAGATATTAATTTTAGTGAAAATAATGATAATAATATAAAAAAAGAAAATGAAGAAGTAAATAATCAAAATATTATTAATAATCAAACTGATAATAATTTGATAGAAAATAATGATAAAAATGAAAATATTAAAGATGAAGAATTAAAAAATGATTCTCAAAATTTAGATATTAATAATGAAAATAATTTAAATAATCAAAATGAAATAGAAAATGATATAAATATTAATAATAATTCAAATGATAATAAAAATAATGATAATAATTTAGAAAATAATACTATTAATAATAAAAATGATGAAATAATTAAAAATAATTATCCTTCTGAAATAAAGGAAGATATATCAGAAGAAATTATAGAAGATTTAAATCTTAAAAATAATTTAAAAGATAAAAAAAATTCAGAGGAAAAAAAAGAAGAATTTGAGCATATAATATTATCAACAGAAGATAAATTTCAAATGTTACGTCAATCATATTTAAAAGTTCCTAATTTATTTACATTTAAAAATGATAAAAATGAAGAAGAAAATGAAGAGTCAAAAAAAAATATAGATTTAAACAATGAAAAAAAAATAATAATTGAACCAATGATAAATAACAATAATCCTGAATTAGAATTATTATCATATAATCCAGGAAATAAGTCAATTAATCCTTTTTCATTAAATAGTGCTTTAATGAGAAATAAAAATTATTTAACTGAAAGAATTTATAATAATAAATATATTAATAATGAAATAATAAAAGAAAATAATGAAGAAAATAATGATGAAAATAATGAATTAAATAATAAAGAATCTCAAAAAAATAAAAAGTATATTGGAAGAAATAATTTTAAATATTTACAAGAAATTTCTAAATCTCCAAGTGAAAATAATATTTTTATAGAAAAATATGGTAATTCTCCTTTTAATAGTATTGAATATAATTCACTTTCACCTGAGAAAATAAGAGAAGATTTTTATAATGAAAAAAATGATGAATTTAATAATAAAAATAAAAAATTTAATACTATTAGTAATGAAAAAGATTTATTTAAAAAAAAAAATAAGAAAGATAATCTTTCTAATAAAAATTATATTATAATGCCTTCTAATTTAGAAAATTCTAATTATGGAAGTACTATATTTGTTTCTGAAGATACTTCATATTTAAGAAAAATAATTAATGATTCAAGAAAAAAATATCTTCAAAATTCAATTCCTTCATTAAAAGATTCTTTAAAAACTATAAATAAAAAATTTTCTAATAATAATTTTGAAAGTATTGAAAATGAAATAAATAATGAAAATTCTGTATTTAAAGGAGGAGAAAAATGTAATACTCAAAGAATAAATTATAATTCAAATAAATATAGATTATTTAATAATAAAAATAAAGGAATAAAAAAAAAAAAATTCAAATTTAAAAAATAATAATTCAAATAAATATTCTTCTTCTATATTATATAATAGTAGAAATCAAAAAAGAAATAATATTTATCAATTAAGTTATTATAAAAATAATGGTTTTAGGACTAATTTAGATTTAACAAATAAAATCAGTTTATCTCCAAATTCAAATGATTTAAATAATATAAAAGAAAAAGAAATTTTAACTGATTATAAGAATAAAGATCAAAAAATTATTACAAATTCAATGTCTTCTTCAATATTATTTCCATCAAAAAATAATATATCTAAAGATAAATATAATTTAAATGTAAAAAATAAATTTAAAAAAAATAATTCAAATCAATTTAATAATGAAAATGATGTAAATGATAATAAAATTAAAAAAGAAAAACTTTTTTATAAATTCGCAGATTATAAATTAAAAAAACAATTATTACCTCCTAATTCTGTTAATTCAAAGTATTTAAAATTTTTTAAATAACACATTATTTAATTAAATATACATATAATTATTTATATAATTATTTCTATATTATTAGTCATTATTATATTATATTATTTCTATTAATAAACATTAAAAATTTATTTATTCATTTTAATAAAAATAATTATTTAACAATAAAACAGTTAAAAAATAATTTTTTTCTAAGAAAAAATCTTTCTATTATTTCAAAGGAATATTAAATTATATATAATAGTTTAATATATTTATAAATATATATATATTTTAAAAATTAAGATTTTCCATAATCAAGTTCATTTACAAAAAAAATATGAAAAAAAAAATGAATTAAAATATATTCTAAAAACAATTTCAATTTATAGGTTTCTTTTTTTTATTTTGATTATTTTTGCCATTTTTTTTACTTCTTAATTGTTTTAGCATATATTGAGCTTTAATTTGTAATTTTTCTTGTTGATTCAAAATATTCATCATAAAATATTTTATCATATAATTTAAATTTAAACTTTGAGAAATATTTAATCTATAATCAAGTTCATATTTAAAAAATTTATAATACCCTATTATTTTTATAAAATTAATAACATATTTAGCATTATCATCATTAACTTTATGATAATGAAAACTTAAAAATTGTTTAATATCATCATCAGAAATAATATCATAGACAGCATAACCAAAAATAATTAAAAGTGTTTTAATTTTTTGATTAGAATACAAAATTCTAACATCAAAATTTAATTTATTTCCACTATTACTTTCAATTTCATTTTTAACAAAAGAAACTAAATCAATTAATTCATTTAAATCTAAATTTCTTGGTACATAAAACAAAATAAATTTAGCAACATTTAAAGAAACTCTAATAATATCAATAATATTAGGATGCATAAATTTTTTAATAGAATAAACATTAGAATTTTTATATTTTAAACCACCCCAAGGAGGAGATAAAAAAACAAAATCTGCTTTAATTTTTCCTTTCATATTAAGATAATCATCAAGTATAAATTCAATATTATTTTCACATTCATAAACATTACAATTATTTTTACAAATATCAATTTTATTTTTATCTATATCAATAGCAAAAACTTTTTTTCCATATTTACTAAATTGAATAACATTTCCACCACTTCCACAAAAACCGTCAATTATTACTTTTCCTCTTGTTAATAATGCAATATATTTTGCTATTGATTCCGGAGTTACTGAATACCAACTTTCATAATCCATTTTTATTCCTTTATCATATTTTGAATAATAATAGTATCTCTTATAAAAAAATGATATTTCTGGAAGATTTCCGGCTTCTTTCTTTTGATTATAATAGTTTAAATTATTATTTTTTTCCTTTCCTTTTTCATATAATTCTTTGAAATTATCTTCAATTTTAACTTTTTGAATTTTTATTAAAAATAATTTATTCTCTTTTTCTATTATTTTAATTGGCCCTTCATTTTCTAAAATATCTAAAACGAAACAAGGTACATTATTTAAATTATTATAATTTGATTTTGAATTTGTATTTGTTGTAAAATATGTTATTTTTTGGGATAAATCTTGAATTGAATTATTGTTTAAAATAGTATTTTTGTTTTTATTTAAATTTGAATTATAAAATATTTCACTAAATGAAAATTTTTCGTCATGAAGTGATGAGGATGATTCACTTGGAGAATGAGATTCTTTTGTTGAAAGATTTTCTGGTGATTCTATTAAAGAATTTATTGATGAAGCTGAATATTTTTTTCGATTTATCATTTTTTTATTTTTAATATTTTTAATTTTTTGTAGTTAATATTAATTTATAAAAGGATTATATTTTTTTATTTTTTTTGGTTTAGGAGAATTATTTATCTTATTTTATTTTTTAGTCATTTGATTATATGTATTATAAATTTTTATATTTTTAAATTTTTAATAATTTTTTCAATTTATTTTTTGTATTTTACTAAATTAACAAAATATTATTTTTAAATTAATAAACAAATGCAAGATGTTAAAAATGTAAAATTAAAAGGAGTGAAATATTTTACATCAAAAAAATATTTTAATATATTCAAAAAAATATTTAATAATATTGAAAATGATATAACAATTAAAACATTATTTCAAGTACCAAATAAGGAAAAAATTAATGAAAGTTTACCAACATTTTCAGAGACAACAAGTCAAATAGAAGAAAAAGAAAGTAAATGGAAAAAAATATTAAACGAAATAGAAAATGAAATATATTTAGATATTTCATGTAATATACAAAAAACAAAAATTGATGCTGAATATATAATTAGTTCTCTATCTTATAAATATATTAAAAAATTTTGTCATGAAGTAAATAGCAAATTAAAACAATTATCAAAGACAAATAAAATCAATATAAAAACGTTAAAAAAAATATATATGAATTTATGTATAAAAAAGTATAATAATAAAAATAAAAATTTACTTTCAAGAAATAACAAATCAAAAATCGAAACTCAACCTTTATCACAAGGAAATAATAAAACAATAAATCAAAATGAAATAAATATAGAAAATGATGATAATAATGAAAATAAATATAAAAATAGATCATCATTATTTATAACAGAAAAATTTACATCAATATTTTATAAAAGAGATAGTTTAAAATTAAAATATAAAAGAGCAAGTATAATGGAAAAATATAATGCAATTAAAAATGTAAATGAAGAAGAAGAAAAAGAAAATGAAGATGAATACACAAATAAATTTGAATTAAATTATTTAACAAGAAATACTTTGCCAATTGGTCACATTACAAATAAATTTATTGGACCAACTGATGAAAAAAGTATTATAAATAAACATAGAAAATTATTAATTAGTTCTAAATTAAGAGAAAATGCTTTGAATTATTTAAAAGAAAAAAAAATAAATTCTAATAAAAAAAAAACTCTTTTAATTGAAGAAAAAAAAGTTAATGATAAAATATCTAAATCTGAAATGAAAGTTAAAAATAATAATAATTTACATTTTCCTTCTTTAAAATCTTGTGGTTCTTTTAGTTCTTTAAAAGATTTTAATAAAAAACAAATAATTAATACTTTTTCTGGAACGACTAGATATAAAAAAAAGTCAAAATATATTCCAAAATTATTTTATACTATTAGAAGAAATGAAAAACATAAAATTTCGAAAAGTACAGGTAAAATTACTCAAAATTTTTTTTCAAAGATGGATATGTTTTATTATTAAGAAAGTATTATTTTTATTGATTTAAAATATTTTGTAATTTAATATATTCATAAATAAAAATTTTTTTTGTTATTTTTATAAATGAGAAATAATATTTTTATTATTTATTTATTTTGAAAAAAAACTCGATAAAAATTGAAATTTTCTTTTATTTTGAAATTTTTCAAAATTCAATAATAAAAAAATATTTATTAACTTTTAAAACTAATTAAATAACAATTTTTATATATTAAAAAAATAAAAAATAATCAGTTTAATTTAAAAATATTTTTAATTCCTTTTAATTTTACTTACTTAAGAAAATAATAGAATATATTGATACAATTAATTCCTAAAGTTAAACAATAAAAGTTACTAACATTTCAGTTTTTATAAAATAGAAAAATTTATTTAATCCTACTTATTACTTTGATTTAATTCGATAATTTTTTTATTCAATGATGCTATTTCTTCTGTATTAATAGAAAACAAAATATCAATTTCTTTAGGAATATCATCAACTTTAATAAAGTTATTATCTAATAATTTATTAATAAAATAAGCAATATATCTTCCAAGTTTAATTTTTTCATCATTTTTATTTTCTTCTTTAAAATTATCAATAATATGTTTAATATATGAATTAATAAAAATTTTTGGTAATGTAATACTCATAATTATATTACTAATAACCTTCATTGAATTTTGAGTAAATTTATGTTTTAAAAATGCGTTAAGATAATTTTGAAATAAATTACTTTGTGTAATTTTTAAAAAAATATTCGTTGCAAAAGAAACATTTTTTTCAATTAAATTCATAAATTTACTAGAATTAAAATTAATTTCAGATAAAATATTAGGATTTTTATTTAAAATTTCCATAACAAAATCTTCTTCTTCTTTATTAATTTGTTTATTAATAAAAGGTTTAAATAAAATAGAAGAAATAGAATCTTTTTCTTTCGTTAAATTAAAATCATAAATAAAATTATGTTTTAAAGTAGGAATAATCCATAAAGGTTCATCGTCATAAAAAGTATAATTTGTATTAGGATAATAAGACATATAATTAGGTTCGAAATATTTCATAGAAACTTCAACTGGTGTGAGTTGATTTAAATTAAA
>JAEEGL015404676.1_pt1 | contig 11848 bp, 8 predicted proteins | sample 9134231 | NCBI WGS metagenome assembly JAEEGL01 (sample SAMN16246548, study PRJNA631951) | gut metagenome | biome: gut microbiome; feature: rumen; material: fiber-attached | host: Bos | place: Iran: Karaj | collected 2018-10 | reverse complement strand
CGAAATGAAAGGCCGCATCATCGGACGTGAGGGCCGCAACATCCGCAGCATTGAAACACTGACGGGCTGCGATCTGATCATCGACGATACGCCGGAAGCCATCACCGTGTCCAGCTTTGACCCGGTACGCCGCGAAGTCGCGCGCCTCGCCCTGGAGGAGCTCATTCAGGACGGCAGGATCCATCCCTCACGGATTGGAGAGATGGTCGCCAAGGCGCAGAAAGAGGTCAACGCCACCATCAAGGCAGAGGGCGAACGGGCCGTATTCGAGACAAATATCCACGGCCTGCATCCCGAGCTGGTTCGTCTGCTCGGCCGGATGCGCTACCGCACCAGCTACGGCCAGAACGTGCTGAAGCACTCCATCGAGGTCAGCCACCTGGCAGGCGCAATGGCGGCGGAGCTGGGCGCAGATGTGCAGCTTGCAAAGCGCGGCGGCCTTCTGCACGACATCGGCAAGGCCATCGACCACGAGGTCGAGGGCACCCACGTGACCATCGGCGGCGAACTGGCGCGCAAGTTCCACGAAAGCGAAGCGGTGGTCAACTGCATCCTGGCGCACCACGGCGACGTGGAGCCCCAGAGCGTTGAGGCCGTGCTGGTGCAGGCAGCCGACGCGATCTCTGCCGCAAGGCCGGGCGCGCGCCGCGAGAGCATTGAAAACTACATCAAGCGCCTTGAAAAGCTGGAGGAGATCGCCAACTCCTTCGAGGGCGTGGAGAAGTCCTTTGCGATTCAATCCGGACGCGAAGTGCGCGTGATGGTGAAGCCGGAGGACGTGAACGACGCCGGTACCCTGGTGCTGGCCAAGGAGATCTGCAAGCGGATCGAAGCGGAGATGGAGTACCCCGGACAGATCAAGGTCAACGTCATCCGCGAAACGAGAGCCGTGGAAATGGCCAAATAAGAAAGCAAAAGCCGCCTTTTACCGGGCGGCTTTGCTGTATATTTTAAGAAAGGACAGATTTGTCATGCTTATACGTCAGCAAGCCTTCTCGGGCACCCAGCACCGCTTCTTGAAGGGCGGTTTGCACTGCCACACCACCCGTTCCGACGGGCAGCTTTCTCCGGAGGAGACCATACGCCTGCACGCGCAGAACGGATACGATTTTCTTGCGCTGACGGATCACCGCTTCTATAATTTCAAAAACTACGCGCCGGAGACGGACGTGCTGATCGTGCCCGGTATGGAGATCGACGTGAACCTCACCACCCGCGCGGGCATGTGCTTTCACACCGTAGCCATCGGCCCGGAGGAGGGCAAAAACGGCTACAGCCAGGACGAGCGCGTGAGCAACGCCAGAATCGCAAGCGCCGCGGAGTATCAGCCCTTCATCGACAGCCTGCGCGCGCACAACAACCTTGCCATCTACTGTCATCCGGACTGGAGCAGAACCCCCGCGCGGAGCTTCGAGGACTTGAAGGGCTGCTTTGCGATGGAAATCTGGAATTCCGGCTGCGCCATAGAGGACGACATGGATACCGATAACGGCCTGATCTGGGACGAACTGCTGGTGCAGGACAAGCGCATCAACTGCGTGGCCGTGGATGACGGGCACAGGCCGTACCATCACTGCAAGGGCTGGGTCATGGTGAACGCCGAAAAGAAGCTGGACGCCATTTTGGAGGCGCTGGAGCAGGGGCGCTACTATTCCTCCTGCGGGCCGGAGATCTATGATTTTTACGTAGAGGACGGAGTGGCTTACTGCCGCTGCTCGCCCTGTGCAAGGCTGCGCTTTATCTATGGCCTTCGCCCGACGCCCCTGAAGAGGGATCCCGAGGGCGGGCTGATCACCCAGGCCTCGATGAGCGTCAAGGGCTATTCCTACGTGCGCCTGATGTGCGAGGACGAACAGGGACGGCGCGCGTGGACCAACCCGATCTATCTGGATTAAACTGGAATAACTATCTGTCGCCGCTCAGGGGCTTTGCCAGGATCGTGCGCTGATGGGTGTAGATGACAAAGCCGGGGCGCGCGCCGGAGGGCTTTTTGACGTAGCGGCGGCGGGTGAAATCCACTTCTACTGCGTCTGCGCCTGAGGCCTTGCAGTACCTTGCGGCGATGCGCGCGGCGAAGACCAGCGTCTCCTCACTTGGGGAGGCGCTTTTTATGATGACGTGGGAGCCGGGCACGTTTTTGGCGTGCAGCCAGGTTTCCTCCGGCTCCGCGCCGAAGGTGAGCGCTTCGTTTTGCACGTTGTTGCGCCCGGCAAGCACGCGCGTGCCGTCCGGCGCGGTAAACTGCATGGGGCTGGAGGGCGGCAGGGCCTTCTTTTCCCGGCGGGAAGCGGTATCGCGGATGTAGCCGCAGCGGATCAGCTCGCTTCGCAATTCCTCAAGCGCGGCTTCGTCTGTGCACAGCTCCAGGTTTTCCAGCTGCCCCTCGATATAAGTCAGTTCTTCGCGGCCCTGGCGCAGCTGCTCCAGGGCGAGCTTTCTTGCGGTCTGCGCTTTTTTGTAGAGCTTGAAGTAGCGCTGAGCGTTTGCCTGGGCGTCCAGCCGGGGATCCAGCGATACTTTGAGCGGCGCACAGTCCTCGGCATAGTAATTGGGGAGGCTGACCTCGCTCATGCCCTTTTTCACAAGATGGGGACTGGCCATCAGCATTTCGCCCTTGATGCGGTATTCCTCGCTGGCCTGGGCGGAATCGTACGCCTCCTGCTGCAGCGTGAGTTTTTTTTGCAGGCGCTCCTCGTGGGTTTTGAGACCCCGGCGCACGGCCGCGCTTTTTTGCTGCATGCGCATAAAGGCGTCCCGCTGCAGATAGTATTCGTCTGTCGCTTCGCTCAGGGTCTCATAGGGACGAAGTGTGCCGTAAGAGCGGCTTTTGAAGGGAAAGGCTTCAAGTTCCAGCGCTTCCCCGTCCGCTCCAAAGCGCACGGCGGGGGCGGGGGAGGAGAGGATTTCGCCGATGGCCCTGCACGCGCTTTCGGCATAAGACGCGGCGTCTTCCACATAGGCCTCCGCGTCACCGCAGGCGCGATAGGCGATTTCACGGGCCAGGGGCAGCGAAAGACCGCTGACGCTTGCCTGCAGAAGCTTGGCAAGACTGCCGCTTGCGCCGCGAAGGCGATCCCTCAATGGGCCAGCTTCCAGCGCGTCAAAGGGCAGCTTTCCGTGCGCCGGCGGGGAGGCGTAGTCCAGCCCCGGCAGCACCAGGCGAAAGCTGGAGATCGTCTCGTTGATGTGGCGCGCGCACTCCAAAATGCGCCCATCGCCGTTTACGAGAATGATGTTGGAGTGCTTGCCCATGAATTCGCAGATCAGCTTCTTTTTTGCCGCGTCGCCGAGCTCATCCGTGTGTTCGATTTCAATAATCAGAATTCGGTCCGCGCTGACCTGCCTTACAGCCGTCAGTCGCCCGCCCAGCAGGTGTTTTCGCATCAGCATGCACAGAGCCGGAGGCTCCAGGGGATTTGCTTTTTTGACGCGGGTGATGTGCGCCCGGCCGCAGTCCGCGCTGGCGCTGATCAAAAGCACGAGGTTTTCACCGGGACAGCGCAGGGTGAGAAGCACCTCGTCGCGCTCCGGCTGCTGAATTTTGTCCACGCGCGCCCCGCTTAAGCGGCGGTCAAGCTCTTTTGATAGGTGATACAGCGTAATTCCGTCCATGCGTACTCCCAATAACGATACTGTTGCGCCTGATTATAGCTGTTCCGCGTAAAATGTGCAAGCCGTCCGGGCGTTTTCCTGAGGCGGCACAAAAACACAGGCGCGAAGGATTCCTCGCGCCTGACAAACGGTTTTAAGGAAGACAGAGCGGTTATTCGCACTCCTGCACGAACTCCGCGATGCGGCCCACACCCACGATGATCTTTTCCCGCGTGGTGGCGTAGCTCAGGCGCACGCAGCGGTCGTCGCCGAAAGCGCGGGCAGGCACGACGGCTACCATCTTGCTTTCCAGCAGCGCGCCCGCAAAGTCGTCGCTGCCGTTGATGACCTTGCCGTTTACGCTTTTGCCAAACAGAGCCGATACGTCCAGCATCATGTAAAACGCGCCCTGCGGCAGGCGGCACTTGAGCCCGGGAATGGAGGAGAGCATGTCGTACATGAGGTTTCTGCGGGCAGTGAACTCCATAAAGCTTTCGTGCATGAACCTTTCGCCGTTGGTGAGGGCGACGGCTGCCGCGTGCTGGGCGATGGAGTTGGCGTTGGAGGTGGTGTGGCTCTGGAAGGAGGTCATGGCGCGGATGATGTTTTTGGGGCCCGCGGCGTAGCCGATGCGCCAGCCGGTCATCGCGTAGGATTTGGAGACGCCGTTGATCACGATGGTCTGCGCCTTGATGTCGTCGCCCAGAGAAGCGATGGACACGTGCCGCCCGCCGTCGTAGATCAGCTTTTCGTAGATTTCGTCGCTGATGACGTAAAACTCGTGCCTGACCGCCAGATCAGCGTATTGCTTGAGCATATCCTGACTGAGCACGAGGCCCGTGGGATTGTTGGGGGAATTGATGATGAGCGCCTTGGTGCGGGGGGTGATGTGCTTTTCCAGCTCCTCCGCCGGCACGACGTAGCCGTTTTCCGCCTCGCCGTTTACCATGACGGGCACGCCGCCGGCCATGGCGACCATTTCCGGATAGCTAACCCAGCAGGGGGCGGGCAGCAGCACTTCGTCGCCGGGGTCGAGGATGGCGGAGAGGGCGTTGAACAGGCACTGCTTTGCGCCGGTTGAAACCACGATGTCCGTCAGCTCGTACTCCAGGTTGTTGTCGCGCAGGAGCTTGGCCTGTATTTCGGTTTTCAGCTCCACGGTGCCGGCAACGGGGGTGTACTTCGTAAGCCCCGCGTCCAGCGCGTCCTTTGCGGCGTCCTTTATGTATTTGGGCGTGTCGAAATCCGGCTCGCCCGCGCCAAAGCCGATAACGTCAAGCCCCATCGCGCGCAGCTGCTTTGCGCGGGAGTCGATGGCCAGGGTGACGGACGGCTGAATGTTTTTGCACTTTTGAGATACTCCAAGAGGCATTGCTTCCACCTCGAACTGTAATATTGCGCATGAGCACTGTGGTCATTATGCCACGCAATTCAGAAAAATGCAATAGCGCAGAGGACAAAATTGCAAAAATAGCGCAATATTAACCTGAATAATTTGAATTTCGGATGAAAGCAATGTGCAATTATGCAAAACAGAGGACTATTTGCTCAGCAGCACGTACACGGCGTGCGCGGCCTGGGCGCTGAGCGCGGGGAGGGAGGCGTTAAAACAGCCGTCCTCCAGCTCGATGATGCCCAAAGCGCCCGCGATGGCAACGCTGCCCTTCTGCTCTTCGGGAAGGGCAGAAAAGTCCTGCGCGTCGCTGGTGTAGATGCCCTGCAGCTTTGCGGCGTTTGCGAAGCCTGCGGCAAAGACCATCACGCGCATCAGTTCGCCGCGCGACACTGCGCCGTTTTCGCTGACCTCCGGCAGCGTGCCGAAGCGGCCCCGGAAGCTGTTTTTGAGTTCGTCGCCCTCGAGGGCTTCGCCGAATTCATAGCCTGCGGCCTGCAAAAGCAGGTGCATGAGCTGATCGCCGGTGAGCGTATCCTCCGCCGTAAAACCGCAGTCCTTCAGACCCACGCCAAAGGTGCCCAGAAGGCGAATTTCGCTGTCATAGAGCATTTCGGTTTCAGGATAGGTGAAGGCGCCGTCCGATCCCTGCAGGGCGGTATAGCGCTGGCCGTCAAACGCGTCCACGGCGTAGATGCCGTCAGTGTGCTTAAAGCGCCAGCACAGCGTAAGCTCCCTGGTGCCTTTCGAATCGGCGGAGGTGGAGATGTAGCCAAGCTCGATCGGGCTGTCGCCGATCCAGAGCTTTGCGGCCTCTTCTTCGCCAAGCGGCGTTTCGCCTAAGGGAGCAAACGCCTGCTCTTCGTCCCAGGCGAGGGAATAGTCCCACAGGGTGCCGTCCGCGCCCGTGCGCAGGGTCAGACTGTTGGCCTTAAAGGGATAGCCCTCGTGCATGCGGGTAAAGACGAAGCGCCCGGTGACCTTTCCGTCCAGCATCGGCTGCTGCGCGCTTTCGTCGTTAAGACTGACCTGAGCCGCATATTCCGGCAGATAACGCTCGATGAAGCGCAGCGCGGCTGCCTTTTGTGCGGTCAGAGGCGCGTCCTGATCGAAGGCGGAATAATTGTTGACGTACGCCCAGGCCTGCAGCAGCCGGCCGCTTTGCGCGTCCAGCAGCAGACGACGGTAGAGCTGAAAGCCGTCCGTTTCGCGGGTGTAGTTCAGATTGGCCTGGGGTTTTCCCTCCGATATCTGGTAGCTGACGCTGGTGAGCAGGTCTTCTTCGCTGAGCTTCAATTCCGGAATTTCCCGAACGGCCGCGTCCAGTGCCGCTTCATTGAGCACGCCGTCGTAGTGGGCGATGCTGTCGAGCTCGGTCTGGGTGAGCTGACGCTTGCTCATCGTCGCGCCTGAGGCGCTGTCCTCGGCTAAGTCCATCTCGGTCTCCTGAGCGAAGACAACGTCCGGCTGCTCGTCCAGCACAAGCCCGGTGTGCGCGTTGACGGCCAGAATCCCGCGGGGCTTCAGCGTATAGACCAGGCGGGCGGGCTCGCCCTCTGCGACGACGAGGTATTCCGCCTCCATGGCGTATGCGGCCTGCAGGGTCTGTCTGGCCTGCGCCTCATCAATGGAACTTATCTCGGGCTGAGCGGAAATTGCGGCATACTGCTGGAAGCCGTCGGAGCGGTAATAGCTGTTTACACGGCCACTGTCGCAGTCGATGTCCAGGGTAATGGTGATGTCCGTGGGATAGCCGTCCAGCGTGAGATGCCCCAGGGCGCTGACCTGATAGCGGTAGGAGTGCACGAGGGAGGGCTTCACTGCGTCAAGCTGCCAGCCCCAGCGGCTGGTGTCGACGACCTTCGCCAAAAAGGCGTCAGCCGCCTGTGAAAGGGCGGGCGTATCGAGCTTTGGAAAGCGCGCGCCGAGGCTGTTCTGACCGCTTAGGCGCTCCTGATTTTCGTAGCGGTAAAAGCTGAGCACGAGGCCGTCGCGGCTGCAGCTCGCCTCCGCCCAGCGATTGTCACCGCTCCAGGAGAGCGTCCAGCGGCCGTCGTTCAGGCTGCCGGAGAATTCGGCGTAGTCGTCCGGAAGATCCAGCTGCTCCTTGACCAGCAGCGTAACGCGGGCCATTTCGCCGGACAGGGTCTCTTCACCAAAGGCGCTTGCGCTTGTGAATGCCAAAAGCGCGGCAAAGAGCAGTGCAAGAAATTGCTTCATGAAAGTTCATCTCCTTGTGAGAATGCTGATGCTTTGACGTATGGGCAGTGCGCTATGTTCCAGGGACGCGGCTTCAGAAAAAACCGCCGCGGAGGCGGCGGAAAAATGAACAAAGCGAAGGGCTACTGCACGATGGGCATTTCGACGCTGCGCGCCATTTGCAGGATCTGAGCCTTGAGGGACTGGGTGACCTCCTCCACGAGCTTATCCGTAAACTCGGTTTTTTGCATCGTGCGCGTCAGTTCCTCCTCGATCAGCCGGCGCTGACGGGGGGACTTCAAGCTGGCCGCGAGGCCCGGCGCGGTGATCCTGCGCACAAGGCCGGGAAGGTCGGCGTTTTTGATGGCGTTGCCCGCGGCCTTTTTGCCGACGAATGCCACGATGAGTCCGATGACGATGCCGACGATCACGCCCACGGGGCCTTCCGCCAGCAGGGCTATGGAACCGCCGCCGCAGAGCATTGCGGAGACGGTGGCCGTGACCACGTAGGCGATGGTGGAAAACAGCCGGTTTTCCATCATCAGCTGCATGCGCTGGGGGCCCTCCAGGGAATGCACGGCCTTCAGATTCATGCTGGCGCGGTCGATGCTGTGGGCGCGGCAGATTTCGTCGATGCCGCCCTGCAGCTGCAAAAAGAGTTTTCTGCACCACTCGCTGCTGACCGGCGCAAGTTCCGGAATGCTGTCCAGGTCGCTGAGCAGGCGTTCGGTGCCCTGCACGATGTGAGGCTGCATGTCGTCGATGGTGCGGATGCCGCTTTTTTTCCACTGGTCCAGCACGGGCAGCACCACGTCGTTGATGATGTGGCCGCTTAACACGCTGGCCATGGGGGTGGTGAGCCACTCCATGGAATCCGTGACCAGCTTCTTTATGCTGCCGTCGTTAAAGAAGGCTTCGATATCGGTGTAAAAATCCTCCAGGTGCTTGTCCACGCGCCCGGCGTAGGCCAGTCCCTTGGCGATGGAAAACTCCGGCTCGGGGCAAACGACGATGGTGGCGTCCGGAAACTCCCTTGCGCACGCCTCGCGGAAAAAGCCCATGCGGCTGGCGCCGCCGGTCAGGATCAGCAGGCGCGGGGGATTGTCTTTGGTGGAATTGCCCGCGTGACGCAACAGGTCGTTTAAACACTCCTGAAAGGTGACGCCGTGAAGCTCGTCCAGCGGGGTGGAGATGATGTCCCGCATGATGGCCTCGTTCAGTTCGAAGCGGAGCTTGAGCGGCTCGTCGTAGTAGATCGTTTCAGTGGCCACGCAGGGGGTGGACTGCCAGCTTTCTTCGCTTAAGAAATACTGCTCCTTCAAGCGCCGGGCGACCAGCTCGCAGCGATTTTTCCAGGAGGTGGATTCCTCAAACACGCTTTCGATCTCGCTGCGCAGGGGGCTGCGCCGCACGGCTTTGCGCAGCATGCACGCCTCGATCAGGCCGCCGCCAAGAGACACGTCGCCGAAGGTGCCGATGTCGGATTCCCGCCCGTTGATGATGTAGGCAAAGTCGGTCGTGGAGGAGCCGATGTCGATGATCAGGGTGGTTTCGCGCAGCTGCTCGGGGCTGATGTTCAACTCGTGCGCGTAGCGGGCGTAGAAGAACGCGGCGCGGGATTCCGATACGATGTGCACGTCTCCGAGGCCGGCGCGGCGCATGATTTCCGCGTAGCGCTCGCGCTCCTTGGCGCTCCAGCCCGCGGGGCAGCCCACGGTGACGAAGCAATCGCTGTCAAACAGGCCGGGATTGTCCGCCTCCAGCTGGTGCTTGATGCCATAGGCGAAGCGCTCGATGTCGCGCCGCGCGTCGTCGCTGGTCAGGTAGCGGCTTTTGAAGCGGCTGCGCAGGTGCGCGACCTTGCGGTCGAGCAGCGCCTTTTCGCCCACGCGCACTTCGTTGTCGCTCATGCCCACGATGGACACGATGCTGCCGTAGCCGTCGATGGGCAGAATGCTCGGCTCGATGACGCTGTTTTCCTCCAGCAGCGCTACGGCGCTTTCACCGTCGCCGATGTCTATACCGATATACTTCATTTATTCGTCCTCTCCGCTGTAGCCGATGCTCACGATGGCAAGGCCGCGCGAAATCAGCTGCTTGTCTCTGACCACCGCGGGCACGATGGTGCGGGTGGCGCGCTTGGTGGGCATGGTGTCAAACAGCGCCTCGTTATCGGGCGTGTATTCCAAAAAATCGTAGCCCTTGGTGATGGACAGCGCGGTGATGGCGGTCATCAGCTCGTCCGGCACGCTGTCGGGGTCTTCGCGCTTCATGCCGGCGGCCAGGGTGATGATGCGCACGATGGAATCGTCCGAGCTGCCGCCCTCGGCGGGAATGCTCAAAAATGCGTCCAGGTCCCGGTCGATGGCCTCCATGCGCCGCTCCGCCAGGGAAAACAGGGCGTTTGTATCCACGCTCTGGCTGACGCGCACGTCCTCGCCCTTGTGCGGCAGAAAGTATGCGACCGCGCCCAGAATGACCGAGCACAGGATGAACAGGCCCCAGAAGATCTTACCCTCATTCCAGGCAAAGTACAATGCGCCAAGTCCGGTCAGAAGCGACAGCGCCTCAAAAAGCAGGGAAGCGCTGAAAAACCTGCGCCTGCCGGATTTGGAGAGGGTCGGGGGATTCAGCGCGGAATACGCGGAGACCAGTCCGCCCTCGTGGGAAAACAGGATGCTGCCCAGCTGCCGCGCGGTAGAGGTGGGCAGCTGGGACAGGGTGAGCTGTTGGGTTTCGGTGAGCATGCCGTTAAGGGCCTGCATGGCCTCTTCCGCCGGCATGGCGTCAGGGTAGCTTGCTCTTTCCCGTATCGCCCGATAATGTTCAAGCGCCAGTGACATAGAACGCTCCTTATTTGTGATGTGTCCATTATACTCCACCTGGCAGATTTGCGCAAGTGGGGGCTTTTTCAGCGGCGCGCTTTGCGCCTAAAAAACTGGCGGCTGAGGCTCTTGGCTTCAGCCGCCGAAAAAAACCGGAAGCGCCTACTTGGTTTTGACGTAGGGCTTGCCGTTTGCGGAAGGCACGTGAGACTTGCCGACGAACAGCACCAGCACGATCACGGTGACCACGTAGGGGATCATGGAGATCAGCTGCATGTCGATGCCGCTGGAGCCGCCCAGCACGACCTTGAGGCCGGAGCAAAAGCCAAACAGCAGACAGCCCAGCAGCGCGCCCTGGGGCTTAAACTTGCCGAAGATGACGGCGGCGATTGCGATAAAGCCCTGTCCTACGATGGAGATCGGGCGGAACTGAGTGGAGATGGTCATCGTGACGCACGCGCCGCCAAGACCGGCCAGGAAGCCGGAGACGCACACGCACAGAAAGCGCATGCCGATGACGTTGATGCCCAGGGTCTCGCAGGCCTTGGGATGCTCGCCGCAGGCGCGAAGGCGCAGGCCGAAGCTGGTTTTGTAGAACACGAACCACACCACCAGCGCAAACAGGAACACCAGATAGGTGGAGGCGTAGGTGGCAAACACGTTGTCCATGAAGCGGCCAAAGAGCGTGTTCGTGTCAAACAGGCCCGAAAAGAGCTTGGGGATGGTCTGCGCGCCCTGCTTCAGGGCGGGGGTGTCGGTGGAGTTGAACAGCACCATGCCGATCATGATCACGATGCCGGGGCCGAGCATGTTGATGGCGGTGCCGGCGATGGTCTGATCCGCGCCCAGCTTTACGGTGGCGACGGCGTGCAGCATGCCGAAGAACGCGCCCGCGAGGCCTCCGCACAAAAAGCCGATCCAGGGATTGCCGGTGAAGTAGGCGACCACGGTGCCGGTGAAGGCGCCGGCGGTCATCATGCCTTCGATGCCGATGTTGACCACGCCGCTGACCTCGGAAAAGCAGCTGCCGAGGCTGGCATACAGCAGGGGCGTCATGTAAATCAGGGTTGCAAACAGGATGGTGCCTAAGCTTTGAACGAAGTCGGTCATTTAATGGTCGCCCCCTTTGCGCTGCCGGAATTGTTGCCGCCGGTCGGTTTTTTGCTGCGCTTTAAGTATTTCACGTAGCGGAAAATGACGGAGATGGCGATAAAGAACACGACCGTGCCGATGATGACGTTGATCAGCTGCGTCGGCACGCATCTTAAGCCGTCGTCGGAGCGAACGAGCGTCAGGCGGCTGCCGCCGAAGATCAACGCTCCGTAGAAGATGCCCGAGATAAACACGCCGAACGGGTTCGTACAGCCGATCAGCGCCACGACGATGCCGGCAAAACCGTAGCCCTCCTGAGAGCTGAAAACGCTGATGCGCTTTGCGCGCCCCATCAGCAGCAGGGCCCCGGCCAGGCCGGCCAGCGCGCCGGAGATGGCCAGCGAGACGATGATGGAACGATTGACGCTGATGCCGCCGTACTCCGCCGCGTAGCGGTTGAAGCCCACGGATTTGAGCTCGTATCCCAGGGTGGTCTTTTCGATGATGAACCAGATCACGACCGTGAGAACGATTGCGATGATGATGCCCCAGTTGAAGTTGTTGTCCAGCCCCATGGATTTGTTGAAATCCTTGGAGAAGGTGATCATGGCGTTGCTGCCGACGTTCTGCGTGGCCTCCGTGGAGCCAGTGTTTTTGATGCCGGGAAGGCCTGCGATGAAGTTTGACAGGTAGAACGCGATCCAGTTGAACATGATCATGCTGAGCACTTCGTTGATGCCGCGGTAGG
>JAEEGL015078898.1_pt1 | contig 11848 bp, 12 predicted proteins | sample 9134231 | NCBI WGS metagenome assembly JAEEGL01 (sample SAMN16246548, study PRJNA631951) | gut metagenome | biome: gut microbiome; feature: rumen; material: fiber-attached | host: Bos | place: Iran: Karaj | collected 2018-10 | reverse complement strand
TGCAGCATCAGAGGTGTTCCTCGGAAGATCCAGACATAGAATCGGGCGAACTGTTTCAGACCTTTGATGTTGGCGACCTGGACAAGAGCCAGGATCAGAGCCAGGATCAGTCCAAAGAAAAACGACAGTACGGTCAGCGTGATCGTGATCTGCAGACATGGTTTCAGAAGTTTAGGAAAAGATTCAACCAGAATCCGGATGATACGCCAGACGCGGGTCCCTAATACTTCTGTGATCCAAATACCAATATCGTTCATAATAAACTCCTATAAAGAAAATCAGCGATAATTGTTCAACTATCGCTGATTAAAGCAATGCAAGATAGATCTCTTATTCTGCAAAAGGATTGAATGTCAGATCCTGGTGGAACCACTTGTTGGAGAATTCGACCAGTTTGCCGTTTTCTCTTAATTCTGCAATCGCAGCATTGAATTCAGCAAGCAGTCTTTCTTCACCCTTGCGGCAAGGAATCGATACTTCGTTGATATCGGATTCGATCTTGAAAGCCACTTCCAGTTCTGATTCCGGATGATTCTCTCTGTATTCGGAAAGAACGACATCATTGAACATGCAGAAATCGGCATTTCCGCTCAATACAGCCTGTGCACACTGTGTCGTATCATCGATCGGTACGATCGTAACACCCAGTTCTTCCAAACGCGGAACCCAGCTGTTCGTGGCGTTTGTCGCGATTCTCAGTCCGTTCAGGTCCTCCAATGAATGCAGGTTAAGCGGATTGCCTTTGTTTACAACGACCTGTCTGGCAGTAAAGCAGTAAGGATCGGAGAAATCATATTTTTCTCTTCTCTCATCCGTTGCCGTAACATCGGCGATGACCGTATCCCATCTGCCGGCATCGATACCAACCAATAAAGCATCCCATTCGGCCATGACAAATTCCACTTCGACACCCAGATGTTCAGCGACGGCTTTTGCGACATCAACGTCGTAGCCGGCGTAGTTTCCATCGTCATCGACGAAGTTGAAAGGCTTATAGGTTCCTTCAATACCTACAACAAGCTTTCCGGCCTTCTGGATCGCTGCCAGCTGATCGTTGATTTCGGGTTCACCGGCAGGTTCCTCTTCCTTCTTTGCACATCCCGTAAACAGGGACAGGAGAAGGACTAAAACAAACAGTAATGTAAGTTTCTTTTTCATTATGTAACCTTCCTTTCTCGGTTATTTCAAGATAATTATATCGTCTTTTCTTTTTCTACGGCATCATTATGCTCCGAGGCTTCCTTCTGTCTGTCGTTTCGCGAGACGAAAAAGGACAGCGTCAGCGGCAGACCGAACATTCCCAAAGCCTTGAAGAGTCTCAGACCGATGATCATGGAGAACAGAGTTGCCAGCGGATGGAGACCGAGGCTGGTCCCGACGAATTTCGGTTCGATGATGTTGCGGATGACGGCGATGACGACATACAGGATCAGCAGTTCCACACCCATCAGGACGTTTCCGGTAAGGATACTGCTGAAGCCCCACGGCAGCAGGACCGTGCCCACTCCCAGGACCGGCAGGATATCCAGCAGGGCGATCACAAACGCCCAGATCCAGCTGTTGCTGATACCGATGAGCGTCAGACCGATGACCAGTTCCACAAAAGTGATGCCCATGATCGATGCATAGGAGCCAAGGATCTTCAGCAGGGTGTTCTCTACGAAATCCCTGATGTCATTGAATACTGTCAGTGCCTTTTCCGGAAGCATCTCGGTAAACTTTTCGGCGATCATTTCATAGTCGATCACGAAGTAGAAGGAAGCGACGAGCGTCACGATGATCGAGACCAGGGCTTCCGGCGCAGCTTTGAATACCGTCGTGGTGATCTTGACCAGTCCGCTGACCGAGGAAGACAGAACATTCTTGATCGCATCGAAGAATCCGTCGGTGATGTCGTTCAGGGAAGCCTGGATGTTGCCCGGAAGAGATTCGCCCAGCTTCTGCAGGGATACTTCCAGAGAGTTGATGTACGGTTCGATCGTGTTGCGGTACAGGGACGGCAGGTTCCGGATGAAACTGCCGATCTGATCGACACCGATCGAAATGATCAGCGCAGCGAACAGGACGATGACCACATACAGCCCGATCAGGGTCAGTATCCTGGCGATCCTTCTGTCATCCGACCAGAATCTGCGGCAGATCTTTATCGTAATGTATGCGAAAAGGAAGCCCAGCACAAAAGGTACGACCAGTCCGAACAGATAGTTGACACCGAAATAGACCAGCGCACAGATGATCGCGATATACAGAACGTTTATGATGAATTCCTTCTTCTTTTCCATGATTCCATTCTAATCCAAAAACGCCGTCAAAAAAAGTAGCATTCCGCTACTCTGTTTCACCCCAGGAAGGAATGGTCCTGCCTCTGGCGATCAGTACGGATTTCTGGTAATCCGTACAGTTCAGGAAATGAAGTACTTCCTCCTGTTCCTCTTCGTTCAGTCCCACGAGAGCCTTCACTTCGAAACGTTTGGTGATGATGTCGGCACACAGGGCGATCGCATCCACCCTTCTGCCTCCCTTGGCCTTGAAGACTTCCATCGGAGCTTCGTTCTCACTGTTCAAAGTGGTGACGTAGCCGAAGTCGCAGGGATATACCAAAGAAGGATAGGTCGCATGCGGGCTGCCCTTCCGGTTGGTAAGGGTAAAATCACCCGAAGAATACAATGTATCCACTTTCTGCCAGAAATAGGCATTGTTTTCAAACTCTCTCATAGAACACACCTCGGTAAAACACATTATAAGATAGATTTTAAATATTGTAAATGTTTACAAATATGAAAATTTTTTACAAATTATACTTCAAATGGATCCGGTTCTGCTGTAAAAACCGGTCAAGATCATATTCTCCGCACCGTTCCATCGCCTTCAACAGGATCATCAGACAGGCGTAGGCATCGGATTTCCCGTTATGGTGGCATAGATCGATATCCAGATAGGTACAGACGGTATTCAGCTTGTGATTGCGCAGTTCGGGAAAGACCCTGCGGGAGACGATGACGCTGTCCAGATACGGGTTTCCGAAATGGTCCAGGCCGTATACGTCGCACATGGCGTTCAGAACGCCGATATCGAACATCGCGTTGTGAGCGATGACGACGCTGTCCTTCAGCAGGGCGGAAAGTTCCTCATAATAAAAAACGAATTCGTTTTCGTTCTCCACGTCTTCCTTGCGGATGCCGTGGATGTCCGTATTGGTAAAGAAGTTGTAGCGCTGCGGGGGACGGAAGTACCATTCGAAGCTGTCCAGGATCTCCCCTTCCTCGTAGATCGCCACTCCCAGGGAACAGGCGCTGGCGGCGGAAGAGTTTGCGGTTTCAAAATCCAGAGCGACGATCTTCATCGGGCAGCCTTCCTGTGCTTGTCTTTCAGAAAGCGGTTCATCTGAGCCTCGAAGAGCGTCTTGGAGAAAGCTTCGATCTTTTCGGTCGTTCCGTCTTCCATCTCGATGCACAGATAGTCCCTGCTGGCGCTCCAGGAATAATACCAGGAAGCGACTTCATCGTAGTAGATCAGGACGCAGTTGTTTCTGTCGGCGCGGTTGTACAGGACCAGATAATCCTGATAGAAGCCGACCATCTCGACTTTGGGCATGTAGATCATGGCGCCGAGAGAGATGAGGATCGTAACGATGCCGTAGGCGGAAGGCACCTTGAACAGAAAGCTCAAGGCGCCGATCAGGATCAGGAACAGAAAAAGAGCCTGCGGTTTCGCGTCGATCTCGCTGATCAGGACATCTTCCTTAGGCAGATTGTAGGTCTTCAGTTCCTTTGATTTCATACCATCAGTATAACATGTATATGTTATGATATTAGATATGAATAAGAGCGAGTTCCGATACGAACTGATCCATAAAGATGCCCATTGCAAGGCACGTCTGGGAAAGCTGCACATCTTCGGAAAAGAGGCGCAGACTCCGGTTTTCATGCCGGTGGGGACCCAGGCGACGGTCAAATTCCTGTCTTCGGACGACGTGAAGAAGATCGGCGCTTCGATCATTCTGGGAAACACCTATCATCTCTGGCTCAGACCGGGCCCGGAGACCCTGATCAAAGCCGGCGGCATCCACAGATTCATGAACTACGACGGACCCGTATTGACCGATTCCGGCGGTTTTCAGGTCTTTTCACTGGCCGATTCCCGCAAGATCAGTGAGGAAGGCGTCTCCTTCAAGTCCCATCTGGACGGTACGAAGCTGTTCATGTCTCCGGAAGATTCCATCCACATCCAGGAAGCGATCGGATCGGATATCGCCATCTCCTTCGATGAATGTATCCCTTATCCGAGTTCCCATGAGTATGTGAAGGATTCGGTGGACCGTACCCTGCGCTGGGCCAAGCGCGGAAAGGAAGCCCATACCCGGAAGGATCAGGCGCTGTTCGGCGTCGTACAGGGCTCCGAATACCCGGACCTGAGAAGATACTGCGCCGAGAAGCTGGTCGAGATGGATTTCGACGGCTATTCCATCGGGGGAACGAGCGTCGGGGAAGACAAGAAGACGCACTATGCGATGCTGGATTATACCCTGCCCTATTTGCCGGAAGACAAGCCGCGCTATGAGATGGGGATCGGGGCGATCAACGACATCCTGGAAGCCGTGGAAAGAGGCGTCGACATGTTCGACTGTGTCCTGCCGACCCGCATCGCCAGACACGGAACGCTGATGACCTCCCAGGGCCGCATCAATATCAAGAAAAACATCTACAAGGAAGACTTCACGCCGCTGGATCCGGAATGCGACTGCGAATGCTGCCGAAACTACACCAAGGCATATCTCAATCATCTCTTCCGCAACAACGAAGGACTGGGAAACCGGCTGATGTCCATCCACAATCTCCGTTTCCTGATCCGGCTGATGGAAGGGATCAGACAGGCCATCGCGGAAGACCGCTTCCTGGAATTCAAGGAAGAGATCCTGAAAAAATACTCATTCGATGAACGGGGGTTCTGATGAAACTCAGTGATTTTGATTTCGATCTGCCGGAAGAACTGATCGCCCAGCATCCCGTGGAACACCGGGACGAGTCGAGGCTTCTGGTCCTGCACAAGAATACCGGCGAGATCGAACATAAACATTTCTACGACATTATCGACTATCTGAAACCGGGAGATGTCCTGGTAAGAAACAACTCCAAAGTCATTCCCGCCAGACTCTATGGTACGAAGAAGGATACCGGCGCAAAAGTCGAAGTCCTGATCCTGAAGATCGAGGGAGACCTCTGCGAGTGCCTGTGCGGAAACGCCAAGGCGATCAAGACCGGAACGGTCATCGTCTTTTCCGACAAGCTGTACGGCGAATGTGTGGAACGCAAGGATGAAGGCATCCGCGTCTTCCGGATGCACTATGAAGGGATCTTTCTGGAAGTGCTCAACGAGACCGGACTGATGCCGACACCTCCATACATTCACGAGAAACTGACGGACAACGACCGCTACAACAACGTCTATGCCCGGATCGAGGGTTCCGCCGCCTGTCCGACGGCCGGTCTGCATTTTACCGAAGAACTCCTGGAAAAGATCCGGAAAAAAGGAATCGAGATCCTCGACGTGACTCTGCACGTAGGGTTGGGTACCTTCAAACCGGTCAAGGAAGACAATGTGGAAGACCATCACATGCATTCCGAATTCTATACGATGTCCAAGGAGACGGCGGACCGTCTCAATCTGGCCAAGAAGGAAGGCCGGAGGATCATCGCCATCGGGACCACCTCCACCCGGACCCTGGAGACAGTCATCACGAAATACGGAGAATTCCGGGAGTGTTCCGGAGATACGAGTATCTTCATCTATCCTCCGTATACCTTCAAAAGCATCGACTGCCAGATCACCAACTTCCATCTTCCGAAATCCACGCTGATCATGATGATCGCCGCAGAGTGTTCCAGGGAAATGATCCTGCACGCCTATGAAGTTGCCGTAAAAGAACGTTACCGTTTCTTCTCCTTCGGAGATTCCATGTTTATCGATAATGAATAAAAACGCATCAAGGTAGTACAACATGAGAGAATTAGCCATCGCCGCATCCGTTCCTGTCATCGTCAGTCTCATCCTGAATTCGCTTTTCCGCGGAAAGGCGATGGAGTCGCTTTCGTACAGGAAGAAACAGCTGATCGCAGGAATCGTATTTGGCATCGTTGCCATCTTCTCTACCGAGTTCGGTATTCCTTTCAACGGCGCGATCATCAACGTCAGAGACGCGGCTCCTCTTTGTGCGGCTCTGGTCTTCGGTTCACCTGCCGGACTGATTGCCGGATTCATCGGCGGCATTGAAAGGTGGTTCTGCGTCTACTGGGGCGGAGGCTACTACACCAGACTCGCCTGCTCCATTTCCACCTGTCTGACCGGCATTATCGGCGCTTTTCTGAAAAAGGAACTTTACGAAGACAAGCTGCCCGACTGGAGCTATGCCTTCATCATCGGCATCCTCTGCGAGATCATTCACATGTTGATGATCTTCTTTACGAACATGACCGATGTCAAAACGGCTTTCCAGTATGTGGAGGCCTGTTCTGTTCCGATGATCTTTTTCAATGCGCTTTCCGTCGCCCTCACGGTATTCCTCATCAAGAGGATGGATCCCGAGTCCCGTACCGGGGAGAAACGGAAAAGCATTTCCGCCCAGTTCCAGAAGATCCTGATCAGTATCGTCCTGATCGGTTTCATCGCCAGCACGGCTTTCACCCTGCTGTTGCAGAACGAGATCTCCGAAAAGGAAACGGATGAACTGCTGAGGATGAATATTCTCGATGCGGTATCCGACGTCAGAGCCCAGTCCGACGAGGCGCTGCTAAGCATCAACAAAGTCGTCGTCGACGAGATCGCTCTCTTCCCGGATTCCGATCTGAAAGAGATGAAGAAACGCTTCAACGTCTCGGAGATCGATATCATCGATGAAAACGGGATCATCACCGCTTCCAGCGAAGAAGAGAACGTCGGCTTCGACATGGCCTCCGGCGAACAGTCCAGAGAATTCCTTTGCCTGCTTCAGGGGACGGAATCCTTTGTTCAGGAATATCAGCCGATGGCCAAAGACAGCAGCGTCATGCACAAGTATTCCGGCATTGCGACCGAGAACGGATTCATTCAGGTCGCCTACGGAGAAGAAGAATTCAACGATGATCTGAGCGAGCGCCTCAGAAGCGTTGCGACCTACCGGCACATCGGCGAAAACGGAAACATCCTGATCTTCGATTCCGAAGGAAATACCGTTTCCGATTCTCTGAACGATACGGATCTGACAGAAGCGGAATACACGGTCGAACTCGATCCGAACGGAACGGAAGAATACACCGTATACAAGGCAAGGATCAACGGGATCGACTACTACTACATGTTTGCGAATACGGAAGGTTTTCAGATCTATGCGACCCTTCCGTGTGCCGAGGCGGACTTCTCCAAGAAACTTTCCGTCTATCTGAATCTGTTCCTGGAATCCATCATCTTCGGCGCCTTGTTTGTCGCCCTGTATTTCATCATCAAGTTCCTGATCGTCAACAACATCCAGAAGATCAACGATTCTTTGGCGGAGATCACCGCCGGCAAGCTGGATAACGAGGTCGATATCAGGATCAACGAAGAGTTCGCTTCTCTTTCCGACGGCATCAACGCGACCGTCACTTCCCTGAAACACTTCATCGCTGAAGCGAATCAAAGGATCGACAACGAACTGAAGTACGCCAGACAGATACAGTCCTCCGCCCTGCCTTCCTTATTCCCTGACAGGGAAGAATTCGAGATCTATGCGCTGATGGATCCTGCCAAGGAAGTGGGCGGCGATTTCTACGATTTCTATCTGATCAAGCATCATATCCTGGTCTTCCTGGTCGCAGACGTAGCCGGCAAGGGGATCCCTGCTTCCCTGTTCATGATGCGGGCCAAGACCATCCTGAAGACCTATGCCGAAAACAACATTTCCATCTCCGATATCTTTACCAACGCCAACTTCCAGCTGTGCGAAGGCAATGATGCCGGAATGTTTGTGACTGCCTGGATGGGCTTCCTGAATCTGGATACGGGAGAACTGCAGTACGTCAACGCCGGACATAACCGTCCGCTGATCCGCAGAAAGGACGGTCAGTTCGAATATCTGAAAGGACCTGCGGGGTTCGTGCTGGGAGGCATGGAAGGGATCGTATACAAGAAGCAGACCACTGTCCTTAACCCCGGTGACGAGATCTTCCTGTATACCGACGGCGTAACGGAAGCGACAAACTGCGACAATGAGCTCTACGGCGATGACCGCCTCAACGAATGTGCCAACAGATGCATCGGGCTGAATGCGAAAGATCTGTGCAACAGGATCAAGGAAGATGTTGAAGCCTTCTATGAAGGCAATGAACAGTTCGACGACATTACCGAACTGTCGATGCAGTTCAAGAAACTGCATGTCAGCAAGTCTAACAAGTCATGAACAATTACCAGAAACAGCTGTTGCAGATAAGCGAACTGAAGGGAAGACCGAAACTGCTGATCCACATCTGCTGCGGAGTCTGCTCCGTCTATCCCCTTCAGTATCTCCGACAGTACTTCGATATCACTGTCTTCTTTTCCAATTCCAACATCTATCCCTACGAGGAATTCGAGCGCCGTCTGGATGCCCTGAAGACATACCTGAGAATACTGAACGACGATTCGATCTCTCTGATCGTCGACCGATACGACAATGATACCTACATGAAGGAACTGGAACCGCTGAAGGAAGAACCGGAAGGCGGTAGAAGATGTTACCGGTGCTACCGTTTGCGGATGTCGGAGACCTTCGCCTATGCCCAGAAACACCGCTACGACTTCTGTACGACCGTCATGTCGATCTCCAACCGCAAGAATGCGGACTGGATCAATCAGATCGGGGAAGAACTGGAACGGGAATACCCGGGTGTCACCTACCTGCATGCGGATTTCAAGAAAGGCGACGGGATCACGAAAAACGACGCCATGAACAGGGAACTGGATCTTTATCACCAGAACTACTGTGGATGCATCTATTCGATCCGGGAGGATGAAAATGAATAAAAAGCAGCTCAGGAAGATCTGCCTGGAAAGAAGGAACGCAATGAACGAAGAAGAAAGGAAGGAAGCTTCCCTCCACATCTGCACGATCCTCATGCCGATGCTGAAAGGAAAGACGGTCCTCTCCTATCGTCCCTTCGGCAGCGAAGTGGACGTCTCCCTGATCAATCACTTCTTCCCTGTCGCCTATCCTTACTGCAAGGACGATCACCAGATGGATGCGCTGGTACCGAGATACCGCGCCTTCAAAAAGAACCGCTTCGGCATCCTGGAACCCGATCCCGAGCGAAGCGTCCTTGTTCCGAAAGAAAAACTCGACGTGATCCTCGTCCCCTGCGTCGGTTTCAATGAAAAGGGAGACCGTCTGGGACACGGCGGAGGATACTATGACCGTTATCTGAAGGACTGCCGCGCATTCAAGATCGCCCTCGCCTTTGAATGCCAGAAAACGGAGGAATGGGAAGCGGATGAATGGGATGTTCCGGTGGATATGATCATAACCGAAAAGAACAGCTATTGAGCTGTTCTTTTTTTATTTCATATTGATCTTCTGCCAGAGTTCATCGGACAGTTTCTCGTTCAAAGGTCTGTCCAGCAGTTCCGGCTGCTGCAGGAAGAGCTGCATCATCTTTATGGATTTGGAGAAGTAGTATCCGTCTGCGATCCTCTCATCGACCGTGAAGCCGAACTTCACACCGTTTCGGAATTCGACCTTGTCGTTCTCGAAGAACGGCATCCTGCCGGACTGTCCGACGACCAGGAACATGGATGTCGTGCCCCAGTTGGTCAGATGATGATATCCTTCCGGAAGTCCGATCGAACCCAGGTTCGCCAGAACGACGGATGAATGGTACGGGTCGGTCTCGATCAAAGCTGTCGGAATCATGCTGTGCTTCTCCAGCCAGCAGACGAATCGCAGGACCGGACGGGAAATGAACTTCGGGATCTTGTTGAACTTGTCCATGAAGCCCGTGGACTCATCCACATAGCCCTTGTTCTTCAGCTTCAGGAGCTGTCTGCGCATCTCGTTGTGTACGTCATCGATCGTCCATTCCGGTTTGGAGTGGATGAAGCAGAGCACTTCTCCGCCGTTGTCCGCAAATTCCTGCTTGACCGTAAAGGCTGCAGACACCTCGTTGCGCTTGTACATCTTGCGGTCGTGGATAAACATGGAAAGTTTGCTGCGCAGCGTCACCGTCTTCAAGACAGCCGTCACGATGCACTGATACATATTGTATTTGTAATCCGGATTGTCCTTGTTTTTTTCCTTGATATACTCTTCCAGATTCGTCAGATCGATCTGGAAAGAGAAGAATGCCTGGTTGTCACACCTGTCCGGATACATGAACGGCATGATAAAGTGCATGGAATCGATATCTTTTAGGTATTTTGCGTCAAATCTGTCCCCCATAGTGGTTCTCCTTACAATAAACAACTCCCATTCTACTATAGAAAAAGGCCAATCGCAAAGGGATTGACAAAAAAGTGCTAAACCGAGACGAATGTTTCGTCAGAGAAACAAAAACCGATCGTTCAGTCTTCCTTCTTTTTATTCAGGACCGGTGCATACTCTCTGATCAGGGATTCGATATTCTCTCCGAGATCTCCGGTCTTTTTTCTCAATGAATCAGCTTTCTGAGACAGGGTACGGAACAGATCGCTGCCGATGTTTTCCGACAGGGTCTTCAGCATCTTCCCAGCGACAGTCTTCGCTTCCGTGTCCATCTCGCCCATGGAACGGAGAACTCTGATCAGCAGAGGCATCCCGCCCTTGCTTAACTGACTGACCGTCGTGATCCCGATCTCATCCAGAGCTTCGAACACTTCCTTCACAAAGATGCGCCTCTGCTGCGGCTGCGTCTCTTCCAGGAACTGGCGTACCACCTTTCTGGTCAGAAGGGTCTCGTAACTCTCGTTCGTTGTACAAAGCAGACGATTGCGTTCCACCATCCAGGTCATCATGTTGTGGGCAGAGATGATGTTGCTTGCGGAAGTCCTGACGATCTTTTTCTTTCTGTCCATCTCATAGATCGTGCCGATCCCGTCCTTTTCCGGGACGATCAGTGTACACAGATCGCGGATCCGGTCGAATTCTTCCGGTTCATATGTTCCGGGCATCAGACCCGGACCGTCGTTGGAAATGACCTGAATGATCTTCTTCTGTATCTTCCGATCGCATTTCATTGCCGCATACAGCGCCAGATATCCGCCTTTGGAATGACCGATGAAACGGTAGCGACGCCATCCGTTACAGCAGCGTTCCACATAGTTCAGCGCATCCGCCTGTGAAGTAATGGAACTGTAGGACAGGATCAGGTCCTCTTTCCAGCCGATCAGCGTCTCGTCCGTTCCCCGGAACGATACGACTGTCGTACGGTCCGGCAGATCGAACATCACTGCCGCAAACTGTTCCGAATCTATGTTCAGGAGCTTTGAAGTGTAATGATGTACCAGACATTTCGAAAAGCGGCGGGAATCGGCCATCTTTTTCAGAATGTAGGATCTGTATCTTTTCAGATCCCCTTCCGGCAGACCGTGATCCGCAAAAAACAGATCCGACAGTTCCTTGACCGTCTTTTTATCGGATGGATCCAGGACCTTATCAAGATCGACATAGGTCAACTGAGAAAACAGAAGCGCATCGACTTCATTGAACGGATCCTGGAAAAAGGTGATATCCCCTCTCCAGGTCAGATAATCCAGCATATTCATAGCACATTTATTCTAACATACCATTGTATTCCCGAAAATGATGTACTATAATTTATATGAACAGTTGTTCATATGTTCAATAAAGGAGAATAAACATGAAGAAGACATATGCGATCGATGTAGACTG
>JAEEGL014766759.1_pt1 | contig 11848 bp, 12 predicted proteins | sample 9134231 | NCBI WGS metagenome assembly JAEEGL01 (sample SAMN16246548, study PRJNA631951) | gut metagenome | biome: gut microbiome; feature: rumen; material: fiber-attached | host: Bos | place: Iran: Karaj | collected 2018-10 | reverse complement strand
GTTCCGGTGCCGGTCAGAAACAGACCGGATTGGAAAAAGGTGCTGATTTGATGCAAAAACTATTGCTATAAAGTTCACTCTAAGCAGTACAATGCAAAAAGAAAAGAAGACAACTGCAGCCGGTTTATACTTCCGGCGTATATTCCCCGGTCCGGCATTATGGATTCCCGGCAGTCGTTTTTCAGGGAGGATGAAAGCATGAATCACCTGGAGTATCTTCGGTTTGTGGTAAATACCGGCCGTAAAAAGGCAGCCGGGACCCGGGAAGAAATGGACCGGGCGGGCTGGGATCACCGGTTCGATTCTTTCACCGGCCTGTACCTGGAGCTGGCGAAAATGGAAACCGCCATGCGTGGAGATCCTCTGGAACCCGTCCGGGAGTTCGCAGTCGAAAAAGCACTGGACCGGATTGACGCCCGGCTGGACTGTGCGGATTTCACCATTCCCGCCCTGATCCGCATGCTGCGGGAGCACCGGGGAACTCCCCGCCTCAGCGAGACACTCGCGAAGAAAATCGACCGCAGCCTGGTCAATTACAAATACTGGCTGGATGAACCGGGTGAAATCCATGCCTGTTATTTCACCGAGAATCATCAGATTCTCTTTTACAGCGCGGAATACCTGGCAGGCCAGCTGTACCCGGATACGGTTTTCCCCAATAACGGAATGACCGGGAAGGCGCATCAGCAGCATGCCCGTGCCTTCCTGCTCCGGTGGCTTGCATGGCGCGAGCGGTTCGGTTTCAGTGAATGGCTCACCCAGGGATACTATATGGAGGATATGCTGGGCCTGGTCTGCCTGATGCTGTACGCAGACGAACCGGAGATCAGGACCCGCTGCCGTATGCTGATCGATGTGCTGGTCTTCGATCTGGCTGTAAACGGTTTCCGCGGTCATCTGCCGACGACTCACGGCCGGGTGTACACCCGTTTTATCATTGAGCCGGATTACGAGGACTGCAGTGCGGTCATGCGCCTGCTGTTTGACGAAGGATTTATTGAGGACGGCATGAGCAACTGCGCGGTCATGCTGGCCGCCTGCGGCTACGACTGTCCGCCTGCCATCCGTGCCGCTTACCACACCGGCGGTATCCAGACCAGCCGGGAGCGCATGAGCATCGATGTGGCGGATGCAAAGTATTACGGCGTGGATCCCGCGGATTTTGACAACATTATGTTCTTCTGGGGAATGCAGACCTATTCGGACCGGCTTTGTATCGAAAATTCCCTGAAGGTTTTTCCTTCCTGGAACTGGATGACCAACCGGATAAAAGCTTATCAGGAAAGATACCGGCTGTGTGATGAGGCGAATCTGCCCTGCCCCGACGCTCCGGATTTCACAGCCATGACACAGGTGGATATCTTCACACGCCGCACTCACGATTATATCCTCAGCTGTGCCCAGGATTTCCGCAAAGGCCGCATGGGCTACCAGCAGCACCCCTGGACTGCGTCACTGGGCGGACGTGCCGTCGTATTCACCACCAGTCCGGCTTCCCTGGAATACAGCAACCGTCCCAACCGCTGGGCCGGCAATCTCTGCCTTCCCCGGGCTGCGCAGCATGAGAACGTTCTCCTGTGCATCTACCGGATCCTGCCGGACTTCGTGGATTACCTTTATTCCCATCTCTATTTTCCGAAGCATGAGATGGATGAAGTGATTGAGAAGGACGGTTTCCTCTTCGGGCGGAAAGATGACGGCTATATTGCCGTCACATCACTTCAGCCCGCATACTGGGAGCCGAAGGATCCCGCCCTGTTCCGGGCACTGTATCCGGATGAATGGGAGCGCCGGTTTGATGAGGCAGAGGACTATGAATACATTGCACAGGGCCACGCCAATGTCTGGGCGGTGGAAATGGGTTCCCGCGCAGAAAACGGTTCATTTGAAGCTTTTGTGAATAGCTTTGAAAACGCCTCCCTGTCCGGCGACAGCCACGACTGTGTTTATATGTCCCCTTCCCGCGGAAAAATCACCTTCGGGTGGTCAAAGCCTCTCACGGTCTCGGGCGAAGAAATTCTGCTGCACGGTTACAGGCGGTATGACAACCCCTTCTGCCAGGCAGAATTTGATGCCGGAAAGCTGGAGATCCGTGCCGGTGGACATACTGCCGTCCTGGACTTTGAAAACTGCCGGCGTTTCACAGACTGACGCAGAAACGCCTGCCTGCTGAGCGTCCATTCAACATGAACGGAGAGAAACAGATGGGTTTCTATTTTGATGACAGCGAAAGCGCAGCCGCTGTGTGCGGTAACAGTCCGGAATCCGTTATCCGCCTCCTGGCCGGCCGGTTTATGAAGGATCATCCGCCGGTTCCCTTTGTCTGGCGCACCTGGAATGAAACCGGAATCCGGAGCGACCGGAAAGCCCGGTATATTTTCGATTTCGGCAGCCGGTTCCCGGATGCGGAAATCGGGACAGCCGCATATGCCTGCGGCGATCTTTTCTGTCCGGCAGCAAAGGAGTCCCGCTTTGTTGTCACCTGTTCCTGCCCGGTTGTCCTGTGGCTGAACGGGGAACAGGTTTTCCGTTCGTCCGGTGCCCTGGAGCGGGATGAAACGCCCTGTACCGTACCCGTGTCGCTCCGGGAAGGCTTCAACCGCTTTCTGCTCCGCTGCGAACGCACGGAGATCGGCTTCAGCTGTACCCTGCAGAACGCCATGCCGCAGTGGGAGCCCTGCAATTATATCCTGCCTTTTTCGGAACGGATGGGGGAAGCCGGTTTCCTGTATACCGAACCCGTATCTTCCGATGCGGTCCCCGCCCCCGGCATATGGGGAGACCTGGAAGCTGAAAGCGGGTTCCGCTGGCTCCCTGCCCGGGAGGAAGAAAGGGATGAACCGGGCATGTTCTATGCCTGGACTGCCTGGGAGCTTCCTGCCGGAACCGCTGTCCCGTCCCTTTCGCCGGAAATGGTGCTGCTGGACCGGAAGTCTCCGGCAGAAACTATGCCTCCGGCTCCCGGCAGGCATGAAGTACTTTTCTTCGGAACACTCCCGGCCATCCGTTTGGCAGTCAGCCGCCTGCCCGGCCAAACTTTCACTCCCTTTCCTGTCAAAGGTCTCTGCGGCAGTATACTGGTTCTGGGTCCCTGTGAAAAGAAATCGGAAGCTCCTTCCGGGATGCTGTTGCCCGGATTCCTGTATGAAGGCAAAACATGGATGCCCGACCGGAAGCACATGGCGCTTCGGCCGTATGTGGAATCTGCGTTGTTCGGAAGGTGGACCTATCCGTTGGGCGTTACGCTTTACGGCCTTCTGTCTGCAGGCCGCCAGCTTGGGGAACAGGCATATATCGACTATGTATTTTCCCACGTCCGCCAGGTGACCGGTATCCATGCATACGCCCTGTGGGACCGGGCCCGTTGGGGATTTCCGGGCGTAAACCAGCAGCTTTGCTGGCTGGACTCACTGGATGACTGCGGTTCCTTCGCTTCTCTGATGCTGGAATGCGATCCGGAGGGCAGTGACCCCGCTTCCCGGGCAATCGCCCTGCGCATCGGGCAGTACATGCTGGAGGAACAGCCCCGGACGCCGGAAGGCGCTTTCTGCAGGCGGGACGATACGGTCTGGGCGGATGACATGTATATGTCCGGTCCGTTTCTCTGCCGCTATGCCCGGATGACCGGGAACCGGAAAGCCATGGATGATTACGCCGCACAGCAGCTGCGCTACCGCCGTCTTCTATACCTGCCGCAAAAGAAAATCATGGCGCATATGATGTGCCTGCGGCACGGAAAGAACAACGGAATCCCCTGGAGCCGCGGCAACGGATGGGTCATTTTCTCCCTGAGTGAGCTCCTGATGGTGCTGCCCGAAAATCATCCGGATCATGATGCCCTGCTCCGGCATTTCATCGACCTCACGGAAGGATATCTCGCCCTGCAGGATGAGCACGGCCTCTGGCACCAGATCCTGGATGAGCCTGATACCTATCCGGAATCCTCCGCCACCGCCATGTTCGTATGTGCCTTCAGCCGGGGTGTCCGGCTGGGCTGGTATCCGGAAGAGCTGTGCGCAAGGGCGGAAGCTTCTGCGGAACGTGCCTGGCATGGGCTTGCTGAATATACGGCAGACCGGAACGGAAACCTGTACGGCGTCTGCCAGGGTTCCGGATTCTCCTTCTCACGGGCCTACTACCGTACCCTCGGATGGCGGTACAATGACACCCACGGCATCGGAATTGTAATGCTGGCCGGTGTGGAACGGATAAAAGCAAAGACCTCTTATAATCCGGGATAATCCTGCGGAAAGACGTAAAAGCACTGTACCCCAATCTGGTACAGTGCTTTTCGCTGTCCGGCATATAAACGCAGGGTCAGACGGTGATCTCAATCTGGTTGCCTTCAACGGCGACGATGCAGCTTTCGTAATACCCGTCCCCGGTGGTCCGGGGGCCGCTGACCACTTCATAGCCGGCACTGCGAAGCTTTCCGGTCAGCTCGTCCACGGCTTCCCGGCTGCCGGTTGAAAACGCAATATGGGCGTAGCCGGTGCGGTTCAGCGGCTTTTCCGGGTCCGTCATTCCCGGTTTGGTCATCAGCTCCAGGCGGGCGCCGCCGTCAAAGGAAATGAAGCAGGACCGGAAATCCGTCTTCGGGTTGTGATACCCGCTGTTGGCCTTCCCGCCCAGGTAAGTGACAAAGAAGTCCCTGGCTGCTTCCAGGTCGTTGACGTAGAGCGCGGCGTGTTCAATCTTCATCCCGGCGTCCTCCTGCGGGTCAGTCCACCTTGATTCCGTCGTTTTCCTCGGTCAGCGTGCAGATCTCGTCGATCACCGTTCCGATATAGTCAATGGTCGCGTTCAGCGGCGCGTCCGTGGTGATATCAAATCCGGCGATCTTCGCCAGTCCCACCGGGTCCTGGGTGCAGCCGGCAGCCAGGAATTTCTTCCAGTCCTGCACGGCAGGTTCGCCTTCCTTTTCGATCCGAAGCAGCGCCTGGGTCGCCACGGTCAGGCCGGCGCTGTAAGTATAGGAGTACAGTCCCATATAGTAGTGCGGCTGGCGCATCCAGGTCAGCTCCGCGCCTTCGGGGATCTCCACGTCGCTGCCCCAGAAGAGCTCCAGGTTCTTCCGGAAAATATCGCTGAGCACGTCCGCGTTCACGCTGCCGCCGCCGTCGATGATGCGGTACACCTCCCGCTGGTACCAGGCCTCCCGCAGGTGGGTGACGAAGTTGTGGTAATAGGTGTTGCTGACCAGGTTGGACAGCACCCAGCGGCGGAAGCGCTTGTCTTCCTTCGTATGGGTCAGGTAATGCGTGAGCAGGAGCTCGTTCATGGTGGAGGGCGCTTCCACCAGGTACATGGATGGATCGCAGTCATAATAGGACTGGGCCCGGTCGCTGTACATGGACTGGCCCGCGTGGCCGAGCTCGTGGGCGAGGGTGAACACGTCCGACATGCGCTCGTTCCAGTTGAGCAGGATGAAGGAATTCTTCCGGTACAGGCCGGAGCAGAAACCGCCGGTACTCTTGCCCACGTTCCGGGCGAAGTCCACCCAGCGCTCCCGGTAGGCCCGGTCCACCATGTCCGTATAGTCGTCGCCGAGGATGGCCAGGCTGTCCCGGACGTACTTGTGGGATTCTTCGATCGTGACCTTGGGATCATATTCCGGATCCACCGCGATCTTCAGGTCGGCGAAGGACACCTTGTCCAGGCGGTGCTTCTTTTCCAGGAGCCGGGCGTACCGCCGCATATGCGGGGCCAGGCGCTCGGTGATCACGTCGATCTGGCGGTTGTACATCTCCGGGGTCACCTTCTGGTAGAACAGGAGGTAATCAAACACGTTCGCGAAACCGCGCAGCTCCGACATGGTCTTTTCCTCCGCCACGCAGGCGTTGTAGGCCGCGGCGGTGGTGTTCTGGTACTTCTTCAGCGTGCCGTAGAACTGGCGGAAGGCCGCACGCCGCACCGCCGTGTCCGCCTCCAGCTCGTAATTGTCCTCATAGAGCGAATAGCCGAGGGGATATTCCTTTCCGTCGACGGTAAAGGAATCGAAGGCGATATCCGCCAGCTTCATCGTGTTGTACACGGTATAGGGCACTTCCAGGGATTTGGAGAGCGCGGTCAGCGTTTTCTCCGTTTCCGGGGAAAGCATATGCTGTTTCTTCGCGATCAGGTCTTTGATGTACACCTTGCAGCCGCGGGCCAGCTCCAGGGCGGCCTGCAGCTCCTCCTCCGGGGCCAGCAGGATTTCGCTGTCCACGAAGGCCATGTCCTTTTCCATGCGGGTCATTTCGTCGCTGGCCTTTTCCTCGCGCTCGCGGAGGGCGGTGTCCGTATAGTCCGCCTCCAGCGCCAGGCCGGTATAGGACCAGATACGGGACATCGCCAGCCGGATCGGCTCCATATCGTCCAGGCACTTCACGATGTTTTCCGCGGTGTTCAGGTTGCCGGAATACGTTTCGGCGAACTGCTTCACATCGGCCTTCGTCTTTTCCAGCTCTTCCCACATCAGTTTCTCATCCGCGTAGATCAGGGACAGGTCCCAGGTCTGTTCCACGGGTACGTCTTTCCGGGAGCAAAGTTCCATATCGTCCTCTTTTCCGCCCGAGGGGGCATTTTGTCCGGTTTTCTGTTTTCACAGTTTTCCCATGCTTCCGCATTATACCACAGAACGCGCGGGGAATCCACGGCCGGGCCGGACACGGGGAACGGAGTTTTTTTCGAAAATTTTCAAAAATTTGCCGGCCGCGGCTGCCAGCCCCCTCCTTCCGTGCGTATACAGGGATGTAAGGCCTGTGGGAAAGGCCTGAGGAAGGGAATCGCCGGCGCGCCGGACCCGCAGTGATCGTGGTATAAATGGCGGCAGAAACCGGGCAGCTCCCGAGCAGAAAGAGCAGAAAGGAAGAATACCAAGATGAAGAAAGCAATCGGCCTGATACTCGCGATGATGCTGCTGGTGCTCGCGGTTTCCGCGGCGCTGGCGGAGGACCAGGGAAAAGAAATGTACGTCTACACCAAGAACGGAAAGGTGCTGCTCGTCCGTTCCAGCGCGAGCGCGGAGGACAACAGCAACGTCATCGGCAGCCTGCCCTACGGCTCGAAGGTCATTATCTACGGGACCCGGGACGGCTGGGCGATGATCGACTATAACAACACCACCGGCTACGTCATGTACCGCTTCCTGGTGAAGGAGAAGCCGGCCCCCTATGAGTCCGCTTCCGCTTCGAACACGACGAAGCAGAAAACCGCCGCGTCCACGAAGGATTCGTCCACGGTGGCCCAGATGAACGCGCTGACCGCTTCCTCGAAGGACATCATCCCCTACACGGTGACCGTGCGCCCCACCCGGGCCAGCGGCTGGGTCTACCTGCGGTGGTTCCCCAGCGAGTCCGCGGAGAAGATGGCCACCTACGGCGCCAACTATGAGCTGACGGTCATCGCCGAGCTGCAGGACTGGTACCAGGTCAGCGATCCGGCCACCGGCAAGGTCGGCTTCATCTACAAGAGCTTTGTTCAGTGAGCTGAAAGCATCAGAGAAGGAGATGGATGACAATGAAGAGAATCACAGCGCTGGCGCTGAGCCTGATCATGATCCTGTGCGCGGTCTGCGCGCTGGCTGAGGATGCCGGAAAGACCGAAATGGGCTCGCTGGACGTGGGCAAAGCCTTCAGGATCCGGAGCAGAATACCGGAAGGATATACCTATATGCCCGTGACCAACACGACGCTGAACATGGTCGGAATCCTTTCCGCCGGGGCCGGAAAGCCGGCCGTGACCGTTTCCATCGCGTACAACGAAGAATACGCGGACGCGGAGCGCTTCAACGACGTGGACGAGTCCGTGGTGGAGGAGATCCGCGACAGCTTCCGGGAAGTGGACAAGGGGCTCGTCTTCGAGGACCTGGAGACGGCCTACGGTACCCGCCTGCTGAAGGTGACCGGCGACGGCTTCGTGGATATCTACACGATCTACAGGAGCTATGAACTGGAGTTCGTCATGACCGGCGCCGAACTGGCCGACGCCGACGTACAGATGCTGGTGGACTTCATCAGCGATATGGACTTCGTCGAAGTGGAATAAACGGAACCTGATGAACCACCCGACCCGCCGGTCCTCCCGACCGGCGGGTTTTCCGTCCCGCGGAACGATTGACCGCAGGACGGTTTTCGGATAGAATCCAAAGGACCGGGCGGAACAAACGGAGGCAGGCTATGAGAATCGGATTGGTTTCATACCGGTGTGAAAACCGGAACACCCCTTTCAATATGGGCCAGATCGAGCGGGCCATGCGGAACGCGGAAGGGAAAGCGGACCTGCTTTGTTTCGGCGAAGCGTTCCTGCAGGGTTTCGACGCGCTCTGCTGGGATTACGATACCGACCGTGCGACAGCGCTGGAGCTTTCGTCGGAAACCTTCGCCCGGCTGCGGGACCTGACTGTCCGGTACGGCGTTTCCCTGGCCACGGGATATATCGAAAAGGACGGGGACAGGCTCTATTCATCCTGCGCGGTCATATCGGACGGACAGATTGTCCACAACTACAGGCGCATCTCCAAAGGGTGGAAGGAATTCTCCATTACGGACGGCCATTACTGCGAAGGGACCGACACAGGCCCTTTCCGGCTGAAGGGAAAGGAGATCGGGCTGACCCTTTGCGGAGATCTCTGGGACTTCCCGGAAAGATTCAGGACGGAGAACCTCCTGATCTGGCCGGTGTACGTCAATTACACCACGGAAGACTGGAACAGCGGGGTCCTGGAAGAGTACGCGGCCCAGGCGAACCTGGCGGCCAGGGACGTCCTGATGGTCAATCCGCTTGACAATGATCCGGCCAACCACGGCGGCTCTTTCCGCTTCCATGACGGACAGGTGGCTGAAAGGCTCCCGTTTGACGAGGAGGGAATCCTGATCGTCGACATCTGACGGCGACCCGGGACCAGAAAGGATGATCCGGCCATGACGCATTCCATGCAGCTGCAGCCGTCCCCGTTTGAAATGATCCGGGACGGCAGAAAGACCATCGAACTGCGGTTATTCGACGAGAAGCGGCAGAAAATCCGGGCGGGGGACACGATCCTGTTTACCAATACCGGGAGCGGGGAAGTCCTCCGGGTCCAAGTGCTGGAGCTGCTGGTTTTCGATTCCTTTGAAACGCTGTACAGCCGGCTCCCGCTGCTGGAATGCGGCTATACGGAAGATGACATTGATACCGCCTCCCCCGGCGATATGGATGCCTATTACCCCAAAGAAACACAGCGGCGGTACGGCGTGGTCGGAATCAGGATAGCCCTGCTGTAAATTCCCCAAACGGCCGGTCCGGACGGACCGGTTTTTTCATTTAGGTGCGGCGCCGTTCTGAAAAGCCGGCCGTTCCGGAAGGCGGTTTCGACCGGCACATGGCTGCCCGGAATGCATCCTGGTAGTCCCTGAGTGCATCCTGGTAGCGGAGGCATTGCGATTCCGGCCGATTTATGGATAATTCAGCCTGCAGTCACCCGAAACCATTCATGAGGACTGAAAGGAAGGCTGAACTATGAAAACGGTTGTCCATGATCTTGGAAAAGAACAAAACGGAAAACTTCTGGCTTCCGCGGACCGGGTTGTGTTCGCGGACGGCCGCTATGCGCCCTGCCAGGGATGTTTCAGGTGCTGGACAAAGCATCCTGCCGCCTGCGCCCTGAAAGACGAACTCCATCAGGCCGCCAGGGTGCTCGGAACCGCCGACGACCTGACCATGATCACAGAAAACCTGTACGGGACATACAGTCCGGCAGTGAAAACCCTGCTGGACCGAAGCATCGGAACATCCACCCCTTTCAGCACCTACCGCGGAGGGCAGATGCACCATACGCTCCGGTACGGAAAACGGAACCGCCTGCACGTGATTGTCTATGGGGATATGACGGAAGAAGAAAAGGACACCTGGGAACTGACGGCGGAGCGGAACGCGGCGAATATGGGGTTCAGGGCATACGACGTGACATTCTGCGCGGACGCGGAAGAAGCGGGGAGGAAGGCATGATGGAAAAGACAGTACTGGTCAATTGCAGCCCGAAGCGGAAACTGAGCGTATCGGGCTTTCTGATGAGATGCGCCGGGACGCTGATCCGGGGAGAAAAGGAGTATCTGCAGCTGAGGACCCCGGCGGACCGCCAGGCCATCCTCCGGGCCCTGAAGACCGCCGGGAAGGTGGTTTTCGTCACACCGCTGTATGTCGACAGCGTTCCCTCGCATATGCTGGCCTTCATGCGGGAGATGGAAGCTTTCTGCAGGGAAAACGCCCTCAGCCTGAAAGTATACGTGATCGCCAACAACGGATTTATAGAGGGCAGGCAGAATGAACCGCTGATGCGGGTGATGGAGAACTTCTGCAGCCGCAGCGGGCTGGAATGGTGCGGCGGGATCGGAATCGGCGGAGGCGTTATGCTGAACGTGGAGCGGATCATGATTACGGTCATTTTCGGCCTGACGCTGCTGAACGTACTGCTGAACGCCGTTCAGGGCAGGGACGTCCTGGAACCGGTCCGGTCCTTCGGAACCGACCTGCTTGTACTGCTGATCCTTACGTGCGGGATCCTCGCGTTCACCGTCCGCCTGGCCGCGCACGTCAACAAAGGCACAGACGCCGGCAAAAAATATACCCGGATCATGCTGCCGTCCTTTGTCTTTATCCTCTTTGCCGATATCTTCTTTACCATCATCTCCGTATTCCAGGGCGGCGTTTTCCGCGGATGGTTTTCCAGGTTCCAACCGGATGCCGGATGTAGTATAATCACTGAAAAGGGCAAATGACGCACGGTAAAGGGGAAGACTGACATGCGGGTCCGGTTCGAACAGGTGGAATCAAAGGAGAAGGAAAACGCGCTGATCCGGGCGACGGAGAAGACACCCGATATTCTCAACGCGATCGATCTGCTGGAAAACGGTTCCGGCGGCATCGCGGTCACAAAGGACCGGAGCACCTATTTCTGTAAACTGACGCAGATCTACTACGCCGAATCGGTGGATAAGCGCACATATATCTACACCAAAGACGACTGTTACGAAAGCCGGGACCGTCTGTACGAGCTGGATGAAAAGCTGGGGATATATTACGTCCGGATTTCCAAATCCATGATTGTCAACCTGCGGAAGGTCCGGAACGTCAGCGCGGAACCGGGCGGGCGGATGGTGGCGGTTCTCCTGAACGGTGAGCGCGTCATCATCTCCAGGAGTTATGTAAAGGATATCAAAAGGAGGCTCGGAATACAGTGAATACGCTCAAAAAGCTGTTTGTCCAGAGCATGATCATCTCCACCTCCATCCTGTTCCTGAACGGGATCATGATGGTCGTTCAGCACCTGGCGGGAAACGACATGACGCTTCAGTGGTATCATCCGGTTACGATTGTCCTGACAGGGGTTCTCTGCGCGATTCCGACCATCCTGCTGCGCGACAGTGACCAGTGGGACCGGAAAACTTTTTGGCGCAGGGTTCCCCTGCACTGCCTGTCGCTGTACGCGGTCATCGCCGGCGCGGGCTGGCTGTTCGGATGGTACAATGACGCGGAAAGCCTGATCAGCATCAGTGTGATCTTTTTCATCATTTATGTGTTTGTCTGGCTGTCCAGCCACTGGCTGGACAAACAGGATGAAAAAAAGATCAACCACGCGCTGGATACGATCCGCGATGCGGAATAGCGGCCGGACTGCCGGCGCCTGACCGCCGGCAAAACCGGAAGATAACTTCCAGTTTTATAGACTATGACAGATCGGGGTTTGAGGTTGGATGATATGAAGTGTGAACTGTTAGCAGAATCAAATTATGCTTTGCTGCTGGACTTTATTGATGATGTGAACACAAAATACGATGAAACCGTGCTGAAAGCGTTTTTGAATGAAAAGAACGCATACGGTTATATT
>JAEEGL014523724.1_pt1 | contig 11848 bp, 11 predicted proteins | sample 9134231 | NCBI WGS metagenome assembly JAEEGL01 (sample SAMN16246548, study PRJNA631951) | gut metagenome | biome: gut microbiome; feature: rumen; material: fiber-attached | host: Bos | place: Iran: Karaj | collected 2018-10 | reverse complement strand
ATAACTTTGATCCCAGTTCTGACAACTATGAGACGTCCGTTCTCTATATCCGCCTGATACGGAAGCTGCTTGATGCCAGCGCAATGGATTACCGGGACAAATATGAGCTGGGAAGCCGCCGGGCTGACGACATGAAGCAGGCGGTGAACCTGCTTATCGCGGCCCGCCGGGTTGCGATGGCCCTGAGCGACAACGAAGCCTCCGAGGAAATAAAGAAGAAGGCTGTTGTCTGGAAGAACAAGCTTGACGCCGACATGAAGTCCGGCGCGAGTAAATGAACAGGAGCTTCGCCCTCAAGATTTTTGAAGGCTTTTCCATCGTCAGATGGAATGACCTTGTGCGTCCTTTTGACATCGTGGAGATGGACAAGGATGCGGAAAAGCTGTTTACTGCCTACATCATCGGAAAATACGAGGAAAACAGGGGTGTCAGGGTTGACTGGGAGTGGATGATCTATGCCTCCCTGTTTGACCTTCTCCGGAAAATAGCCCTCTGTGACATAAAGAGTCCGGTGCAGCGGCTCATCAAGTCGGTATATCCCGATGAGTTTGTAGAGCTGAACGAGTGGGTCCTTGAGCAGTACAAGAAGCTGATGGACGACAGGGATCTGTTCATGCGCTTTACGGTCTACATAGGCAACATGAGCGGGAGCATTCCCTTTGCCGAAGGGCAGGAGATGACATCCCGCATTTTCAGGGCGGCCCACAAGTATTCCACCCTGCGGGAGCTTGAGATGATAAGCCCCGTTAACGAGCCTGCCCGCCTGGAAAACATCCGTACCCAGATAAACGCCGACCTGCAGCAGTACCTTGACCTGAAGGGCCTGCAGATGCTGATAACGAGGCAGAAGCCCTTTGAATTCCTGATGCGCATTGAACAGCTGCGCTTTCAGACCCGCTGGAACCAGACGCCCCGGGTTCCCCGTACGTCCGTGCTCGGACACAGCTTCTTTGTTGCCGTGCTGACCCTGCTCCTGGAGCGGGAGACCGGAGTTGCCATGTGCCGGGGCCGGTCCTACAATAATTTCTTTTCAGCCCTCTTTCATGATCTGCCCGAATCCGTGACGAGGGACATTATCTCGCCGGTGAAGCAGGCGACGCTTGCCCTACCGAACGTGGTCAAGCATATTGAAGACCAGATTGTTGCCCAGGAGCTTGTTCCCCTCATGGATGAGTTCTACCGGGATGAGGTGCTCTATTTTACGAATGATGAGTTCTCAAACCGTGTCATGATGGATTCCCATACCGTTCACGTGAGCTGGGAAGAGCTGAATGAACGCTATAATACGGATGCCTTCCGCCCTGTTGACGGCAGGCTGGTCCGCCTAGCCGACCACTATGCGGCGCTGATGGAAGCCGACCTTTCTATCCGCTACGGCATAACGAGCCGCCACCTTGTTGACGGACGTGCAAACCTGCTTAAGGCGTATCCGGCAGGGACCGTGATCAACGGCATAGACGCATACCGGCTTTTTCACGGTGAGGAATGAGGCGCTTGTCCGGACTGCCGTTCCGGCCGCTGCAGGAAGCGTCTGTTTCCTGTACTTGACAGCTTGCCCTGTATTTTTTATAATGCACCGTATGAAACACACTGCCCGTTGGGCCCTGATTATCAATTCCTCTACGCTGGCCTACCTTTACGTGGGCTTTTTTGCTTTTCTCGGTTTCCGGCGGAAGTCTTGCGCTGCAATCTAGGTGCTGTTTGTGTTTCCAGATTGATGTGGTAATGCAAGGGTCTTCCGGATAGGGAAGACCCTTTTTTTTGTGTACAGGAGAAAATGCTATGATTATCGTTTTGAAAAAGGGCGTGCAGGAAGCCGAGCTTGATTCCTTTCTGGACGGGGTAAAGAAGAAGGGCTTCGGAGTCCACATCTCGAAGGGTGTTGACAAGACAATCGTAGGCCTGTTGGGTGATACTTCAAAAATAGATCCGGAGGACCTGCTTGCGAGTGACGTGGTGGAAAGTGCCGAGCGCGTTTCTGCCCCCTATAAGATGGCCAGCCGTTCGTTCCATCCTGAAAATACGGTTGTTACGATCGGTGCAGGACAGGCCGGCGTGAATCCCTGTACGATCGGTGACGGCAGGAGCGTTCTGCTGATTGCCGGCCCCTGCTCCGTTGAAAGCGAGCAGCAGCTGCTCGATGCTGCCCGTGCGGTCAAGAAGGCCGGGGCGAGGGTCCTTCGCGGAGGTGCCTATAAGCCCCGTACTTCTCCCTACAGTTTCCAGGGAATGGGAATTGAGGGCCTAAAGCTGCTTTCCCTGGCAAAGAAAGAGACGGGTCTGCCGATCTGCACTGAGCTTATGGCGGTTTCCGAGCTCGATTATTTCTCGGATGTGGACTTAATCCAGGTTGGAGCACGGAATTTTCAGAATTTTGACCTCCTGAAGGAGCTGGGCAAGGCAAAAAAGCCGGTTCTGCTCAAGCGGGGACTTTCCGGGACGATCAACGAGCTGTTGATGAGTGCGGAGTACATCATGGCAAACGGAAACGAGAATGTCATCCTCTGTGAGCGGGGCATCCGTACCTATGACAGCTACACGAGGAACTGCCTGGATGTGAGCGCTGTTCCTTTCCTGCACCGGGTTTCCCATTTGCCGGTTGTTGCCGATCCGAGTCATGCCTGCGGCCTCCGCTGGATGGTTCCGGTCCTTGCCCAGTCTGCTGTTGCTGCTGGTGCTGACGGACTGGAAATCGAGGTTCACTGCAACCCTGAGAAGGCGTTGAGCGATGCGTCCCAGCAGTTGCGTCCGGCCGAGTTTGAAAACCTCTGTGACAAGCTGTCAAAATATGCTGCCGTCGAGGGGCGGTCCATATAGGTTCCGGGGGCGTTTGATATGGAAGCTACGACTGAACGGCGGCGGCTGCAGGATCTGACCTATGGTATCGTTGGTCTGGGAATCATGGGAGGCTCGCTCGCAAAGGCGATACGCGAGAATATCCTTTCGATGCATGGAGCGGCGGGCAGGGTTTTTGCCTGCAACAGGAGTACTGCGTGTCTTTCCCAGGCCCTGGCGGAAGGTGTGGTTGACCGGACTTTTACGAGCGATGCGGTGCGCGGCATGCTCTCGGACTGCGATGTCGTGTTCATCTGCCTGTATCCCCATGCGACGCTCGATTTTCTTGCACAGAACAGGGATGCCTTTAAGAGCGGGGCAATCGTTACCGACATCAGCGGGGTAAAGGGGATTTTTGAGGAACGCCTGCCATCCCTGCTCAGGCCGGACGTTGACTTTATCATCGGTCATCCGATGGCGGGCGGCGAAAAGGAGGGCTATGCGGCTTCATCTGCGAAGTTCTTTATAAAGCATAACTATATCCTCCTGCCGCAGCCTTTCAACCGGGCTGAGGACCTGCAGCTGATGCGGGATCTTGTGACGGCGATGGGCTTTACCCGCATTACGGAGACCGACTGCCAGACCCATGATTACAAGATAGGTTTTACGTCCCAGCTCTGCCATGTGATAGCTTCTGCCCTCGTTGAGAGTGCTGAAGACGAGGGGATAACGGCATTCGGCGGCGGCAGTTTTGAGGATTTAACCCGGATTGCGATGATCAACGCTCCCCTGTGGACGGAACTGTTCGTGTCGAATCGGGAAAAGCTCGTTGACCACATTGACCGCTTTATGGGACGGATGACGGAGTTCCGGAACTTGATAGACAGCTCTGATACGGACGGACTCAAGGCCCTGCTCGAGGATACCCGTGAACGCCGTATGAGGATGGGGGCTATCCGCAGCTAGGGCTGGCGGATGAAGGCTGGTGAGCAATGGATGCGTATATTATCAGGCAGTGCAGGAAGATAACGACACCTATCTTCTTCGGGTATATTGCGATAGGGATTCCTTTTGGCGTTTTGATTGTGCAGGCGGGCTATCCCTGGTGGATGAGCCTGTTCATGAGCCTTGTGATGTATTCCGGTGCCGGTCAGTACATTGCGGCCGGCCTGCTGGGAGCCGGGGCAGGGGTGCTTGAGATTGTCCTGACCGAATTTTTCGTCAATATACGGCATATCGTCTACGGCCTGTCCCTCCTCGAAAAGACAAGAAAGGTCGGACGGTGGAAGTTTCCGATAGTCTTTACGCTGACTGACGAGACCTACGCCGTACTGACTGCAACCGACATCCCGCCGGGGGTGCCTGCCGGTCCCTTTCTGGGGATAATCGGTCTCCTGGACTTCATATACTGGACGCTGGGCTGCGTTATCGGGGCAATTGCCTGTTCTTTCCTAGCCGCCTACGGGCTTTCGGACTATCTGCAGGGCGTGGATTTTGCCCTGACCTCACTGTTTGTGCTTATCCTTGTTTCACAACTGCATGCTTCGGGTGATTTTTTACCTCCGCTGACCGGCGTGCTGACCTGCATGAGCTCGGTATTCCTGTGCAGGACCGGGCTGCTTGCCCCGTCCAACATCATATTTGTCGCGATTATCCTCGGGATAAACGCAATCCTGTTCATGCGGGGGCGGACTTTTGCGGGCGGCGGGGTGCGGCCGCGCCTTGTCTTTGTGCTTTTTGTCGTACTGAGTCTCGCCGTTGCCGTGCTGCTGGTTGCCATGCAGCTGTGTGGGGGAGGGGACGTTCGTCCCGCAGCGGCGGGCAATTCCGGTATGACGGTTGCCCTGGCCGCTTCATTCATATCGGGCGCGGTGATATTCTGCGAGCGTCTTTTCCCGTTCGCCCTTTTTTCCCGGCGGGATCCGCCGCCCGTTGTCCAGTTTATTGCCCGGTATATACCTTCCATGGTTATTGCAATCCTTGTCGTGTACAGCCTGAAGGATGTGAACGTGCATCTTTTCCCTTTCGGTATTCCTTATTTTGCGGGCATTGCGGCGACGCTGCTCTTGAACTTATTCTTTAAGAACTATATGCTTACGATATTTGGCTCGACGGCTGTTTTCATGGTTTTAAGCCGTCTGCTGTAGGGTGCCGGCGTGGTTGAAACTGTTGAAAGGCGTCGTAAACTTTAGCTAAACCATTTGACAAACTGTGAATATGGAAATATAATGAACGCTATGATAGCTCTGATATCCCGATATTTTCTGCAAGGGGAAAAGGTGGGGAAATTTGAGTTTCATGACGATAAGTAAAACAAAGGTGTTTTCCAGTTCATAAAGACGGGGGAACAGTGATTTCAAGGAGATTTGAATGAAAAAGGGCGTAGTCATTTTGGGAAGCCTTGTCGCGCTTGCATTCTGCCTTCCAGCAGTAGCTCAGCCAAGCACGAGGGCCGTAGAGACAATCGTTATCGATAACTTCGATACACCGGATAATATGGGGTGGACATGGGATGTCCAGGCCAGCCGTTTCATTTCTGATGGGTATCCTATCATTAAGTCGTTCGACGGAATGCCTAATTCCCTCACGCCGTACCACAAAGATACCGATCCGAAGGCTCAGGTTCTCGGAGTGAAGGTTGCTTACGACCGCAAGGGCGACAACTGGTTCGAAGTATTCCCGAAGGATGCAAGCGGTACTATCCACGAGATTCCGTTTGTCGGAACGGTAACGCAGGTTGACTTCTGGGTTTGGGGTGCAAACTATAACTATACGCTCGAGCTTCTTGTCCGCGATTCAGATGGTGTTGTTCGTGTTCTGGACTGCGGCAGCCTGCTGTTCCAGGGCTGGCGGAATATCGTCATCAATGTTCCCGGTTACATCAAGCAGCATTCTCACCTGCGCAATGGCCGTCCGAATCTGACCTTCATCGGATTCAGGGTCCGTTCCGCTGCCAACGAGGCTGTTGACAACTACGTGATTTACTTTGACCAGCTCAAGTACACGACGAATACCCTGTCCAACATTTACGACGGTTATATGCTGCGCAATGCTGACTTTGGTGATGCAAAGGCCGGCAGTGCTGACGGACAGTAAATCGACGGAAGGACATAAACTATAAGGCGGTAATTAGAGATGAAAAAGATTTATTTTGCTTTTTTGGCAGCAGCCGTTGTGACGTCTGGAGTTGTTTTTGCTCAGGCTCAGTCTGGCTCAAGCGGTAATACCAGCATTTCCGATCCCGACGCTTCTTCAATCGGAAATGATTCCACCCGCGAGGCTCTCCGCGAGGTCAGTGTTGACCGCTTTGAGCGCGAAGGGTTCTGGAATGTCCATGCATCACCTGATTATGGTGTTATCACCGGTCGTCTTTTTGAGGGAAGCCCTGATGCAAAGGATCCTCTGAACGATGCAGGAAACCAGGAGATGCAGGATACGCATGTTCTTGGTGTTAAGATGGAGTTCTTCAAGCGCGGCGTGAACTCATTCTACGTGAGGGCAGCCCGTCCAATTCCGATTGAAGGTGTTACCAAGACGGTTTCCGTCTGGGCCTGTGGACGCAATATGAGCCATGAGCTGTGGCTCCTGGTGCAGGATTATAACGGACACAACTTTGAGCTGTGGATGGGAGCACTTGACTTCTCCGGTTGGAAGAAGATCACGGTTGCCATTCCTCCGACTCCCGATGGAGAGCACGGTATCGTTCAGCAGAGTGTCTATCATGGCGACAAGCCGGGACTCCGCATCCTCGGATTCCGTGTTGACTGCGCTCCGATGGAAGCTCAGGGTTCCTTCTTCATGTATCTGGATGACTTGAGGGCAGTTACTGACCTCTATGATTCTGAGAACAGGGATGAAGATGACATGATGGACAACTGGTAATCAGTTGAAATCTGTTGTTATCTGATAAAAAAGACCGCAGTGTGCTGCGGTCTTTTTTTTGTTTCAGATTGCTGTATTATATGACTGTACTTTCGCTGGGGCCGGTGTTTTGTATCTTTCTCTATAAATCCTCTAAAATCTTCTCAAGTTAGTGCCGATAACAGAAATATGGGAATGAATAGTTTTGTAAATTCAGTGAACTTGCTCCATCGTGAGCTTGATGTGGAGAGCCTCCGCTATCAGGTAACAGCGAATAATATCGCAAACAGCGAGGTGCCGAATTTTAAGCGGCAGAGCGTCAACTTCGAGAGTGAGCTTGAGCGGGCTTTTGCTTCACGCGACAACGAACACAATTCTTTCAAGATGCAGACTTCCGATCCGCGCCACATTGAAAGTGAGCAGCCCCGGGACTGGATGAAGGTGGAGCCCCGTCGTGTCACTGATTATACAACAGTTTCCAAGGCAAACGGTAACAATGTTGATGCAGAGGAAGAGGCGATGAACCTTGTTCAGATTCAGATGCAGTACGCATTGCTGACCAGGCTGGAGAGCTTCCAGTTCAATCAGATTGACATGGCGATGAAGTCGATTCGTTAGGAAAGCGGAGGAATAGAATATGGGTCTTTTTACCAGCATTAACATTGCGGCTACGGGTATGAGCGCTGAACGTCTGAGGACAGATGTTATAAGCAATAATATTGCCAATGCCAGTTCAACGAGGACACAGGACGGTGGTCCGTACCGCAAGCAGACGGTTGTTTTTGAACCCATTGCCTCTGAAAAACCGACCTGGCGCTTTCCGTTCGTCGATGCGGATCAGGACAACGGTCCCGGAAAGGGAGTTCGGGTCCGTGAGATTATCAAGGATGAGACCCAGGGACGGATGGTTTATGATCCGAGCAATCCCGACGCCATTAAGTCCGGTCCGAACAAAGGATATGTTGAGTATCCGAATGTGAACATCGTGAATGAAATGGTAGATATGATCAGTGCCAACAGGGCCTATGAGGCTAACAGTTCGGTCATTGAGGGCAGTAAGGATATGTTCTCTGCTGCCTTGAATATTGCGCAGTAGGAAGGGTTTGATATATGGAACTGACGATAGGAAGCCTTGAACTGAACAGGACACATCCTGCCCACCTGGGAACGAAAGCTCTGGGAGTGACGGATGCTTTCGCAGGGAAGGAAAAGGATGCCGTTTCTTCTTCCGGCACGTTTGAAGGCTATCTGCTTGATGCAATGGAAAAGCTAAATACTCAGCAGACAGATGTCGATAAGTTGGGAGAGAAGCTGATAACGGATCCTGACAGCGTGGATATTCACGATGTGACGATTGCGATGGCAAAAGCCCAGATGTCTTTGACTCTGGCTCAGACGGTTGTTGACCGTGTGATAACTGGCTGGACGAATCTTTCTCAGACGAGATAGCAATTTGGACTTTTCAAACTGACAGAAAGGTGCTATAATTGAGAAACTACCTGTTTTTCAGGTTTTCTCAGATAATAAAATGGGAATTGTTATGTGGGAAATAATTCGTTCACGGGAGGGGAACAATGAACGAATGGTTTAAAAAAAATGTAGGAACCATTAAAGAAAAGTGGGGCAAGTGGTCGCTTGTCCAGAAGATTATACTCATTGCGATTCTGCTTGCGGTTTTTGCAGCGATAATCATTCTGGCCCGTGTGTCTTCAACGCCGTCCACTGTCCGCCTGTTTAATTCGCCAGTTACTGAAGAATCCCAGCGGGAAAGCATCCTGACCCGTCTCGATGCAGACAACGTGAAAGCCTACGTTGATTCTGAGGGCTATATTTCTGTCGAGGACGAGAAAACCGCAAAAAAATGGCGGAGCAAGCTTGTTGCAGAGGGCTATGAACCCTCAGAGAAAGATCCCTGGAGCCTCTTTGATACCGCAAAATGGACTCGAAATGATTTTGATGACAAAGTCAACTATAAGCGGGCAATGGAGGATTCTGTCAAATCCCATGTTGAGCAGCTGGACGGTATACGCTCGGCAAATGTCATACTGACGCTTCCCGAGGAAAGTCTGTTCTCCGATAACCAGAAGCCGACGACGGCTTCTGTCACCATATTTGCAAAATCTGATGATGTTCTCACGAGCCGGAGCCGGGTGAAGGGAATTCAGCGCCTCATTGCCCGCAGCGTCGAAGGTTTGAGTGAAGATAACATTACGATTGTCAATGGCGATACGGGTGAAGAAATCAATGACTTTGAAGGAATGGCAGAAAGCGATAAGATCAGTCTTGTTGCAAAGCAGGAGCGGGAGATCCGCAAGCTTGAATCCGAGTACTCAAGTCAAGTTCTGAAGCAGCTGCAGACGACGTTTGGTGATAAACGCGTGAAGGTCACGAACATGACCATTGAGATGGACATGTCCCAGGAGACCTTCTCTTCAAAAGAATATTCCGGTATTACGATAAAGGCGGATAATCCTGATACGGTCTACGATGACAGTGAGATTGTCCATAGTCTTGTCATTTCAGAAGAGACGGTTGACAAGAAGTTTACGGGTACGGGCTACAATCCGGAAGGACCGGCCGGCGTGGAGGGACAGAATCCTCCCGTCTACTCAGATATGTCGAATGTCATCGGTCAGTCGACTGAGAATGGTGCGAAGCGCAACTATGCGTTGAATGAGAAAAATACGTCCGGTACGAAGTCTCCTCAGAAGGGGCGCCGTACGATTTCCGTCAACATTGATGGTATCTGGACCTATCCCCTCTATGATGAGAATGGAAAGCTCCGTCTGAGCAATACGGGCGGATATGAGCGTGAATATACTCCGATCAGTGAGGAAGACCTGGCGCAGGTGACGAAGCTGGTGCAGGGCGCAATCGGTTATGATGCCCAGCGGGGCGACAGCGTGACGGTTACGAATGTTCAGTTTGACCGGACAGAAGAGTTCCGCATGGAAGATGCTGCCTTTATTAAGGCTCAGCAGACCAAGCGTACAATATTCTTTGTCCTGCTTGGCATAGCGATTGTCCTGATCCTGTTCATCGCCTTCAGGCTGATAAGCCGCGAGATCGAGCGTCGGCGGAGGCTTCGCGAGGAAGAGCTGCTTCGCCGTCAGCAGGCCGAGCGCGAGCAGGCTATCTGGGACGCAAAGAACGAAGATATTTCCGTTACGATGTCTGTCGAAGAACGCAAGCGGGCAGAACTGCAAGAGAACGCCATTGCGATGGCAAAGGAGCATCCGGAGGATGTCGCCATGCTCATCCGTACGTGGCTTAGGGAGGAGGCGTAATTTATGGCTGACGCAGCAAAATCAGAAAGCCACATCAAGCAGCCGATTAAGCAGGCTGGTGGTGGTGGCAGCACGAAGAAGAAGGGCGGCCTGAAAGATTATAAGAGCCTCACCGGCAGACAGAAGGCTGCGATTTTCCTTGTTGCATTGGGAAGCGAAGTGTCATCCGATGTCATGAAGCACCTGCGCGAGGATGAAGTCGAAACACTTACCTTTGAAATTGCAAGACTGGACGCCATTGATGCGGACTTCAAGGATCAGGTTCTTGAAGAGTTCCAGGAGCTGATGCAGGCTCAGAACTTTATCACGACTGGTGGTATTGACTTTGCCCGTGAGCTTTTGGAAAAGTCTCTGGGAAGCCAGAAAGCGATTGATATCATCAACCGCCTGACCAGCAGCCTGCAGGTTCGTCCTTTTGACTTTATACGCCGTACCGATCCGGCACATCTGTTGAACTTTGTTCAGCAGGAATATCCGCAGACGATTGCCCTTATTCTGGCATACCTGGAGCCGCAGAAGGCGGCAACGATATTGCAGAATCTTCCGGAGGAAATTCAGCCGGAAGTTTCCAAACGTCTGGCAACGATGGATCGTACGTCTCCTGACGTTCTTCGTGAAGTTGAGCGCGTACTTGAAAAGAAGCTGTCTACGCTTTCCAGCGAAGATTACACGGCTGCGGGTGGTGTCGATTCTATCGTCGAAATCCTCAACCTTGTTGACCGTTCTTCTGAGAAAGCTATTATTGAAACGCTTGAAGAGGATGATCCGGAACTTGCAGAGGAAATCAAGAAGCGGATGTTCGTCTTCGAGGATATCGTCATGCTCGACGATCGTGCCATTCAGAAGGTTCTGCGCGAGGTCGATCAGCAGGAGCTGGCGAAGGCACTCAAGGCTGTCGATACGGAAGTTCAGGACAAGATTTTCCGCAACATGTCCAAACGTGCTGCAAGTATGTTGAAGGAAGACATGGAATTCATGGGACCGGTCCGCTTGAAGGACGTTGAAGAGTCTCAGCAGAAGATTGTTTCTGTTATTCGTCGCCTTGAGGACAGCGGTGAAATCGTTATTGCCCGTTCTGGTGATGACGAACTCGTCGAATAGTTGTATTGGATTAGGAGTAAAAAATGGCTCAGACTGTATTCAGACCAAATCAGGTTAACAAGGTAGATGGCGAGGTTATCCTTACTCTTCCGAAATCTTTTGTTCCCGAAGTGGTGGAAGTTGAGGAAGAGGAGCCTGAATACACGGGGCCGACTGCCGAAGAGCTGAAGAAAGAAGCTGATGAGTTCAAGCTTCAGTTCGAAAAAGACAAGGCAGCGATGATTGCCCAGGCTCATGCAGAGGCTGATAATATTGTCCGTGATGCCCAGAATGTCGCTTTTGATGAAGTAAAAAAACAGAGCGATGAAGCAAGCGTCATTAAGAATTCAGCCCGGAAAGAGGCTGAGCAGATTATTGCTGATGCAAAGGCTGAGGCCGAGAAGATTATTGCCGCTGCTGAAGAGGAGAAAGCTTCCATCAGCTCCAAAGCGCAGGGAGAAGGCTTTGAAAAGGGTCGTGAAGAGGGCTTTGAAAGCGGAAAGAATGAATGTTCCCGCTTAATCGAACGGATTCATAAGATAATTGAGTCTGTTCAGAATAAGCGTCAGGAGATACTTGATACGACTGAGCAGCAGATTGTTGATCTCGTTATCCTGATGACCCGCAAGGTTGTTAAGATTATGAGCGACAACCAGAAGAGCGTCATCATGGCAAATGTTGTCCAGGCTCTGAAGAAGGTGAAAGGGCGTGGTGACGTTACCCTCCGTGTGAATCTTGCTGATGTCAAGCTGACGACTGAGCATGTGCAGGATTTCATACGGGAAGTTGAGAATATCAAGAATATCGCTATCGTCGAAGACAGCTCGGTAGAGAAGGGCGGATGT
>JAEEGL010034535.1_pt1 | contig 11848 bp, 10 predicted proteins | sample 9134231 | NCBI WGS metagenome assembly JAEEGL01 (sample SAMN16246548, study PRJNA631951) | gut metagenome | biome: gut microbiome; feature: rumen; material: fiber-attached | host: Bos | place: Iran: Karaj | collected 2018-10 | reverse complement strand
CTACCATAGGATATGATATTGCTTGTGTTACAGGTGAAACTAATATTATTAATTATATAGAATATACATCTAAGGAACTAGGGTTCCCAATTCATGTATATCAAGGAGTATATTCATCGGATTCAACTCCTTTTGCAGATAAGGGCATTCCTGCAATTAGCTTTGCAAGACTTGCCAAAAATGGTGGAGCTACAATTCATTCAAAGAATGATATTATTGAAAGATTAAGTGAGCCTAATTATATTAAGACATATTCATTTATTATTGATCTTACAAAGAGATGGATTGATGCTATCTATTTCCCAATTGAAAAGAAAATGCCAGATAATATGAAGGATGAATTGGATTATTATTTATTAAGAAAGCCAAGACCTGAAAAGAGGTAGTTTATGAAGGATATTATACTTAAAAGCTCATCTCCAAGAAGAAAGGAATTATTATCCAATATGGGATATTCCTTTACGATTAAGGTATATGATGTAGATGAGACTATGGATAAAGATAAAAGCCCATATTTTAATGTTAAAGCCTTAGGCTTAAAAAAGGCTATGGTTAATAAAGAAATGGATTATGGGGCTATTTTAATAGGCTGTGATACTATTGTTGTATTGGATGATAAGATTTATGGAAAGCCTAAAGATGAAAAGGATGCATATCAAATGCTTAAAAGCTTATCTGGTAAGAAGCACCAGGTAATGAGTGGACTTGCGGTTATATATAAAGAGCATATATATAATGATGTTGAAGTATCTGATGTTTATTTTAAAGAATTAAGCGATAAAGATATTTATGATTATATAAGCACTGGGGAATGCTTTGGAAAAGCAGGAGGATATGCTATTCAAGGGATTGGCATAAGATTAATTGATCATTATGAAGGATCCTTAAATAATATCATTGGGCTTCCAACAGAAAAGCTTGAAAAAATATTAGGTGAAATCAATGGAATGGAAGATTAGAGATATTACAATACCTAATCAGCTAGTATTAGCGCCTATGGCAGGTAATACAAATGAAGCATTTAGAATCATTTGTAAAGAAATGGGCTGTGGCCTTGTAATGGCTGAAATGGTATCGGATAAAGCAATAGGCTTTAAAAATGTAAAAACCTTAAAAATGACAAAGGTAAATCCTATTGAGCATCCTATTTCTATGCAAATCTTTGGGGCAGATATAGAATCATTAGTAAATGCAGCTAAATTTATTGATTTACAAAGTGATGCAGATATTATTGATATTAATATGGGATGCCCTGTAAATAAGGTTGCAAAGAAAAGTGGTGCAGGAGCATCCCTTTTACAAGACCCAGCAAAGGTTTATGAAATCGTAAAGGCGGTAGTAGAGGCTGTATCTAAGCCAGTTACAGTTAAAATTAGAATTGGTTGGGATAGTGACCACATTAACTGTGTTGAGGTTGCAAAGCTAATAGAGGAGGCTGGAGCCTCTGCAATTACAGTTCATGGTAGAACAAGAAGCCAAATGTATTCTGGTAAAGCCGATTGGGATTGGATTAAAAAGGTCAAAGAGGCAGTATCTATTCCTGTAGTTGGCAATGGAGATATTGTAGATATTGAATCTGCAAGAAAAATGCTTGAATATACAGGATGTGATGCGATTGCAATCGCAAGAGGAGCCTTAGGTAATCCTTTCCTATTTAGAGAAATAAAGGCTGCATTAGATGGAAATGATATTCCAGCAAGACCAACCCATGAGGAATTATATGATACAATTGTAAGGCATTATCATTTATTATTGGAGCTTAAGGGAGAGCATCTTGCGATGCTTGAAATGAGAAGCCATGTGGCTTGGTATTTAAAAGGAATGCCTGGGTCAGCTAAGGTAAAGGATGAATGTAATCATCATACAAATTTTGATGAGGTATTAGCTATATTAAGAGAGTATTTAAATATTCAAGAATAGTATAATTATTGACATTATAAATTAAAGAGAGTAGTATAAAAACGGCATTATATTATATGAAGGAGAGAGAAAAATGAAAAAGAAAATTATAGGAATTACATTAGCAATGGGCGCTCTATTACTTGCAAGCTGTGGAGGGAACGATTCCAAAAGAGATACATATGTAGAGGTATTAAATCAGTGTAATAAAAAGCTTCAGGAATCTAGCGATACAAAGCTTGCCTCTAGTATTTCAATGGATAATTTTTCGTTAAGTAAAACAGATACAGGTGATATTACAAGCACAAGAGCATTCGTTCATTATATGTCTTTATTATATAAAAATCCAAATTTTAAAATAACAGAAGATGCTGTTTCGGTAGATTCAGATTATGTGAAAAATGGGAAAGTTCTTCAGGATAACGAAATTACTATTTTAGGAAAAATGGAAGAAGAATCAGGGCTTGTAAACTTTGAACTTTATGGCACATGTACAAATATGTACTCGGAACCACGTTATTTCTATTTTATGTTTGAAATTCATTTTGATTTCACAAAGGGTATTTTGAATGACTTTGACACGTATGTTTATTATGTTGAAAATGGGGATTTAGATAAGAATAACCCTTATGTAAATCGCTATATGGATGGTAATCTCTACTATGGTTTAACAGATGAAAAGCATTCTATGGTATTTTATGACTATGTGAATACAAATTATTGGGGCAAACATAAGGAAAGCTTGAAGAACGCAGAGAAGATTGGTGATTTCTCTTATGAATATACTAAGGCTACAAATGATATCCTTGGTGAGGATTGGCTAAAATAAACAAACTAAAAACAATTTATATGATGAATAAAGAAGAATTATAGGATTGACGAAACTAAAGTCAATCCTTTTCTTTTTATAAATTCATGGATATTTCAGCCAAAATCTTTATTTTTTGTATTCAAAAACTATCAACGAAAAATTTTCGTAAAACTTTCATAACATTTTCAACATCTTTCATGTTGCATTGTTTGTTAAATATGGTATCATTAAATTGTGATAGGCTAACTCTCACTTTGATAGCAAGACTTTTAAATGAAGAGATGGCCAGAACTATGGTAAGGATGGTGGTTATATGAACAAAATGAAGGACAAGGCTAAAGCGTTTATTATTGATGAAGCCTGTAGAATGTTCCTTCAAAACTCTATTGCAGGTGTTACAATGAGTGATATTGCTAAAGAAGTAGGAGTAGGAGATGCAACAATGTATCGCTACTTTGGCTCTAAGCAAAAGATTATTATGAGTGTAGCTGTTAAGCTTGCTAAGGAAGTATATGAGAAATACTTCCAAGATCAAGGAAATAAAACAGGCTATGAAAAGATTAAGGATTTTTATTATTCCTACCTTGAGGTTTTCAAAAATCATAATTCTTATTTCGCATTCGTAAGAGAGTTTGATGCATTCTTCTTAACAGAAGCCAAAGAAAAGGTTGATTACGAGCAAGAAATTGACCTATTTAAAAATAAGTTCGTGGAAGCTTATGTTTGGGGTGCACAGGATGGCACAATCAAGAAAATAGATAATGTTGAATTATTCTATTATTCCACAACACATGCTTTATTAAATCTTTGTAAGACATTATCTTATAGTGGTGCACTAATTAGCCAAGATGAGAGAACATCTAAAGAAGATGAAATAAAGACATTAATTGATATCTACTTATATAGAGTAGCTAACAAGTAGTTTTTATTAAAAAAAACAAAGGAGACAAAAACATGAAAACAAGAAGATTAACAAAAAAAGAAATGTGGATTTTCGCTATTGGTCAGCTAGGCTGGTCAATTCTATCTGGTATTATTAGTGCATGGTTAGTAGCATTCTACTTACCTACAAAGGATAAAACAAATCCAGTGTACTTCTCAGATACAACACTTAATTTCTACACATTAATTACGCCAGGCTTAATTATTGGTGGTTTCTTAACAATTTTAGGTTTAATTACTGCACTTTGTAGAGTATGGGATGCAGTATCAGACCCATTAGTTGCAAATTTAAGTGATAATTCAAAGAATCCTAAGGGAAGAAGATTCCCATTCATGAAGTTTGCAGCAATTCCATTTGCAGTTGTAACAATTTTAATTTTCATCTGTCCATCACTTATTTCTGGTGGTACTGAGCCAACTGGTTGGAATGTTGCTTGGGTTGCAGTTATGCTTGTATTATTCTATACATTTATGACAATTTATTGTACTCCATATAATGCATTAATTAGTGAATTTGGTAAGACTCAGGAAGATAGAATGAATATTTCTACATATATTTCATTAACATTCTTCGCTGGTACATTAATTGCTTATTTACCATTCGTATTCTCTGGTATTGTTAGAGGATTTGGCGTTGGTTATTATTGGAGCTATGTAATTTGTTTTATTCCACTTGTAATTATTGCATGCGTTTCAATGCTAATTCCTACATTATTATTAAAGGAAACAGACTTTGTTGAACCAAAGCCAGCTGGAACTAATGCATTTAAGTCATTAACTACTACATTTAAGAATAAGAACTTCTTAGTATTCTCTGGTTCTGATGTTATGTATTTCATTGGTTTAACATTATTCCAGACAGGTTTACCATTCTTCGTTAAGGTTACAATGGGTCTTGACGAGTCTTGGACAATGTATCTACTTGGTGGTATGACTGTATTATCTGCAGCATTCTATCCAATTGTATCTAAGTTAGTTTCTAAGTGGGGTAAGAAGAAGCTTGTTATTGCTGGTTTCTTAGGTTTAGCACTTGCTTATGTTTTAGCAGCATTAGCTTATCCTATTACTCATAATGAAAATTCAGCATTAAGCTACCTTGTAGGCTTTGGTGTAGTTGTAATCGCAGCATTCCCAATGGCATTACTTGGTATCATTCCACAGTCCATTGTTGCCGATGTTGCTGAACAGGATTCTATCGTTACAGGCGAAAAGAGAGAAGGTATGTTCTTTGCAGCACGTACATTCGCTATGAAGCTTGGTCAGTCTATCGCAATGCTAGTATTTACTTCATTAGCTGTAATTGGTGCTGATCATGTTGATACAGCTTCTAATGATATTTCTGCACACCACATTGGTGTAACAATCGTTGCAATCGTTGCAGTAGTATTCTGCTTACTTGGTGCAGCTATTCTATTCTTCTATAATGAAAAGAAGGTTATGAAGACTATTGCTGATCATCAATTAGAAGAGGGCTTAATTACTGAGGCAGAAGAAAAAGAATTAGTTGGCGAAGAAGAGGCTGTTGAAGCTCCAGCTGAAGAAGCTACTGAAGTTGAAGAAGCTAAAGAAGAAGTTACTGAAGAATAATTAGTTTTTCAAAAACAAGGATGGAGGAGCAAATATGAAATTTGAAATTACTTATCAGCATAATGGTAAGACTTTTACAACAAAATCAAATGATACAATGGTTGAGGTTATAGCTAAAGAAGAGGGAGTAAGAAATCAGCTTAGCCTTAAGGCCAATGAAAATATTACAGTTAAAGAAGCTAAGGTTTTCTTAGATTTTACTTTTAAGGAATCGGATGCCTTATTCTGTAATGGATATCAGTCTTGTACAGATACACAGGAATTTGGTATTCATGATAAATTAAATAACTTAAAACAAATCCCAGGATTTGGTGTTAAAATGTTCTCTTTCAAAAGCTATGGTGATATTGCATTCTATGAATATCAAAAGAATGTATTACATGGCTGGGATGTTGGATATATCCGTGGAGATGAGAACTTATTCATTGGAAATAATAATTATGAGTGGGCAGGCATGATTATTGAATTCCATGTTACTGAAAATCAAATTGTATTAGTATTAGATATTAATAACGTTAAGCTTTCTTCTAACGAAGAGAAGCTATTCTTCGATTTCAATTTAGAAAAGTTTGATGATTTAAATAATTTAGAATATTTTAAGAAGTTTAGTCCAAGAACAACAAATAAGCTTGTTGGTTATTCTTCTTGGTATAACCATTTTGATAAGGTTAATGAATCTATTTTAATTGAAAACCTTCGTGCTGTAGATAAGAACCACTTCAATCTATTCCAGATTGATGATGGTTATGAATCTGCAGTAGGTGATTGGAAGGTTTGTAATCATGAAAAATTCCCTAATGGCTTAAGAAGCGTAGTTGAAAAGATTCATGAAAAAGAATTAATGGCAGGTATTTGGGTTGCACCATTCGTTGCCCAAGAAGGCTCTAAGCTTTTAGCTAACCATCCAGGATGGTTTAAAAAGGATTCTGATGGAAAGATGATTAAGTGTGGCTCTAACTGGGGTGGATTCTATGCACTTGATTTCTACAATGAAGAAGTTAAGGCTTATATTAAGGATGTATTATTATACTTTAAGAATTTAGGCTTTGATTATTTCAAACTAGATTTCTTATATGCAGTATCCCTACCTTTATATGAAGGTAAGAATAGAAGCCAGGTAGCTTGTGAGGCATACCGCTTCTTACGTGAGGTTTTAGGTGATTCTCTAATCTTAGGTAATAGCTGTATTATGGCACCTGCATTCGGCGTATTTGATTTTGTACGTGTTGGACCATCTGTAACCACAGAATGGGATGATTCTTGGTTAATGAGAAAGATGCATCGTGAAAGAAATTCCACAAAGCATACAATTTTAAATACAATTTCTAGATCCATTTTTAATGGTAAAGTATTCTTAAATGACCCAGATGCATTCTTATTACGTAAGGATATTGGATTAACTTATGATCAAAAGAAATCCTTAGCAACAATCAATGCATTGTTTGGTTCTGTATTAACAACATCAGATGATATTACAACATATGATAGATTATATCCAAATTATGATAAAAAGGCTGCAGCTGTACTTGAGCAGACTCTAGAGCTTCAGAAATCTGCAAAGAATGTTTCCTTCGTTAAGAAGGGTAACCTTATTGAGATTTCTTATGAATTAAATGATTCTACTCATGTCTTCATGTATGATCCTGAAACAGGAAACAGCCAAGAGAAAAAATAAAAACAAAGGAGATAAATTATGAAATTAGCATATACCATTAAGGGAGTTCTATTTCAAACAGAGAAAAGTGATGATGCTGTTGAGATTAATGTAGCTACAAAGCAAAATAGAACTACAGTTATCTTAAAAGCAAAAAAAGAGATAAAGATTGAATCTGTAGAACTAACTGAACCATATGCATATAATCCCAAGGACTTAGTATTTGTTAATGGATACCAGTCTTGGACAGATACAAAGGAATTTACTGTAAAAGAGAATCTAAAGAATATTTATAAGGTTCCTAAGTTTTTAGTAAATAAGTTTGCCTTTGATAAATATGGAGATGCTCCTTTTAAGAAATATCGCAAGGGTGTATTACATGGCTTTGATTATTCTTATATTCGTGGAGAAAAGCCAGTATTTATTGGTTCATATAACTCAAAGAATGCTTATTTAATTATTAATCATGAACTAAAGAAGAATCAGATTACTCTTGAGGCTGATTGCAAAATCACATTAACTCAGGGTGATGAATTCACTGTCTTTGATTATGCAATGGTTTATGGAGATTTAGATAAAACCATAGAGGCATTCTTCCCTAAGAAAATGGAAGATAAGAACATCTTTGGATACACTTCTTGGTATAACCATTATCAAAATATTACAGAGGATATCATTTTAGATAACCTAAAGAATATTGACCCTAGATTTGATTTATTCCAAATCGATGATGGCTATGAGCAGTTTGTTGGTGACTGGTTAAAGGTAGATAAGGTTAAATTCCCTAACGGACTTGAAGGAATTTGTAAGCAAATTCTAGATAAGAATGTAACTGCAGGTATTTGGCTTGCTCCATTCGTAGCTGAAGAGAAGAGTGATTTATATAAAGAACATCCAGATTGGTTATACAAGGATAAGGAAGGAAACCCTATTAAGTGTGGTTCAAACTGGAGTGGATTCTATGTATTAGATATTTATAATGAGAATGCTAAAGCATATATTGTAGAATGCTTAACTCATTATAAGGAAATGGGCTTCCGTTTCTTTAAGCTAGATTTCTTATATTCTGTTGGAATGATTGAAAGAGAAGATAAGACTCGTGCTCAAATTACAGAAGATGCATATCAGCTAATTGTAGATACTTTAACAGATTGCAAGGTATTAGGCTGTGGTGCAATCCCATCAAATTCAGCTGGTAAGTTTACTTACTTAAGAATTGGACCAGATGTTTCACTTATTTTTGATGACGTTTGGTTTATGAGATTCTTCCATAGAGAAAGAATCTCTACAAAGGTAACATTACAAAATACGATTTATAGATCTATTTTTGCTAGAAGCTTATTCTTAAATGATCCAGATGTATTCTTATTAAGAGATAATAACATTAGTCTTTCTAAGGAACAAAAGGAAGCTTTAGCAACTATTAATGCATTATTTGGTAATGTATTAATGACATCAGATAATCCAGGGGATTATGATGAGGAAAGAAAAGAAGTATTAACTAAGATTTTACATATTAATCAAGATGCTACGAATAAGAAATATAGTAGAAATGGTGATTTAATTAATATTTCTTATGAATTAGATGGAAAAGTAATAAATAAGGTTTATGATACACAAAGAGGTGTTTTCAATGAGTGATAAGACAAGTGTGATTTTTGGCAATCCAATAGATAATAAGACAATTAAGGCTGCAGAAAAATCCAAAAAGAAATATATAAAGAAATATGGCGATGATACAAATAAGGACTATAAGCTTGGATTTGAGGATATTCCTACCCTAGATTTTATGGGATGTAAGAATTTAGTATTCAAGGATAAAGTAGAGGACTTAGGAGAAAAGCCTTTAATTGTAGGTAATATTCGTATGGGATTTGGTCATTATAGAATTTCTATCGCTATGGCATCCTGTGCTAAAGCCTTAGGCTTTACACCATATTGGTTAAATTTAGCAGGCTTTGATGCCACTGGATCTAAAATGATTCAAGAACAGAATGCAATGTATTCTTTTGCTTCTCGCTTATCTCAAAAATCTCATTTATTTAATCATTTTGTATGGGAGCCATTAAATAGCGAGGGCTTCCGTAAGCTAACATATAACGCTAAGGATCAGAAGAATTCTGAATTACTTGCTCCAATCATTAAATCCTTACCAAAGGATACTCCATATATTGCAACTCATGTATGGCCAAGCCAGGCTGCAATTCATGCAGGTATGACAAATGTAGTTAATGCTATTCCAGATAACTGGCCTATGGCACTACATTTATCTGAAGGTGCAATTCATACAGTACAAACTCCATTTGCTTACTTTGGATATAAGATGATGAATGGCTTTGCAAAAACTCCACTTAAGGGTATTCCAGAATCTGAAATTCAAATGGTTGGAAGATATATTGACCATGAATTATTAGTAAATCTAGAAGAAGATAACCAAAAGAGAATTGAAAGAGTTACTACTGGTAAGCCTGTAAGAATTTTACTTACTGTTGGTGGAGCTGGTGCTGGCTTTGATATGTTCTTAGCTATGGTTAAGCACTTAATTCCTTATGTAAAACAGGAAAAGGTTGCATTATTTATTAATTTTGGTGATCACCAGGATGTATATGAAAAAATGCAGAAGAAGATTAGTATTGAAGATAAAACATACTTCAATAAGTATGATGAATTCAAGGAATTTGTAAAAACATTAAGAAATAATGATGCACATGGCGTATACGCTATTTGCAATAATGATATCTTCCAGGCAGTATACGCAACAAATTTATTAATGCCTGAATGTGATATTTTAGTTACTAAGCCTAGTGAGCTTGCATACTACCCAATTCCAAAGGTATTTATGAGACATATTGGTGGTCACGAGGTTTATGGAGCAGTAAACTCTAGTGAACTTGGTGATGGTACATTTGAATGCCCAACAGAAGAAACCGTAAACGGAATGCTAGATCGTCTACTTATGGATAAGGAATTAATTATTCATATGTGCAAACGTATTGACGAACTAAAGAAAACCGGTTATTATGATGGTGCATACAAGTGTGTTAAGCTTGCAGCAGGTATAAAAGAATAATAAAGAATTACCCGGTATCACACCGGGTATATCTAATAATTTAGAAAGGGTGATTAAAATGATTAATTCTTACATTAATGGATTAGTTTCATATGCAGTAAAAAAAGGCTTAATTGAAGAAGATGATGCTATTTATTCAAGAAATAGAGTATTAGCTTTATTAAAGCTTGATGATTATAAAGAATGTGAGCCTAAGGAATTAGAGCTTCATGAATTATTAAAGGGTATTACAGATTATGCAGTAGAAAAGGGCTTATTAAATGATTCTATTACAGAGCGTGATATCTTTGATACAGAGCTAATGGCTATCTTTACAGATAGACCATCTACTTTAATCAAAAAGTATAATGAATTATATAAAAAGGATCCTATGCTAGCTACCAATTGGTATTATGAGTTCTCTTGTAATACAAACTATATTAGAAAAGATAGAATTGCAAAGGATGTTAAATGGAAAACAGATACTGAGTATGGTACATTAGATATTACAATTAATCTATCCAAACCAGAAAAGGACCCTAAGGCTATTGCTGCAATGAGAAATGCCAAGGTAAGCCAATACCCTGCATGCCAATTATGTAAGGAAAATGAAGGCTACCTAGGTAGATTAAATCACCCAGCAAGAGGAAATCATAGAATTATTCCTCTATCTATGGAAGGAGAAGATTTCTTCTTACAGTATTCTCCATATGTTTATTACAATGAGCATTGTATTGTATTTAATAAAGTACATAAGCCAATGATTATTGATAAGCCAACATTAAGAAAGCTACTTTCCTTTGTGGATTATTTACCACATTACTTCGTAGGCTCTAATGCGGATTTACCTATTGTTGGTGGTTCTATTTTAGCTCATGAGCATTTCCAAGGTGGTCATAACCATTTTGCAATGGAGGATGCAAAGCCTATTTATGAATTTACTGTAAAGGGATATCCAAATAGTAAGCTTGCGATTGTAAAATGGCCACTATCTGTAATTCGTGTATATTCCAGCAATAAGGATGAGGCAGCAAATTTAGGTGAGCATATTTTAAACACATGGATTAATTATTCTGATGAAGAAGTATCTATTTATGCTTATACAGATGGTGTAAGACATAATACAATTACTCCAATTGTTCGTAAGAAGAATGGATTATATGAAATGGATTTAGTATTAAGAAATAATCTTACTACAGAAGAATATCCATTAGGATTATTCCATCCACATCCAGAATATCATCATATAAAGAAGGAAAATATTGGATTAATTGAGGTAATGGGCTTGGCTATATTACCTGCAAGATTAAAGAAGGAAATTCAGCTAGTAGAAGAGGTATTATTAGGAAAAGCATCTATTACTGAAGAAACAGAAAAGCATAAGGATTGGATTGAATCCCTAAAGAAGAAATATACATTCACAGAAGAAAATGTAGATTCTATTGTTAAAGAAGAAATTGGTATTACATTCGGTAAAATACTTGAAAATGCCGGTGTATATAAGATGACTGATGAAGGAATTGAACACTTCATTAAGTTTACAAAGGCATTATAATAAAGAAATGGGTATATAATACAATTTGCAAAAGTGTAATTTTGCGTGCTATCAAATTTTTTGATAGCGCGCATTTTTTTTGATATATGATAAACCAACAATAAAAAGAGACGTGAATTTTAAAAAAAACACAAATTTAAATTAAAACTTCATATAAAAATTGTTTGACAATCAAACAAATAACAGTATAATTGTTCTTGAAAAACTAGAAAACTACAAAAAAGGTTAATAAAAAAACAAATATATCTTTTGATTGTGAGACATTAATTTTTAATTGCTCTATATCATATGAGTGTGAAGGCGAAGTAATAAAAGAAGATATTATTGAAAGTAATCCATATTATGTTCCGG
>JAEEGL017260757.1_pt1 | contig 11849 bp, 8 predicted proteins | sample 9134231 | NCBI WGS metagenome assembly JAEEGL01 (sample SAMN16246548, study PRJNA631951) | gut metagenome | biome: gut microbiome; feature: rumen; material: fiber-attached | host: Bos | place: Iran: Karaj | collected 2018-10 | reverse complement strand
AGGTGAATCAGTTCTTCGTTCGGGACACCCGAGAAGACGGCGTGCATGAGTTCATACAGATAGATGCGGTTCTGCAGCAATATTTCAATGTTTTCATTCTGAGAGTTCATGGGGCTTATACGTGTTCCTTTCTGATTGTGCTAGGCAGACGCCAGATTTCCTTTTTATTGTACCAAAATTCGGCCGGTATGAAAAGCGGAAAAACGGAAACACTGTGCTGGAGACGGGAACTGTCTGAATGAAAATTCACACATGAGAAATAAGTAACACAAAAGTTTTTCTGACCGTTGAAGTGGGAAGAAAAAACGGTTAGAATGACCATGTATGTGGCAAATTGCTGAAAAATGAGGCGATTTGGAAGAAGAAAATTGGTAAGTTTTGGCTAACTCGGGGAAGAGGGAGCCTCACAACACAAAGTAAGAGTAAAAGGAGGAGATGTGTATGTCCAGATGGATGGAAAAGCTGGCCGATAAGAAGATCAGCCGGCGTGAGTTCTTAAAGGACAGTGCCGTTGCGACTGCCGCGGTTGCCGGATTGTCGCTGTTTGGCGGCCAGAATGTGGTGAAAGCCGAGGAAGAAAAGGCTGCGGAAGTTTCGACTGAGCATACCCCCATTACCGATCCGGAAGAGGGCGGAAAATGGGTAGGCGCTGCCTGCTGGCACAACTGCGGCGGACGCTGCATGAACAAGGTTATGGTAAAGGACGGTATGGTGATTCGTCAGAAGACCGATGATACCCATCCCGATTCCTATGATTATCCTCAGCAGAGAGGCTGCGTGCGTGGTAAGGCACAGCAGCAGCAGTGCTTTGGTGCGGACCGCATCAAGTACCCGATGAAGAGAAAACACTGGAACCCGGGCGAGCCCAACGGCGAGCTGCGCGGCAAGGACGAGTGGGAGCGCATCAGTTGGGATGAGGCCATCAAGTATGTGGCGGATGAGTTTGTACGTATTAAAGAAGCGTACGGCTCCCAGGCTTTCCTGACCGGTAGCTGGAACTCCGTCAGCGCCTGCCCGCCTCTGCTGGTATTAGGCGGCCACACCTCCGTGACGGACTCCACCTCCTACGGCACCTGGCTGCTTAACGTAGGAAACACCATCGGCTGGGGCGGAAGCGGTTTCTCCACCGGCAGCGACCGTATGGATATCCTGAACGCGGACTACTGCGTATTCCTGTCCGCGAACCCTGCCTGGTCATCCCCGGGCACCCCGATCCGCAACTACATGCGCGCGAAAGAGGAAGCGGGCGTGAAGTTCGTCACCATCGACCCGATGTACACGGCCTCCGCGCAGGTTCTTGACGCGGACTGGGTTCCGGTTCGTACCGGTACCGATACCGCGCTGCTTCTTGGTGTTGCCTCTGAAATGCTTCGTCTGGACGCGGAAGAGGGAGACATTGTCGACTGGGAATTCCTGGACAAGTACACGGTAGGTTTTGACGCCGATCACAAGCCGGAAGATCTGGTGGAGGATGTCAACTTCCGCGACTACCTGGAAGGCAAGTACGACGGCGTAGCCAAGACAGCCGAGTGGGCTTCGAACATCTGCGGTACCCCTGTAGAGCAGATCACGATGCTGGCCCGCGTCATGAGCAAGCAGAACAAAGTATGGTTCATGTACAGCTTTGCTTCTTCCCGTAACGACGGTGCCGAGAACCTTCCTCAGCTGGTCATGACCATCGGCGCGATGGGCGGCCACATGGGTAAGCCCGGCCAGAGCACGTCCTTAACCTACACGACCAGTGCCGGTAACCAGGGCGGTTCCTTAGTCGGCGGCGGAAGCTCAGGTGCCAACGGCGCGAAGCGCATCCCCGGAAACCAGGTGGAAGGCGTGATCCTTGGACCGCAGGTGTGGGATGCCGTATTCTCCGGAAAGTACAGAGAGATGGCTCAGTTCTACGGCAGAGGCGCGTACGCCGGCATCGACCGTGAGTGCGATATCCACTGCATCGTGAACATGGATGAGCATGCCTATCTGCAGTCCGGCCCGAACATGAGCCGTGGTATCGAGGCCTACCGCAAGGTCGACTTTACCGTTACGCAGACCTCGTTCATGACGACGCCCGCGAAGTATTCCGATATCATCCTTCCCTGCACCACCCGCTGGGAGTGGGAAGGCAACTTATACAGCACCAACCGTGAGTTCCTGTTCTGCGCCACCAAGGTCGTAGACCCGCTGTTTGAGGCCAAGAACGACACCGAAATCTACAAGCTCCTCATCGATGGCATGGGAGCGGCATACGAAGCGCTGGGCAAGCCGCAGGAAGGCTTTGTCGGCTCTGACTACTATTCGGCCGATCCGAAGCAGCAGCTCTTCAACGCGATCGCCGGTTCCTGGGCTATCTCCGCGGATGGCACCAGCCGTGAGACGCTTGTCACGATCACGCAGGCAGATATTGACGCGTGGGGCGTGGAGGGAACCCCTCAGGAAGGCCGCATCGGTCTGCAGGAGTTCATCGACAACGGCGGTTATCAGGTAGAGCGTTACCCTGGCGATCCTTACGGAAGCATCGGTATGCAGGGCTTCATCGAGGATCCGGAGAAGAATAAGCGCGGTTCCAAGAGCGGCAAGCTGGAGATCACCTGCCAGGCCAAGGCAGACCTGTTCAACAGCTTCGGCTTAATTGACTGGGATTACAAGCCGTATCCGGAATACATCGTTCCGAATCAGGGCTACGAGCACACCTTCAAGGACGGCGTGATCGGCGGCGAGAAGGGCGAACTGCCTTACCTGCTGTACGATATCCACTATTTAAGAAGATCTCACTCCACGCTGGACAACTGCCCTTGGCTGCGTGAAGCATGGCCGAATCCGTTCTTCATCAGCGCGGCGGATGCGAAAGAGAAGGGAATTGTCAGCGGCGATACCGTCCTGATCACCACGAAGGGCGGACGCGCACTGCGCAAGGCCTGCGTCATGCAGGGCCTGATGCCGGGCGTGACGGCCATCCCTCATGGTTCCTGGGTGAACTTAGACGAGGAGCTCGGCCTTGACCGCGGCGGCGCGGAGAACTACCTGGAGTCGAACGAACTGTCCGGCGGCGGTATCACTCCGTACAACAACAAGAACTGCAATTTCGAAAAGTATGACGGACCGGAGCTGGAAGACGACTGGAAGGTTAACAACAGCGCCGTACCGGAGTTTTAAAGAAGGAGGGAGCATACCATGGCATTAGGATTTTATTTTGACATGACGCGCTGTGTGGGCTGCCGTGCCTGCCAGCTTGCCTGCAAGGACAAAAACCGCCTGGATGTAGGCATTGTCTTACGAAATGCAAAGACGTATGAGGTGGGAGAATTCCCGAACGTGAAGACCTACAGCTACTCTGCCTCCTGCAACCACTGCGAGAACCCTGCCTGCGTGGCGGTCTGCCCGACTGGCGCCATGTACAAGGCGGAGGATGGCACTGTGATCTGCGATACCGCGCTGTGCAACGGCTGCCAGATGTGCGCGATGGCCTGCCCTTACAAGGTGCCTCAGTACGATGCGATGGCGAATATTGTGCATAAGTGCGATGCCTGCGCATACCTGCGCGCGAAGGGACAGAACCCTGCCTGCGTGGATGCCTGCCCGAGCCGCGCGCTGGATTTCGGCGACATCGATGAGCTGAAGGCGAAGTACGGCGAAGGCCTGACGAACGAGATCGCCGCTTTGGCGGTTCCGGATATTACGAATCCGAACCTGCTGATCAAGGCGAAGGAGATCGCTCTGGACGAAAACTTCGTGGAACTGCCCATGTAAAGGAAAAAAAGACCCCGCGCCTTTTGGCGCGGGGTTCTTTTTTTAACCTGTCATCCGGATCAGGATTTCAGGACCGTGTTCTTTTAACCATTTTTCGCAGCGGCGGTAGTCCGGAAAAACGCGGAGTACCTCCTCATAAAACCGGGCGGAATGATTCATTTCCTTCCGGTGGCAGAGCTCGTGCACGACGACGCTGTCGATCACCTCCGGAGGCGTCAGCATTAAAAGGCAGTTGAAGTTGAGATTGCCTTTCGCGCTGCAGCTTCCCCACTTGCTTTTCTGATTGCGGATGGTGATCCGGCCGTAGGAAACCCCTACCTTTGGCGCGTAGTAGGCAACCCGCTCCGGGATATAGGAAACGGCTTCGTCCGCCAGATGGCGCAGTTCTTCCATCGTCAGGGGAGGCGCCTTGGGAAGCGCGGCCTTTTTGGCCAGCACCTTCGCCCGGTGCTCCTCAATCCATTTCGCGCGGCTTTGAATAATGTTCCTGATCGCCGTATCGCTCATGCGAAGCGGCGCGCGCACCCGAAGATGACCGTCAGCGCGGATTTCCAGACTGACCGTCTTTCGGTTGCTTCGAATGATTTCCGTATCGGGACTGTCATAGGATAGATCGGACATGAGGCATCATTCCTTCTTCCTTACAGCAAAGGCGCCAGTACTCCTAAAAAAGGCGTTTTCCTTGCTTTTCTTGTCCGAACAGCTGCGCGGATTACTGCTTTCTTTCAATATCCTTGCCGATCTCCAGCATGCGCAGGATCTTCTGCTTTTCATCCTGCGTATAGAAAGAAAGGGCACGCATGATTTCCTGATCCACGATCGTGTCCGGCCAGCTCTCTTCATCGTGGGTACGTCCTGCATCGAGGAGCGTATCGACCGAGACATGGCACAGATTCGAATAATAGGTCAGAACGCGCAGGTTCAGCTTGGTGCGGTTGTTTTCGACGTTGCTGACAAAGGCAACGGTGGTTCCGAGGTCCGTAGCGACTTTATCCTGCGTGATTCCCTGAGAAACGCGCAGTTCTTTCATTTTCAGACCAACTTTTGCGTAATCAATCTCATTGTTCATTTTCGGGTACCCCTTTTTTTTCATCTGTATTATCCTCCGGTTTACCATCGGCCCTTTTAGTGTCTGGCTATGATGGAAGTGTCCCCCTGTTTTGGCCTGTTCCCGCCCGGGAATATTTTTCCGGAAAGCGAACATCCGAAAACGGTCCGATTTAAGTTTATAATACCATACCTGCATGGAAAATGTAAACAGTTATACGGAAATTTTTTTAAAGAATTCGAAAAAGTGGGTGGCAGAATTGTGAAAATGGGGTTAGCTATGGCTAACCTGCTGATTTTCCATGTACTTTTTACGGTACCATTTGACAAATATGACAGAAAAACGTATAATGAACAGGACCTGATGGAAATACGTAACCAAAAGGAAGCGGAGAGGTACCTGCTCTCCGCCGTTGTTCGTGCTTAGAATTGTTATAATTCCACGATAAACTGTAGGAGGAAGAAACGTTATGGGAAGAAAAATGAAAACCATGGACGGCAACGAGGCTGCTGCGCACGCATCATATGCGTTCAGTGACGTTGCTGCCATCTACCCGATCACCCCGTCTTCCGTTATGGCCGAGCACACCGATGAGTGGGCCGTCCAGGGAAGAACCAACATTTTCGGACAGACCGTAAAGGTAACGGAGATGCAGTCCGAGGCTGGCGCTGCCGGTGCCGTGCACGGTTCCTTATCCGCCGGTGCTTTAACCACCACCTTTACCGCATCCCAGGGTCTGCTTCTTATGATCCCGAACCTGTACAAGATTGCCGGTGAGCAGCTTCCGGGCGTTGTCAACGTCGCGGCTCGTGCTCTGGCCAGCCACGCGCTGTCCATCTTCGGCGATCACTCGGATGTTTACGCTTGCCGTCAGACTGGTTGCGCGATGCTCGCAGAAGCCAGCGTGCAGGAAGTTATGGATCTGACCCCCGTTGCGCACTGTGCCGCCATCAAGGGCAAGATTCCCTTCATCAACTTCTTCGACGGTTTCCGTACCTCCCACGAGATTCAGAAGATCGAAATGTGGGACTATGAAGATCTGAAGGATATGGTCGATATGGAAGCGATCGACGAGTTCCGTCGTCACGCTCTGAACCCGAACCATCCCTGCCAGAGAGGCTCCGCTCAGAACCCTGATATCTTCATGAGCGCAAGAGAAGCCTGCAACCCTTACTATGACGCTCTTCCGGGCATTGTCCAGATGTACATGGACAAGGTGAACGAGAAGATCGGCACCGATTACAAGCTGTTCAACTACTACGGCGCTGCGGATGCAGAGCACGTGTTAGTTGCCATGGGTTCCGTCTGCGATACCATCGAAGAGACGGTTGACCATATGATGGCTGCCGGCGCAAAGGTTGGCGTGATCAAGGTTCGCCTGTTCCGTCCTTTCTGCGCTCAGGCTCTGATCGACGCGATCCCTGCTACCGTGAAGCAGATCACCGTATTAGACCGCTCCAAGGAGCCCGGCTCCATGGGCGAGCCTCTGTTCCTGGATGTCTGCGCGGCTCTGCGTGACACCGCTTTCGCGAACGTTCCGATCTTCAGCGGACGTTATGGCCTTGGTTCCCGCGATACCACACCGGCTCAGATCGTTGCGGTTTACGGAAACAAGGAGAAGAAGTTCTTCACCGTCGGTATCAACGATGATGTTACCTTCCGTTCCATCGAAGTAGGTCCGGAAATCTCCACCACGCCCGAAGGCACCACCAGCTGCAAGTTCTGGGGCCTTGGCGCAGACGGTACCGTTGGCGCGAACAAGAACTCCATCAAGATCATCGGCGACAACACCGATATGTATGCTCAGGCGTACTTCGATTACGACTCCAAGAAGTCCGGCGGTATCACTGTATCCCACCTGCGCTTCGGCAAGTCCCCGATCAAGTCCACCTACCTGATCAGCAAGGCTAACTTCGTCGCCTGCCACAACCCGGCTTACGTCCGTAAGTTCAACATGGTGCAGGATCTGGTCGACGGCGGGACCTTCCTGCTGAACTGCCCTTGGGATCTGGAAGGTCTGGAAGAGCATCTGCCCGGACAGGCCAAGAGATATATTGCTGAGCACAACATTCAGCTCTATGTCATCGACGGTGTGAAGCTGGGCAAGGAGATCGGCCTTGGAACCCGTATCAACACGGTTCTGCAGTCCGCATTCTTCAAGCTGGCCAACATCATTCCGGAAGACAAGGCCATCGAGTACATGAAGGCTGCTGCGTACAAGTCCTACAGCAAGAAGGGCGACGCAGTTGTCAACATGAACTATGCCGCTATTGAGAGAGGCGCTCAGGATGTTCACAAGGTAGAGGTTCCCGCTTCCTGGAAGGATGCCAAGGATGAGGTTCTGTGGTCTCCTCTGTCCGGCTCCAAGCAGGATACCGTTGACTTCGTCAACAACATCCAGATCCCGATCAACGCGCACGAAGGTTACAGCCTGCCTGTTTCCACGTTCAAGGATTACGTGGACGGCTCCACTCCTTCCGGCGCTGCCGCGTTCGAGAAGCGTGGTATCGCAGTTGATATCCCGGTTTGGAATCCGGACAACTGCATCCAGTGTAACTTCTGCTCTTATGTCTGCCCTCACGCTGTCATCCGTCCTGTAGCCCTTACGGCTGAGGAAGCGGCTGCTGCTCCGGCTGATATGAGAATGAAAGATATGACCGGTATGCCCGGCTACAAGTTCGCGATCACCGTTTCCGCTCTGGACTGCACCGGCTGCGGTTCCTGCGCGAATGTATGCCCTGGCATGAAGGGTGAGAAGGCTCTGACCATGGGCGGTCTGGAAGCCAACATGGGCGAGCAGGCTGTGTTTGACTGGGGTCAGGCTCTGCCTAAGAAGCCCGAAGTGGTTGCGAAGTTCAAAGAGAACACCGTCAAGGGTTCCCAGTTCAAGCAGCCGCTCCTTGAGTACTCCGGCGCTTGCGCAGGCTGCGGCGAGACTCCTTACGCGAAGCTCGTTACCCAGCTGTTTGGCGATCATATGTACATTGCCAACGCTACCGGATGCTCCTCCATCTGGGGCAACTCCTCCCCGAGCACCCCTTACACCGTCAACGAGAAGGGACAGGGTCCTGCATGGTCCAACTCCCTGTTCGAGGATGGCGCTGAGTTCGGTTATGGTATGCTCCTTGCTCAGAACGCGCTGCGTGCGGGTCTGAAGGCAAAGGTGGAAGCTCTGATCGCGGATACCGATAAGGAAGACGTGAAGGCTGCCGGTCAGGAATGGCTGGATACCTTCGCAAGCGGTGCCTTAAACGGCGCGGCTACCGACAAGCTGGTTGCGGCTCTTACCGCATGCGGCTGCGAGAAGGCTCAGGAAATCCTGAAGGATAAGGACTTCCTTGCCAAGAAGTCTCAGTGGATCTTCGGTGGCGACGGTTGGGCTTATGATATCGGTTACGGCGGCGTGGACCATGTCCTTGCCAGCGGCCAGGATATCAACATCATGGTCTTCGATACCGAAGTTTACTCCAACACCGGCGGACAGTCCTCCAAGTCCACGCCTGTTGGCGCGATCGCTCAGTTCGCAGCCGGCGGCAAGGAAACCAAGAAGAAGGATCTGGCCGGCATGGCGATGACCTACGGTTATGTCTATGTTGCTCATGTTGCTATGGGCGCTGACATGAACCAGTGCATCAAGGCTATCACCGAGGCAGAGGCTTATCCGGGACCGTCCCTGATCATCTGCTACGCTCCTTGTATCAACCATGGTATCAAGGCGAAGGGCGGCATGGCCAAGTCCCAGACCGAAGAGAAGATGGCGGTTGAGTCCGGTTACTGGTACAACTTCCGCTTCAACCCGGCCAACAAGGCCCTCGGCAAGGATATCTTCACGCTCGACAGCAAGGCTCCGAACTATGACGAGTACAAGAACTTCCTGAACGGCGAAGTTCGTTACAACTCCCTGGTTCGTGCGAACCCGGCCCGCGCGGAGAAGCTCTTCGATGAGTCCGAGAACATCGCGAAGGCACGTTATGAGCAGCTGAAGAAGATGGTTGCCATGTACGCGCAGCAGTAATGCAGGTGCTATTCGCATAAATCTGTAAAATATAGCCCCGGAGGGAGAAATCCTTCCGGGGTTTTTCTTGCTTTTTCCGGCGATGCGAGATATAATAAGCAAAAATATGTATATTTTTTGGCAACAGACCGTGCATGGCCTTAAGCCGGAGTAGGAGACCTGAAAATGAAAATCATTTACAATGACGGAAGAGTGGAAGAATGCCCGCAGGAGGAAGAACTGCATGTTCTTCGTCACACGGCAGCGCATATCATGGCCCAGGCAATCGAGCGCCTTTACCCGGATGCCTGCTTTGCCTTCGGACCGGCCACGGAGAACGGTTTTTACTATGATGTAGATCTGGGCGACAAGAAGCTGACGGATGAGGATCTGGAAGCGATTGAGAAGGAAATGCACAAGATCGTGAAGGAAAATCTCCCGATCAAGTCGTTCATCCTTCCCCGCGATGAAGCCATCGCCCTGATGGAAAAGCGCAATGAGCCCTACAAGGTGGAGCACATCGGAGATCTGGCGGACGACGCCCCCATCAGCTTCTATCAGCAGGGCGAGTATATCGATATGTGCGTAGGCCCTCACCTGACCTACACCAAGGGCCTCAAGGCCTTCAAGATCACCCAGCAGTCCGGCGCGTACTGGAGAGGCGATAAGAACAACAAGATGCTCACTCGTATCAACGGTACGGCGTTCCGCACCCAGGCGGAGCTGGATGAGCACTTAAAGAAGCTGGAAGAGGCCAAGGCGCGCGATCACCGCAAGATCGGCCGTGATATGGGCCTGTTTATGACCAGCGATCTGGTAGGCCGCGGCCTTCCCATGTTCCTTCCGAAGGGCTATACCATCTGGATGGAGCTGGAGAACTACATCAAGGCCAAGGAACGCCGCCTGGGCTATCAGCACGTGATGTCCCCCTGCGTTGGCTCCGTGGATCTGTACAAGACCTCCGGCCACTGGGATCACTACAAGGACAACATGTTCCCGGCCATGGAAGTGGAAGGCGAGTCCTTCGTGCTTCGCCCGATGAACTGCCCGCACCACATGATGATCTACTCCAACCGCCGTCACAGCTATCGCGAGCTGCCCATCCGTATCGGTGAGGTAGCGCACGATTTCCGCTTTGAATCCAGCGGTACCTTAAAGGGCATTGAAAGAGGCCGTCACTTCTGCCAGAACGACGCCCACCTGTTTGTCACGCCTTCTCAGATCAAGGACGAGGTTTCCCGCGTGTGCGACCTGATCTTTGACGTGTACAAGGATTTCGAAATCAAGGATTACCGCTGCGTGCTTTCCCTGCGCGATCCGGCGGATAAAGTCAAGTATCATCAGGACGATGAGATGTGGGAGACCGCGGAGAGCGCTCTGCGCGACGTTCTGATCCAGCTTGGCATCGAATTCACCGAGGAAATCGGCGAAGCGGCCTTCTACGGCCCGAAGCTGGACGTAAACGTACGCCCGGCCGTCGGCGCGGAGTACACGCTGTCCACCTGCCAGCTCGACTTCTGCCTGCCGATGAAGTTCGACCTTAAGTACATCGATTCCGATGGCAGTGAGAAGACCCCCGTGGTTATCCACCGCGCCATCTTAGGCAGCATCGACCGCTTCATGGCTTACCTGATCGAGGAAACCGAAGGCAAGTTCCCGACCTGGCTGGCTCCCACCCAGGTGAAGGTCATCCCCGTCAGCGAGAAGTTCCTGGAATACGCCGAGAGCGTGACCGAGGAACTGGAGAACGCCGGTATCCGCGCCGTGCTGGATGAGAGCAACGAGAAAGTTGGCTACAAGATCCGCGTCGCGCAGCAGGAAGACCGCGTACCTTACATGCTCATACTGGGCCAGAAGGAAGTGGAAGGCGGTATTGTATCGGTTCGTGACCGCAAGGGCGAGACCATGGATATGAGCCGCGAAGACTTTAAGGCGATGGTTTGCGAAGAGATTCGGACGAAGAAGTACAACTGCTAAAGTGAAAGTATAACAAAAATCCGCACCCCGAAAGGGGTGCGGATTTTGTTTGCTTATGAACTTGATTTCCTTATTACCGCTTCTTCTTCGCGGCAGCCTGCGCCTCTGCCATACGGCGTTTTTCCTCGGCGCGCTCGGCTTCGCGTTCCTTCTGCCGTTCTTCCTCTTCCTCAGCCAGATAAGGGTTTCTGGCCAGACGCCGTTTCCAGACGATTTTACTGAAGAGAATACTCAGTTCGTACAGGCCGATCAGCGGGATGGCAACCATACACTGCGATACGATATCGGGAGGTGTGATGGCAGCGCCCAGGACGAACATAAGGACGATGGCGACACGGCGGCCGGCCACCATCCATTCGGGGCGTAAGAAGCCCAGCTGGGTCAGCAGCACGACCAGAACCGGCATTTCAAAGACGCAGCCTAAGGCCAGCATCATGGATACGTACAAGGCCATATAATTGGCGACGGATACGTTGTATACAACGTCCGCCATTCTGTTAAACTGAAACAGGAATTTCAGCATAAACGGAACCATGATGTTGTAGGCGAAGAGCGCTCCCAGTACAAAGAAGCCAAAGCCGCAAACCAGGAGGAAAAGCAGAAACTGCTTTTCGTTTTTCTTCAGGCCCGGGGCGGCGAAAGCGAAGATCTCGTACAGGATAAAGGGAGAGTCAACTGCCAGCGCAACGAAAATGGAAATACGGAACGCTGATAAAAACAGCTCGGTCGGATCCACCACCTGCAGCTGATAGCCGTTGGCACGGCCGGTTTCCAGCATGGCATTTAAAATGTCCTGCGAGAAGGTGAAGCTTGCGAACATGAGAACGATGAACAGAATACCCACGACCGCCAGGCGGTTCCGGAATTCGCGAAGGTGGTCGGTTAAACCCATGACCCCTTCTTCGTTTTTGATTTTTTTTGCCTTTCCTAATGTGGCCATGGCGATAAATCTCCTCTGATTTTAGATCTCTTCCTCCGTCTTCTTTTCGGAAGTTTCTTCAATCTTATTTTCCTCAGCGGAGCCGGCATCTAATCCTTCCTTGAAGCCCTTGAAGGTCTTCCCTAAGGATTTTCCGATGCGGGGAAGGT
>JAEEGL016573206.1_pt1 | contig 11849 bp, 12 predicted proteins | sample 9134231 | NCBI WGS metagenome assembly JAEEGL01 (sample SAMN16246548, study PRJNA631951) | gut metagenome | biome: gut microbiome; feature: rumen; material: fiber-attached | host: Bos | place: Iran: Karaj | collected 2018-10 | reverse complement strand
TGATTGGTTCACTTGGACGATAGTGAGAAATTCTCTTCGCAGTTCCACCTGTATCTGTGAATGCAAATACTGCATAACATTTATTTAAAGATAAGCAACTTGATGCAACAGATACACCGATTGCATCGTTGATATCTTTTCTATTGTGTTGAGCGAGTTCATTATACTTTTTCTCGTAATCAGTTGTCTTTTCGATTTCTTTAATGATTTTAACCATTGTTTCAACTGATTCAACAGGGTATTCACCAACAGCACTTTCGCCTGATAACATTACTGCATCAGTTCCATCTAGTACTGCATTTGCAACATCTCCTGCTTCAGCTCTTGTTGGACGAGGGCAGTGAATCATAGATTCAAGCATGTGGGTTGCTGTAATAACAGGTTTACCCATTTCATTACATAATTGAATAATTCTCTTTTGATATACAGGAACAAGTTCGAATGGGAGTTCAACACCCATATCACCTCTTGCTACCATAACACCATCAGCAGCTTCAATGATTGATTTGATGTTATCAACACCTTCTTGGTTTTCAATCTTTGCGATGATTTCGATGTCTTGTCCACCATTAATGTCTAGGATAGTTCTAATTTGTTTAACGTCATCAGCTCTTCTTACGAATGAACATGCAACAGCGTTTACTTGGTGTTCAACGCCAAAGATTAAATCATTGTAGTCTTTCTTACTAACGAATGGCATAGTTAGAATAACGCCTGGAGCGTTAATACCTTTATTGTCAGAGATATCTCCTTCGTTTTGAACTTCTACTGTCATCTTTGTCTTAGATGAATCTAAAACTTTAAGAACAACTTTACCATCATCAACTAGCAATGTATCACCAGCCTTAACGTCAACAAATAGTTCTGGTTGTCTAATTGAAAATTCTTTAGAATTTCCAAGTATTTCATCTGTATATGCAGTAAGTACATCGCCCTTTTTAACGTGGATCTTACCATTTTCGAATTTACCAACTCTAATTTTTGGTCCTTTTAAATCCATTAATACGCCAATATATTTACCGGCCTTTTTAGAGCATTCTCTAACGATGTTAATAGTGTCCTCATGGTTTTTATCATCACCATGAGAGAAATTAACTCTTGCTACGTTCATTCCAGCTTTCATCATCTCAATTAGAGTCTTCTCATTCATTGATGCTGGGCCCATTGTACATACTATTTTTGTTCTTCTATTATCAATATTCATAGACATTAATGTATAACCCTAGGATTATACTTCCTCCAACATATAGATTATATCATATGTTGAAGTTTTTGACTTTGAATTATAATATATCTTTAATCCCAATATAATATCTAAAACTAATACTTTAATCCAACTAAATCGCTTTCAAATTCTTTGATATTTAAATGTTCTTTTACATCTTTTGAAAAATTAGAAGCAATTATTGAAATAAACTTGCAATAATCTAGTAATTCTTTTATACTTATGGTAGAAGATTGCTGGACAGGTTCTAAGCCTGAGTGCACCATAAGGTGGGTAGCATCTTCTTTTTTTGTGTTTACAGCACTCAAACTAAAGATTCTAAATGAATCAAACGACTTATTTTCAGTTACAATTATTCTCACCGCATATAGTTTGTTTATATAGTTCATAACTCCTAATAGAATAATTGACCCATTTTGATTTTCAGTTCTAGTGGATAGTTCGTTAATTGCAATTGAATTTCTCAATAATTCTCCAATATTCAAAGATGCTGAAACAATTTGTACATAATTGTTTCTCTTTCGCTCTAAACTATGGAGTATTCCTTCTCGACCAATAACTATTTCTATATTTAAATCATCATTAACAACAACTATTCCTTTATCAGTTTTTCTACCGCAAGCCTTTTTTAACGCATTACTTTTTGCCTCTCTAACAATAGTTTTCTTATCTATATTTTCAATGTTATCTATTTTGTTTACTGTTAGAATAGATAATTCGCTTTTATCAATAAGACGCTTGTATTCATACATTCTTGTATTATTATTTAGCGTTGAAAAACTACTAAATATAGTTGTTTTTAAAGCCATATCATGCATACTAATAATCCTTCTTTTTGATCGCGATATAGTTTGCTTCAATCATTACTATTATCATGAGCAATGCATGAAGAGCTCCAAATACCAATTCTCCTTCATATGATACTGAAACATTTATCGCAAGAATAATCTTATTGAAGATTGTTCCTTTATCACTTGATGATAGCAATATATCTGTACCCCAAAACATTATTAAAGGAATAATCAATGAGAAATTGGATTCAGTCATAATGAGTAATAGACTAGATAAAAAAAGATAATATAATCCCATTAGATAGACATAAAAATATAGTTTAAAATCTTGAAATGGATAGATAGTATTTGGGAGAATTAATCTCACAAATTCATAGGAAAAATATAAAATTAGATACTCGATAGTATCAAATAGAATTATAGAAATATATTTTGTCAAATAGAATTGTATTTTTGATTTTTTATCTTTAATAAAGTACTGGGAATATTTTGATGAATTCCCAGAAAAATAAGACATATTAACGAATAAAAATATAAAGAGTAAACATATCTTTATTAAGATAAATGAAGATTGTCTAAATTGTTCAAGAGTATCCCTTCTATACTCATCAATATAGGTTATTCCTTTGAATACTTGCGATGATATTAAAAGGAGCACTAAAACAAATACATTGATAACCGATAGTAAGATAATATTTCTTCTACTTAATAGGTAAAAAAGGTGTGTTTTAATGTGTTTAAGAAAGCTCAATTATTTTACCTTCTGTAAGTCTAAGTATTTTATAATTAGACTTTCTAAACGCATTAGTTTCGTGTGATATGATGATTATTAGTCTTTTATCTTTTTTAAGTTTTTTAAGTAGAACTTTCTTACTATCGGTATCAAGACCTGAAAGTGGTTCATCTAAAATTAAGATATCCGATGGTGTTAGAAGGGCTGTGATAAGATTAATCTTCATCTTTTGTCCTTTAGATAAAGATCCAAGCATCTTCTTTTCAAAACCTTCGATATTGAATTCTTTTAATGATTCTTCAATGAGATTATCTATATTCTCTAAATCAAAGTTTAAAGTTGAAAAGGTTTTGATGAATGATTTCACACTCATGAACGATGGAAATATAGTATCTTCTGGAGAATATGATATAGTTCCATCGACTATACATTCACCATCAAACTTAACTTGTCTTAATATTGATTTAAGGAGAGTAGATTTTCCAATGCCATTTTCTCCTTTAATTAAATAGTGAACACCATCTTCAAATGTATATGTTAACGAACTTAGAACTTCATTTTCTTTATATCTTTTTCTAAGGTTATTTATAACTATACTCATATAGTTTTAAACCATTCTTTGAGTAGAAATTACTCATAGACATATACGTGAATGAATCAATTACTTTTACGTATTTAACGCCTTTAATTGTGTACTCAATGAATATAGGTAGATTATCCACGTATCTTACACCATTCAAATACCTTAATGGAACAAATAAAGCACACGTTTCTTTAGATTTAATCTCAAGATTTAGTTCATCACTACTTAAAGATTGTGTAGTATATGAATATGAATTAGTGTACTTTTCTCGTAGATTTTGTTTATATGAAAGCTTATCCTTTAGATAGTTTGTATAGTCATATTCATAGAACTTATTTAGGGTTTTAATCTTGGTGATTTTGATGGAATCACTATTATCATTTCTTAGTGATATATTTAATCCAACAATTATATCTTTTCCTTCGACACTATTAATTACTGCCTCAGATGACATTAATTGGATATTTGTCTTATCTTCTGTTGTGTTTAGATAGATTTCTACATTACCTATTTCATATGACATTGTCTCACCATTTTGATAGTTGATGGTGAAGCATGCATCTTCTAAAAATAATGGTTCACTAAAATCGTCATATGAAGAAAAAGATACTACAAACACAAATTCATAATATAAAACACTCTCATACTTAATCTTTATTCCTTCATCAACAGACTTGATGTCAACCATAAATCTATTAGAATCATTTTCAATATATGAACTCTTTATAGTCTTCTTCTTTGTTAAGAAGGAATTATTCTTCTCAAAATAGATTGGTATTTCTATGTCAGTTGTTTCTTTTGTAGATACTACGTTATATTCCTTCTTAATAGATAGAATTCTAAAAGATTTATATTTGTTTAAAAGGAGGATAGATGTAATAAATACTGCAAAGAATAATCCAATTAAGCTTATCGCTATAATCTTATTTTTCATTTGTATTTTCCTCCACAGTCCACATATTGATTGAATAATACTTTGTGGTTATCAATACATATTCAAAAGCTCCTTTATGAGAAGGAATAAAGAAAAAATAATCTGATGCAAAGCCTTGATAGAAATACCCTTCACCTCTCATATCAATTCTAAGTTCTGAATTAGGTGCGACAACTACTTTTATTTGATCAGTAGTTGAGTGCTTATTAGAGATGGTTGATTCATATGAATATTCAAGTTTTGCATCTAAACCAAACTTGAACTTTGATTTTGATGCATATGACCCATCAACTCCAAGAGTTCCTTTGGTTTTTCTTTTGATTGTTGATTCTCTAGATTCAGTATATTTAAAGGTATGGGTTATATTTTCTTTACCTGTATTTTTAACTGAATATAAAGTTTCTGATATGAATGTAAATGGAACACGTCTATTGGTATATGAAATAGACCAACCAAACATTTTCTTTTCCAACTTTTTAATGTTTTGGTTTATATATGGTTCATTCCAGAACTCAATAAAGGTTCTATTCACTCCATCTTTGAAAGTTAATTCTTGAAATACATCATAACTTTCAGCTTTGATGCTTGTACTAGTAGTTCCTACAAACATCAATGTTAATGCAAATAAAAATGCGACTAGTATTTTCTTTTTCATTTAATCACCTCATAATAATTAAACTGACCTAGTCGCATATTTTTTGATTTTTTTTAAAAATTTTTAATATTTTCTTTTTTTACCGTGATAATAAACTTCGTTTATAATACCACCACCATAACATTCTCCATTTTCGTCATAAAAAACTAATATTTGCCCTGGAGTAACGTTTTTGATGTGATCATATGTGATTACACCTTCATCGCCATTAAGTTCAACGTGAACCTTATAATCAGGTGCTCTGTATCTAAACTTAGCATAAACATCACTTGATGGGAGTGGATTGATTAAGTTAACTGACTCAATAGTGCAAGATGTTGAATATAAAAGCTCATTTTCTTCGCCCTGGGCGATTATTAATTCATTCTTAGATAAATCCTTACCCACAACAAACCAAGGTTCTGTAGGTCTATCTTTCATTCCACCAAGGCCAATCCCTTTTCTTTGACCTATTGTGTAGTTCATAAGACCATTGTGAGTGCCTAATATTTCACCATCAATGGTTACTATATTACCTTTCTTCGCAGGTAGATAGTTAGAGAGGAATTCATTAAAATGTCTTTCACCAATGAAGCAGATTCCGGTGGAATCTTTTTTCTTTGCGGTGATAAGATTGTTTTCTTCCGCAATCTTTCTAACTTCAGCCTTAGTTAATGAACCTACTGGGAATAAGGTGTCTTTAAGTTGATCTTGTGAGGTTAGGGCTAAAAAATATGTTTGATCCTTGTTGGTATCAACGCCTTTATATAGGTGAACTCTTCCATCAATCTCTTTAACTTGAGCAAAGTGACCCATAGCAATCTTATCGCATCCAAGAGCGAATGCATTCTTTTTAAAAGATGCAAATTTGATGTATTTATTGCACATTACATCAGGATTAGGGGTTCTACCTTTTTTGTATTCATTTAAGAAATAGGTAAAGACGTCATCCCAATACTCTTTCACGAAGTCAATCCTATTAACCTTAATTCCAAGTTGTTTACCAATTTCAAGAGCATCCATGTAGTCTTTTTCTTGAGGGCATACATCAAAAAGGGAATTTGGATTTCCCTTGATGTCATTATTAACTAAAGAGTCCCAGTTTCTCATAAAAAGACCCTCTACTTCATAGCCCTCATCTAGTAGAATCTTACATACAACTGATGAATCAACACCACCTGAAAGACCTACTATTACCTTACCTTTTTTCTTGTCCATAGTCCTTTATTATTATAATAAAAAGTCTAGTAAACTAGACTAATTACCATTTAGATAGAGTTCTACCATCCTTATCTTTGAATGATCCACATAAAATAATTATAAAATGAATGAATCCAACTATTGCAGGGATACCTGTCCAGAAGAAAATTACTGATAGAATTCCTCCACTAGTTCTGCCTACATAGAATAGATGCACGCCACACCAACCAAATACCCAAGCTAAAACAGCTGCAATGGCTCTTGATTTAGGTGATGAATTTGGATTGTCTGGATTTACCATATTACGTAAATCATCAGACATATTATCGTCTTTTTCTTTTCCGTTACTTTTTGTTGTTATTTGTTCGCCACATATAGGGCAAAAGTTACTATCATCACTGATTATACTTCTACAGTTAGGACAATACATTATCGTTTTCCTCCTCTTTTTTGCTTCTCTTTTTTCTCATAGATTCAAACTTTTCTTTTTGAATGTTTTGTCTTTCAAGTTGTTCCTTAGCGATATCATATCTTAAACCTCTGATTAAGATAATGATAATTTGTAGCGGAACACCAATTAAGAATAACATCCAGTAGTTTGTATTATCTCCAAATACGGTTATGTGTAGATATATTGATGCGATAAATGTCCATAAGAATAAACTAAACCATATATGAAGGTGTTTCTTATGCCATTTAAGTGAGATAATAATGCATACAATAAATGTTACTGGACAAGCCCATATAAATGCAATCCATGAAATTGATGGTGCAGCAACATTAGTTAATGCACTACCAACAAATATAGTTATTGCGATCAACCATACTGATGCGATTGATAGAATTGAAATAAATGTCTTATTTGTCCTTCTAATCTTTTCAACTTCAGCAGTTTGTTCAGTATCAACTGACTTTCTTAATAGATCATCAACAGGAATACCATAAAAATCACTCAAATGAACTAATGTTTCAAGACTCGGTAATGTTTCACCCGTTTCCCACTTAGAAACGCTCTTATCCGAGTATTTTAAAATATTAGCCAAATCCGCTTGAGTGAGACCTCTTGACTTTCTTAGTCTTGTTAAATTGTCACTTAGGATTTCATACATATCAGCCATGGTTTAATTTTATTATTTAAGATAATAAATGTCAACTTAAAATGTTTAACTATAACATGCAACCATCTTATAATGATTAATGATAATTAAAAGCACACTCAACTGAATGTGCTTTTTATCACAGTACTATTATATATTTTCAAGATGTATATCCCCATATGACAAGGCAATGGCTTGAGGTCGAATCTGGATGCCATCTAGAAGGTTGATGATCTGCAACGCATCTTATAATAAGCATTTTGCAACCATAAAATGCGCCCTCTCCTATTGATGTAACACTATCTGGAATAGTTATTGATGTTAGAGATTCGCACCATTCGAATGCGCCCTTTCCTATTGATGTGACATCATTTGGAATAGTTATTGATGTAAGAGATCTACAATTATAAAACGCTTTTTCTAATATGAATTTGCAGTTATTATGAATTACACAGTTATTTATTATTGTATCTTTTGCACTAATCAAAACAAAATATGGATTTGCACTATTTCCTAAATAACATCCATTATCATATTCATTGAATTTCAATGATGAACAATTGTAGAATGCTTGACTTCCTATTGATGTAACACTATTTGGAATAGTAATTGATGTTAGGGATGTACAATCATAGAATGCATCACTTCCTATTGATGTAACACTATCTGGAATTGTTAACAATGTTAATGATGTACAACCAGAGAATGCACTTTCACCTATTGATATAACACTATTTGGAATAGTGATTGATGTTAGAGATGAACAATTATAGAATGCCCCGTCTCCTATTGATGTAACACTATCTGGAATAGTAATTGATGTAAGAGATGAACAATAAGAGAATAACATTGTTTCTATTGATGTAACACTATTTGGAATAGTGATTGATGTTAAAGATGAGCAATCTTCAAATGCCCAACTTCCTATTGATGTAACACTATCTGGGATAGCGATTGATGTTAATGATGAACAATTATAGAACGCCATTGTTTCTATTGATGTGACACCATCCGGAATTGTTATTGATGTTAAAGATGAACAATTAGAGAATGCATATTTTTCAATTGATGTAACAGGTTTTTTTCTAATATTTGCTGGAATCTCTATATTAGTAATATCACCAACATATCCACATATACTTATTTCATCTTTATTATAAAATTTGTACCTTAAATTTTTATATCTAATCCCTCTTGAGTTATAGGTAATAATAGCAAGAACGAATAAAGTCGAAATCAAAACCACTGCAGAAATAACAGATACAATGATTGCTCCTTTACGCATGTTTATAGGTTTTTTAGTCTTATTCTTTTTGTTATCTTCAACTTTTACCACAATATCTGGCTCATCATTTGAAGAGAAATCAGATTGAAGATCTATAACTATATCATCTTCGATATCAAGTTCATCATTATTCTTCAGCATAGAGAAATAATAGCCACAAAAAGGGCATTCATCTAAATTAATGTCAACATTTTCTTCACAATCTGGACATTTTTTAGTAGTTGGAAAAATGTATCCACAATGAATACAATCATCTCTATTCTCTGATACTTTACCGCCACATTTTGGACAAATCTTTATACCCATACGCTTTCTCCAAATTTTATACAGCACTAGGTTTATTCTTTAAATCTTGATTATCTTTATGTTGCTTCTTGTTTTTAGTTGAAGTTTGAAGTTCTTTTTTAATTTCGTCACAATCTTTAATAAACTCTTCATCAGTTTCACTTTCGATAGTATTTTCTAAAATTGATTGGAGGTTATATTCCTTTAAAAGATATTTAATTGTTTGTCTTCCGAGGATTGCAGTGAGTGTTGCGTTAGATAATCCTTGAATTGAACTATCTACTAATGTTGAGACAACTGAACCAAGTACAGGAATTTTCTCAACTGCACCGCCAACAGTTTTAACTACGGTATTTCCTACATTGAAGTTTGCAACACCATATGCGAGTAAAGCATCGGTTAATACAGTAGATAAAATCTTTATTAATCTTGAATCTGATGGTCTAAAGCCATAAAGGAATAGAATATCTTTAACCATTTGGAGGTTAACCGCTACTACTAAGAGGGCATCTGTAGTATCTTTTTGAGATACTGCAGAATAAAGACCTGATCTTAGCGCAGCTCTACTGATTATATTCTTAGCTTGTTTCTTAACATCATTGTTATAGATGTTTTCAAGTGCAAGCATTAATTCTTTCTTATCGTGTGCTTTTTGAGCTTTAATAATTCTTTCTACTGATTCAGATGAATAAATAGACGCGCTTCCTTCAGTCATAACATAGAGTTCGACAATCTTTTTAGCGAGTTCTTCTCTTAGTTTTGTGTTATGAGCTTTAGCCTTTCTTGATGAATATACAGTTACATCTACATCAAATTTACGCATATTAGTAATTTTAATTACTGGTACAGCGAATAAGAATATATAAAGTAATAATCCAAGAGCGCCTACTGCATAACCTGCGTATTCATTTATCTCATAAACTTCTTTAAATAGAATAAATAACATGATGAATAAGAATATCGCAACAACAGTAATGGCGAGTGTTAGATACATACTCATTTGTTTAGATGATTCTTTCGATGAATATTTTTGTTCGTATTCACTTAAAGTTAGTGATTCTTTCTTAACTAGTTCTTTTTTATTATCTTTTTTCATAAAATCACCTCCTTAAATATTATATTATCACAAAAGTTATTTTAATAAAATAAAGGGCTCTTATGAGCCCTCTATACTATTTGAGTGATTCTTTAACTGATGCAGCAACGCTTGTTACATCTTGAAGATTTGATGGAACAATAAGTTTTGTTGCTTGGCCATTAGCTACTTTTTCAAGTGCTTCATAGCTCTTGAGTTTGAGCACAGCCTCATCAGCACCAGCTTCTTTTAAGAGTTTTAAGCCTTGAGCTTCAGCAGTTCTTCTTTCAACGATAGCTTTAGCATCACCTTCAGCAACCTTAATTCTTGCTTCTTTTTCAGCATCAGCCTTTAGAATTACAGCTTCTCTTTCACCTTCAGCTTTTAAAATTTGAGATTGCTTTTCACCTTCTGCCTTAAGGATTTGAGATTGTCTTTCACCTTCAGCGAGTAAGATTTGTTCTCTCTTTTCTCTTTCTGCTCTCATTTGACGTTCCATAGCGTCTCTAATATCTTTTGGTGGAAGAATGTTCTTAACTTCAACTCTGTTTACCTTGATTCCCCAAGGGTCAGTTGCTTCATCAAGAATAGCTCTCATCTTAGTATTGATGATGTCTCTTGAAGTTAATGTTTCATCAAGATCGAGTTCACCAATGATATTTCTTAGTGTAGTTGCAGATAGTGATTCAATAGCAGCTACTGGATTAACTACACCATAAGTGTAAAGTTTAGGGTCAGTTATTTGGAAGAATACGATTGTATCAATTTGCATTGTTACGTTATCCTTTGTGATAACTGGTTGTGGATCAAAGTCTCTGATTTGTTCCTTCATAGTAACTCTAGTAGCTACTCTATCAAAGAATGGTAATAAGAATTTTAGACCTGGGTCCCAAGTAGTTCTATATTTACCAAGTCTTTCAATTATGCATTTTTCAGTTTGTTTAACAACTCTAACACTAGAGATGAAGATTAAAAATAATACAATAAATACAATAACAACAGCGATAATTACGCCTGTTCCATTTCCAGCTAATACATTAATCATTATGCTTCCTCCTTATTTAATTCGCTATTTGGTTCACCATATAGCTCAACGATTAATTTGTTTCCTGCAATATTTCTTACGATAACTTTTTCACCCGCTTTAATAGCGGCTTTGTCGGTACTTACTAATTCAGCACTCCATTCTAATCCTTTAATTTTAGCTGCGCCAACTTCATATGGATTAATATCTTGTGTTGCGAATCCAATTTCACCAACTAGAGATTCGCTATTAGTTTTAATATCAGGTACTTTGTTCTTTAAGAATAAAGGTCTTAAAGCAAAAATAGATGCGACGGATACCACTATGAATACTAATATTTGTAGCCAAATTAGGGTATCGCCTAAGAATATAGACATAATAAGCGATGCAAGGCTTCCAACTGAGAACCATAATGAAACGAGTCCAGGGACTGCAATCTCAACTGCGAGTGTAACAATAAAAAGCCCGAGCCAAATATATAACATTACAGACATGTCAAAAAACCTCCTTGTTTTATTATCAATATAATTATAACATAAATAAAATTATTTTATTTATAAATCGTCCAAAAATCGTACTTTACCCTCTTTTATATTTTATTATTTTATAAGTATATTTACTTATATATAAGTATAAAGGAGGTTAGAAATGAATACAGTTATATTTGTGAAAAAATAATCAAAAATGAGGGCTTTTTATTAAGTGTTTTCTTTATTTTCAAATTACTATATAATATAAATGTCAAATATATTTAAACGGGGACATTTATGAAGAAAATCAAATCTCTATTAATAAAGATAAAAGCTAAGGCTACACTTGCTACATATCAAAAGCCACTTCTTGTAACAATTTTAATGCTTCTAACTATTAACTTAATAGTTTTAATAGTAAGTTCAATTATTGCATTAAGAATGGATCCAGAATTCTTTGGTGGAAATTTCTTTAGCGCATTTGTAACAAGTTGTAAATGGATGTTAACACCT
>JAEEGL015543365.1_pt1 | contig 11849 bp, 12 predicted proteins | sample 9134231 | NCBI WGS metagenome assembly JAEEGL01 (sample SAMN16246548, study PRJNA631951) | gut metagenome | biome: gut microbiome; feature: rumen; material: fiber-attached | host: Bos | place: Iran: Karaj | collected 2018-10 | reverse complement strand
CCAAAGACTGGACCAGAAGATTTGCTCCCAGTTGCGATTTTGCTCGGTATTTTGACTACTGTAACAACTGCCGCAATTATGAAAAAGAACGAAAAGAAAGCAAAGAAGAAATAGACCTATGGAAAAAGCCGGGTTTAAATCCCGGCTTTTTTGTGTTATAATTACTTTCAAGCCCGAGTGGTGAAATTGGTATACACGTATGCCTTAGGAGCATATGCCATTTGGTGTGCAGGTTCAAGTCCTGTCTCGGGCACCAAAACTACGGGGGTTTCGCACTGAGTGCGATTTTTTTACCCCTAAAAACTATTGACTTTTTTAACTGCTTATGATATAATTAGAGGATACACTCGTGAGGTATCGATTAATTGTAGCTTTTCAGGCGACAATCGTCACTAAACGAGAGTACATTTCGCAAAAAAAGGGGAGGATGTAGGATGAGGAAGATTCTCATCGTGCTGAACGGCACCGCCGGCGGCAAGAAATCCGTCGGCGTTGTCACGGCGACTCAGGAGCTTTTCGGGAAGAGCAACACCCTGCTCGCCCTTCCGGACGACAAGGAAGAGCTCCTCGAATCCGCGCCTGGCGCGGTGGTCCTTTTCTCCGGGTTTGATGCTGCTTGCGCGGAAATCATCCCGGCGCTTCGCGCCTCTGGCGCGAAGATCGCGGTCTACTGGCACTACGCCAGCGGTACTGAGGTCGATAGCGACATCGGAGCTAACGCCCTGTCGCTCCGCAAGGAGCTCGCCAGGGGGACGATCGACTTGTTCATCTCCTGCCGCCGCTACATGGCGGAGCTGTTCGGTAAGCTTTACGGCGTGCCGAGCTACTGGATCATGAACAATACCCGGGTTGTCGCCTACAAGGGCGGCGACAAGATCGGTGTCGGCAACTACGCCGGCACGTCCTATTGGGTCAAGAACGGCTCTTCTCAGTTCGATGCCGCGTCCCTCATGGGGATGCCGATCGACCTGGTGCCGATGACCCCCGGCCTCGAGGAGAAGGCTCTCCTCAATGGCGTCCAGGATCTCGTAACGGGCGTCAAAAACGGCATCCCCCATGAGGAATTCCTGGAACGGATGGCCGAGCGGGAAATCGTGCTTTACTGCACGTACTCGGAGGCGGCTCCGATGATCCCGCTCGAGGCGCTGAACCAGGAGACGCTGGTCATCACCGGACCGGCGCACGACTATTGGCTTCCGATGCCGGGGTTGACCCTGGAAGAGGAAGCTGCGGGAGCTTTCCTCAGGGAAAAGCTCGTCGTCAACGAGGTTGATAACCCCATGGCGATTGCCGACAAGGCGCTGGCCGCCCTGAAGGAGCGGGAAGCGATTCTGGAGAACTACCGGACTTGGAAGCGCGGTTATGACCGCATCCAGGAAAGGAATATCCAGGAGCTGCTCCGCCGGCTCATGAACCTCTAATGCGAATTGCGCCGCACTCTGTGCGGCGCCTTTTTCATCACATTTAAACTCTGCGTGCTATATAATATATATTATTGGAAATGGAAAAATGTTATATCGCAATTGATTTGAAATCGTTTTATGCGTCGGTAGAATGCGTAGAGCGAGGGCTTGACCCTCTAAAGACACGGCTCGTAGTAGCGGATATATCAAGGACTGACAAAACGATTTGTTTAGCCGTGAGCCCGGCGCTCAAAGCACTCTGTGGGCTCGGTGGCAGGGAAAGACTTTATAAAGTGATTCAGGCGGCAAGGAGAGCAAACACTGATTTTATGGTGGCGCCACCGCAAATGTATAAATACATGAAAATTTCGCGGCAGATTTTTGGAATTTATGCGAAATTTATTGCGCCAACCGATATCCATGTTTACTCTATTGATGAGGTTTTTATAGATGCGACGCCTTATCTTAAAAATTATAAAATGACCGCGAGGGAACTGACCGAAAAAATGATTCATGCCGTGCTCGAGGAGACTGGTATCACAGCAACGGCGGGAATTGGGACAAATCTATATCTCGCTAAAATTGCAATGGATATCAAAGCAAAGCATTTAAAAGAAGATGCCCATGGCGTGAGGATTGCGGAGCTAGACGAAAAATCCTATCGTAAGGAGCTCTGGGATCATACGCCACTAACGGATTTTTGGCGAGTGGGACCTGGCACCGCTAGGCGGTTAAATAAACTTGGGATACATACGATGGGGCAACTCGCGAGATATTCTACGGTCGGGTCGTCAAAACTTTATAAGGAATTTGGTATCAACGCTGAGCTTTTGATTGACCACGCATGGGGGTACGAGCCAGTTACGATGGAAGATATCAAAAACTATCGTTCTGAGAACCACTCTGTGTCGAGCGGACAAGTTTTGCATGAACCGTATGACTATGACTCGGCAAGATTGGTAACCTGGGAAATGGCTGACACGATGGCGCTGGATTTATTTGCCGATGGGCTTGCAACCGACCAAATCGTGCTCACAGTGAACTATGACAAAGATTTTGAGAACTATGATGGGCCGGTACATAAGGACCATTATGGCAGAATGGTGCCGAAGCCAGCGCATGGGACTTTGGGGCTAAATGCTTTTACTAACTCATCGCGACTCTTTGCGGAAAAGACGGTGGAACTTTTTGATCAAATTGTAAACCCCGCTTTAAATGTGCGGGCAATCTACGTGGTGGCGGGGCACGTTAAAAATGCTGCAAAAGTGAATAATACTCTCCGCCAGGCAAATCTATTTACGAATTATGAAGAAGAAAAACTTAAAAATGCCCGCGAGCAAAAACTGCAGGCCGCAGAAGTAGCAATAAAAAAGCGTTACGGGCGAAATGCTATTATGAAACTAAAAAATTACGAGAAAAATGCGACGATGCGAATGCGCAATCGCCAAGTAGGAGGACACCGAGCATGAATGAATATGATGATATTATAGATTTGCCACATTTTCACGACCCGACCAAACCATATATGTCCTTAAGGGACCGTGCGGCACAATTTGCGTCATATAAATCCTTGGTTGGGTACGAAAAAATGATTGAAGAAAAAACTGAAGAATTGCTCGAGCTTAATAATGTGATATAATGGTATTAATCACATAAGCATTTTTGCTATTAAAAAGAGTAGGTCCTAAAGGACGAATGGAGGTAATAGATGGATAATAATCCAGAGCAACCAGCAAATCAACCTGCGCCAGAAGCGGTGCAGCCGGTATCTGCACCAGAGCAGTCGGTCGCAGAACAACCGGTTGCGGAGCAGCCGGCTGCAGAACAACCAGTCGCAGAGGCAACCCCAGTACAGGAGCCAGCTGCAGCACCAGTACAGGAGCCAGCTGCAGCACCATTGCAGGAGCCAGCTGCAGCACCAGTAGCAGCGGCGGGGCCAGCGCCAGTCGCCGAGGCGGCACCATCGGCGGAGCCAGTGGGAACAGTGGGAATGGTGTCATCAGCAGAGGCTGCACCAGTTACAGAACCAGCGCCGGAATCAGCACCAAAACAGCCGATGTCACCAGAAACTAAGAAAAAAATTATTTTGGGTTGCTCGATTGGTGGGGCAGTATTGATACTTGGTATCGTAGCCGCAATTGTTATCCCGATGCTTCTAACCGTGCACTATAAGGAAACCTACACTGTAGCAAAAGAATTAAAACCAAAAATCTATGAGATTGACCATAATTATGATTGTAGTTATGTGGTGGAATATGTCGATTCAGCCTATACTTCGCCTAAAGCATATGGTGATTATGTAGCAAGTTGCAAAAAGGCTTACCAAGATGGCGTTGATGAACTCGTCGCAAAACTAGGGAATACGGAAGGCATAAAGAAAAATAATGATTTAAAGCTTCAATATGATAAGTTTAAGGCAAAATACGCCTCACTTTCAACAGGAAGTAGCGAAGAATTTTCGGCTAAGCTGGCTTTGTGGGAAGCTGTACACAATTTTAACTATGCAGTAGACAAGTTAAGCACCGATTCATCAGACGCACAGTGCAAAGTAGCAGCAGACTATTTGATAGAATCAGGAAATGATACGCTAAAAGCCTATGGTGAAGGTTGGCTCGAGCACGCTTTGGAGCTTACGGCGGCTTATCGTGCCTACCAAGCATCGTCATGGCAAACAAGCTCCGAATATTATACTATATACACGAATAAACGAAATGAATTTAATAACTGGCGATCAACCAACGCACCGACTATGAGTTCTATAGCTCCGCTCGATTTTGATGATACTACCGAAATGTACAACGAATTTACCACACTATATAACTTAATTGCTAAGACTTATCAGGATAATTACGATTACGGAAGTGGCGTCTGCTTTGAATTCATGGGCGTAGTTTCTTGTGAATAAAAAGTCAAAAAAGTGTTTGAATAATAAAAATTTGTGATATAATCATAAGCAGGATAAAAGGATGGGAAAGATTGCGAGGTATTTAAATCAACTGATTGTCGGAAGTGTTTTTGATACCCCTGATGTACTCGAAAACTACGCGACCGATCAATCTGCGCTTCGTATAAGGCCAAAGTTGGTTGCTTTGCCGGAGTCTACGGACGATGTACGAAAATTGATGCGCTTTTGTTATCAATTAGCAGCAAAAGAAATTAAGATTCCAGTGACGCTGCGTGGGTCTGGCCTAGATGAGATGGGTGCAGATATCGGTAATGGTATGGTCATTTCAACTGAAAGGCTAAATCGTTTGCTTGAATCTGACAAACGCGAACGATTAGTACGTGTGCAGGCTGGTATCACATTAAAAGAGTTAAATACCGCGCTTTCAGTAAATGGTCTCACGATCCCGATTGAAGGACACGAGATGGAAACTATTGGTGGTTTGATTTCCAACAATCCATATGATGATTACGCTAGTAAATTCGGTGGTATCATGCACTATGTCGAAAGAGTCGAGGTGGTGCTAGCAAATGGCGATGTATTGCAGACCGCGAGGCTAGGCAATCGTTCGCTTAAAAGAAAAGCGAGTGAAAAAACCCTTGAGGGTAGCATTTATAATAAATTGTCTCAGCTGGTAGACAAGAATGAGTCTTTATTAAAGGAAATGCGAAAAGGCGTAGCGGGTCGCTATGGTTATCCAACCATTGTCACGGCGAGCTTTAAAAAGTCCATTGATTTGATGCCGCTATTCTTTGGTGCGGAGGGGACACTAGGTGTTATCACTGAGGTAATTTTGAGAGCCGTTCCGATTAAACAGAAGCCGCATCGGGTGGTGGCAACATTTGATAATTTCAAAGTAGCGCAAAACTTCCTCGACGTTTTGAAGCCCATGAAACCACGTCGGCTAAATGTTTACGATATTCGGATTATTAAAATAACCGAGGAAAGTGGCAAAAAGTTAGGGAAGATTGCTAGCAAAACTAAAAATGGTTTTGTGGTGTTTGCGGAGTTTGAGAAGAAATCAAGTTCGGCGCTTCGCAAGATTGCTTCGCTTAGGAAAGTTCTGCCGAAGTCGTCTGAGCTCGTGATTGAGTCGTCAAAGAACAAGGCGGCTCTAAGCGAATTTGAAAATCTATTAATTGGGTTTGAAAACCAAACCAAGACTGAGGAAAGAGTGCCGTTTTTGACCGATTTCTATGTTCCGTCGAGAAATCTTGGAGGATTGATTGACGATTTGAAAGTTCTAGAAGAAAAGTTAGGTTTAACACTTGCACTTTATGGTTCGTATTCGGCGTCAAACTATAATCTAAGGCCAAAGTTTAAGTTGGATGACAAGAATTTCAGCAAACTAGCGACGACATTTGTACGTACTGGTGCTTTTATTATTAAGAGGCAGGGCGGTGAGCTTGCTGGTGGCGCGCCAGAAGGTAGAGTCAAGGCGATTGTGACCAATGATGACATGCCAAGCGACAAAATGGCTCTTTACGCCGCAATTAAAAATATTTTTGATAAATACGAGATCTTGAATCCTGGCGTAAAACTTGGAGCCGATGCGACCTACACGATAAGGCATTTCCGCAAGAAATAGTCACTCTTTAAATATACTTTTTGGTGATTTTGTGTTATAATTTTAGTAAATAGAGGAGTTTTTTATGAAAACAAAAGTAAAGAAATTGTCTGATTCGCGTGTAGAGCTCACCGTTACTTTGGATGAAAAGGATTTAAAAGCTGCGGAGGAGAAAGCCGTGGTAAAGCTCGCTAAGGAGCTAAGCGTGGGTGGCTTCCGCAGAGGTAAAGTTCCAGCGGACGTAGCGCGTAAGTTTATTCCGGAAAATGATTTGAATGCCGAAACGGCGGATATTGCCGTGCGCACCACGGTGATAACTGCATTCATGGAGCAATCACGCCAACCATTGGCGCTTCCGGGTGTTAGCATCACAAAATATGTGCCACGCGAGATGCTTGAATATACCGCAACGGCAGATATTATTCCTGAAGTCAAATTAGGTGATTATAAAAAGTTGGGCGTCAAGCTCGAAAGTGCTAAAATCACCGACAAGGATATTGACGGCGTATTAGATAATTTGGCGACTTCTTTTGCTGAAAAGAAGGTCACCAAGCGCGCTGCGAAGCTTGGCGATGAGGTGGTAATTGATTTTGTTGGCAAAAAGGACGGCAAGGCTTTTGATGGTGGCTCGGCTAAGGATTATAAGCTGCTACTTGGTTCTAAGACCTTTATTCCAGGCTTTGAAGACGGTGTGGTTGGACACGAGCCGGGTGACAAATTTGAACTTCCTCTAACTTTTCCAAAAGATTATGGCGTAAAAGACCTTGCTGGAGCCAAGACTGTATTTGAAATCTTGGTCAAGCAAATTAATGAGATTATTAAGCCAGCCATTGATGACGAGCTTGCCAAAAAATGTGGTCCATTTAAAGATTTGAAGGCTTTAAAAGAAGATATCCGCAAAAATTTGACTGCGCAGACCGAGCACCAGCATCTAGATAAATACAAAAACGATTTAGTGGAAGCCTTGGTTAAGAAATCTACCGTTTCGGCGCCAGAAATCCTGATTGAAGACCAAATCAAGATGATGCGAGATGACGTAAACCGTAACGCCGCATCAGCAGGAACGGATTTTGAGAGTTATATCGCTAGAGCTGGCGAAACACCAGAATCTTGGGACAAAAAAGCCCACGAAATCGCCGCGCAGCGCGTCAAAGGCTCCTTGGTTTTACAAAACTTGGCAATTGCCGAGAAAATCAAGGTATCAGATGACGAAGTTGCGGCAAAATTGGCTGAGCTAAGAGATGTTTACAAAAAATCGCCAGAGGCTTTGAAATCACTCAAAGATCCAAATGTTAAGATGGACATCAAAAATCGCTTGATAATCGAGAAAACATTAGATTTTCTCGTTAAGGTAAACAAATAATACTCTGGGGGTGCCAGCGCAGTAAGTTTATTTACTTTTTGTGGTATCTATGATATAATGTTTTAAAGAGTTTCATCTCGCTAGAGTGTTGCTGTAAACCTAGCGGGGCAAAAATAATATATTAATGTATAATACAAGGGAATTTTGAATGCCAACTATTAATCAGTTGATTCGTAAGCCTCGCAAGAAGCTCACGAAAAAATCCAAATCTCCAGCACTTGGCTCCATCGTCAACACTTTGAAGACTAAGCGCTACGAGAAAGCTGCGCCTCTGAAACGTGGTGTTTGTATCAAGGTTACTACCAAGACGCCAAAGAAGCCAAACTCAGCTATGCGTAAGGTCGCCCGTGTGCGCCTTACTAATGGTCAGGAAGTCTGGGCCTACATTGGTGGTGAAGGCCACAATTTGCAGGAGCACGCAGTAGTGCTAGTGCGCGGTGGTCGTGTGCCAGATCTTCCTGGTGTACGTTATCATGTCGTGCGCGGTACGCTTGATCTACAAGGTGTACAAGGCCGCAAACAGGGTCGTTCTAAGTACGGCGCTAAGAAGGAGGGCAATTAATTATGCCACGCAAAACTACTAAGTCGCTGGAGCGCAAAGTAAATCCAGATCGCAAATATCAGTCAATCATGGTACAGAGACTCATCAACAAGTCTATGCTCGATGGCAAAAAGCAAGCTGCAGAACGCGCAGTTTATTCTGCTATCGAAGGCGCCGCGAAGAAACTTAAATCTGAGAACCCAGTTGAAGTACTTGAAAAAGCCATTTCAAATGTTTCACCAGATTTTGAAGTGAAGTCGCGCCGTGTTGGTGGTGCAAACTACCAGATTCCATTCCCAATTGCGGGTCACAGACAACTGCATTTTGCATTTTCGTGGCTCGTCCAGTCTGCAAGAGCACGTGGTGGTATGCCATATGCTAAAAGACTTGAAGCTGAAATTGTAGATGCCTATAACGAAACTGGGGCTGCTTTCAAAAAGAAGGAAGATTGCCATCGTATGGCAGAAGCAAACAGAGCTTTTGCACATTTTGCACGCTAACGCTTTGGACTTTCTTTCAAGAAAGCACTGGCAAAGAAAGCAAGTATGGAAAAAGAAGGCAGGCACATGTCCTGACCTTCTTTTTTTGATTGTTATTATCCGGATGGTCCCAAATAGGTTTTTGTTGTTTTTATTTATAATACGATATGCTATAATATACATAAGTATATTAGGAGGTTTATGATAAAAGTAGCAATAAATGGTTTTGGCAGAATTGGTCGGAATGCTTTCAAGATTTTGTTTGAACGTGACAATGCAGAAATAGTTGCGATTAACGATGTGACTGACGCCAATACGTTGGCATATTTATTAAAGCATGATTCGTCATATGGCACTTATAATCGGAGTATTGAAACTAAAGAGAATTCTATCGTAGTAGATGGCAAAGAAATCCCGGTTTTTACTGAAAAAGAGCCGATTAACCTTCCTTGGAAAGATTTGGGGGTTGATGTCGTAATAGAATCTACTGGTTTCTTTACAAAACCAGAGGATGCGAAGGCACATATTGATGCGGGAGCAAAGCGCGTGATTATCTCAGCACCAGCCAAGGGTGAAGGTGCCAAGACTATCGTAATTGGTGTAAACGAGGAAATGGTTGAAGATTCTGATCAAATTCTCTCAAACGCATCCTGTACCACTAATTGTATTGCGCCAATTATGAAAGTGCTCGAGGATGAGTTTGGTGTAGAAAAAGCCATGATGACTACAGTACACTCTTATACTGGCTCACAGAGGATTCTGGATGCACCGGCCAAGGATTTGCGCGAGGCTAGAAGTGCAGCAGAGAATATCGTGCCAACCACGACTGGTGCCTCAAAAGCAGCGGCACTAACAATCCCGTCCTTAAAAGACCATTTCAATGGTTTGTCGGTCAGGGTACCAACACCGGTGGTGTCTTTGTCAGATATTACAGCTCTTATCAAGAGAAACACCACGAAGGAAGAGCTGCATGATTTATTCACGAGAATTGCTAGTGAGCCATACTACGAAGGAATAATTGGTGTAACCGACGAGGAATTAGTGTCTTCTGATTTTATTGGCGACCCACATTCTTGTATCGTGGATTTGCCTTTGCTTGATGTGGTGGACGGTAATCTCATCAAAGTGGTAGCTTGGTATGACAATGAATGGGGGTATTCGAACCGCCTCGTAGAGCTTGCGGTAGACTTTGGAAAAGAGGCTTAATGGAAATATTCGTTGGTTCAGATTATCGTGGGTTTGAATGTAAAAAGAAGATTCTGGAATTTTTGAAAGAATCGGGCAACGATGTAATCGACGAGGGTGCCTACACGTATAACGAGGGCGATGATTTTAATGACCCAGCAATAAAAGTTGCCTTGTCGGTACGAGAAAACCATGGCTCCAAGGGAATCTTAGTCTGCGATTCGGCTCACGGTGTAACGATGCAGGCAAATAGGTTTAAAGGAATAAGAGCCGCACACTGTGACACTGTCGAATCGGCGATCTTGGCACGAGAACATGATGACGCGAATGTTTTGTGCCTGTCAGCACACTTTATGAACGACGAATTGATGCGTGAAATAATTAAAAGCTTTTTGGAAACCGACTTTGTTCTACTAGAAAGAAGGGTTCGGAGAATAAATCGTTTAGACGAAAGGGAAGATTATGATTAGGACAGTATCGATAGTTCCTACCATCACTACCAATAGCAAAGTTGACTACCGCGCACAGGTGGAAAGATTAAATGTCTTTACCAGACGTGTACAAATCGATGTGACTGATGGTAAATTTGCACCAGCAACCACACTTGATGTGACGAACGTGTGGTGGCCCCGCAACTGGGCAGCCGATTTACACCTAATGGCAACTAAGCCCTCCGATCATATTGACGTGATTTTAAAGCTAAATCCATCGCTTTGTATTTTACATGCCGAAGCGAGCGAAGATTTAATGCCAGTATTTGAAACGTTGAAACAGCATAATATTAAGACCGGTGTTGCCTTGGTGCCATCCACATTCCCGGGGAACGTTGAAAACTACATCAAATCCGTGGATCATGTTTTAATTTTTGCGGGACGGCTTGGAATGCAAGGTTCGCCAGCTGATATGATGCAGACAGAGAAAATCCCATTGATTCGTGCAATGGCGCCAGAAGTAGAGATTGGTTGGGACGGTGGGGCAAATCTTACAAATATTCGCGCTTTGGCACATGCCGACCTTGATGTGATAAACGTAGGCTCAGCGATTGCAAAAGCCGAAAACCCAGCCGCAATGTATGATGCTCTAGTAGCCGAGATTGATAAAAACGGAGTGGTTCTCTAATGGCACGAATTTTGTCACTAGGTTCGGCGCTCCAGGATGTATATCTGGTTGACCGCGAAGATTTGGAACCGACTTCCATCGGTGGTGAGGCGATTTTTGGCAAGGTTCTAGTGGGGGGCAAGGTGGACATAGACCGCTTGAGCTATGAGGTTGGGGGTGGCGGTATTAACTCGGCAGTGTCATTTGCAAGGCATGGACATGAAGCTATCTTTATGGGGAATCTCGGTCATGATCCAGCTGGAGAGGCGATTCTTCGCGCGCTAGACCATGAAAAGATTAATAGTAATTACATAAGTTTTGTGACGAATAAGTCAACTGGCACTTCGATAATTCTTCTGGATTCTAAAAGCGGCGAGCGGACGATTTTAACCTATCGGGGTGCTAGCGAAAAGTTTGATAATTTTTCGGCGGATACATTAGATGTCATACAGCCAGACTGGTTGTATGTAACTACACTGCGCGGCGATATGAATACTTTGTCGTCTTTCTTTAAAAAAGCACATGATAATGGCATCAAGATAATGTTTAACCCGGGTAGAAAAGAGCTTGAGCAAAAGAAGGAATTAGTTAGTTTGCTTAAATACGTAGACGTGTTGCTCGTAAACAAGACTGAGGCAGCCGAGCTGGTTCCAGGCGTACTCCTTGCCGAGTTACTATATCATCTGAACGGCTATGCGCCAATAGTGATTATTACCGATGGGCCAATGGGCGGCATCGCAGGGAATCGCGCAAACGAGGAGATTTACAGATTCGGTATCTACGAGGACGTCAAGATTCGCGATGCGACTGGTGCCGGAGATGCGTTTGGCTCTGGATTCCTCGCAGCATTTGCGAGCGGCAAGAGCTTTAGAAGATCTCTGGTGTTTGCCTCAGCAAATTCTACTGCGGTAGTAGGGAAAATCGGGGCAAATCGCGGAATAATGTCCGGCCTCGAGGAACTACATCCTATGCCGATACAGAAATTATGATATATAATATATAGTGAGGTAAAACATGTTTGGAACAGAACAAGAATTATTAAAAAAACTTTCAATTGCCGATCTCGAGCGAGCTAACGCATATGCCAAAGATTTAGGACAAGGTCTCACCATTGTAAGGTCTTTCCCGCAGGGTGTAACTGTTTTTGGCTCAGCGAGACTACCGCAGGATAATAAATTTTGCAAAATGGCTTACGAGCTAGGTGGACTGCTAGCCAAGAATGGGCATGCTGTCGTAACGGGTGGTGGGCCCGGCATCATGGAAGCCGCT
>JAEEGL014709983.1_pt1 | contig 11849 bp, 6 predicted proteins | sample 9134231 | NCBI WGS metagenome assembly JAEEGL01 (sample SAMN16246548, study PRJNA631951) | gut metagenome | biome: gut microbiome; feature: rumen; material: fiber-attached | host: Bos | place: Iran: Karaj | collected 2018-10 | reverse complement strand
TGGCAAAGACCTCTTCGGCGTGGAGTGGGTCTATGTACCTACCGTGGGCGGCAGCATGGTGCAGCCCGGCAATCCGATCTTAGAGGATGTGAACGATTGGCCGGAGATCATCAAGTTCCCGGATATCGACGCGCTGAACTGGGAGGAATGCAGGGAGCTCAACTCCTGCATGAATGAGACCACCCGCAGCTTCTACGTCACCTTCCAGAACGGTATTTTTGAGCGGCTCATCAGCTTCATGGATTTCGAGGGTGCCGCCCTGGCCCTGATCGACGACGATCAGAAGGATGCAGTCCATGCCCTCTTTGCCAAGCTGGTCGAAATGTACAAATCCCTGATCGACCATTATCTGGATATTCTGAACCTGGACGGCGTGCTTTTCCACGACGACTGGGGTTCTCAGCGCGCACCCTTCTTCTCCCTGGACGTTTGTATGGAGATGGTGGCCCCCTATCTCAAGCAGGTCGCCGACTACTGCCATGAGAAGGGCCTTTGGTTCCAGCAGCATTCCTGCGGCAAGAACGAGATGCTGGTGCCCGCCATGGTCTATGCGGGCGTGGATATGTGGCAGCCCCAGACCATGAACGACGTGGAGATGCTGCGTGAGAAATACGGCGACAAGATCATGTTCTCCATTGCGCCGCCCGCCGTGCCCAGGGATGCCTCCGACGAAGTGGTGGACAAAGCCGCAAGGGAATTCGTGGATAAGTATGCGCCTACTTTTGTGGAAAAGCCCTTTATGGTGGGTTCCTTCTTTGCAGATCCCCGCTTTACCAAAGCGATCTACAAGTACAGCCGCATTGCCCTGAGCAAGTAATCAAAATTGGACTGCAGGAGGCGTCCGCAGGGACCTGCGGACGCCTCTCCTTAAATTGTGACATGAAAAAGACCCTGTGCTTTCTGCTCTGCATCCTTTTCCTCTGCGCAATCCCCTCGGCTGCCGCGGAGGAGACCGGCATCTGCGGGGACAACCTGAGCTGGACGGTCGCCGAAGGGGTACTGACCATCTCCGGCCACGGCGGCATGTATTGGTATGATATGGGCTCCGCGCCGTGGTATCCCCTGCGCCAGAGCATCCGCAGCGCCATAGTGGAGGAGGGGGTCACCGGCCTCAGCTATTGCTGTTTTTTCTACCTGACGGAGCTCAGGGAGGTCTCCCTGCCCGGTACCTTGGGCAGCGTGGGCGGCATGGCCTTTTACGGCTGCCGCAGCCTGCCGGAGGTGACGATCCCGCCGGAGGTGTATGAGATCGGGGAGGACGCCTTTTATGGCTGCCGCAGCCTTTCCGCCATCCATGTGGACGCCGGAAACGGCAGCTATTGGGAGGATGACGGCATCCTCTATGCGGGGACGAGCCTCATCTGCTATCCCGCAGCCCGGCCCCAGGAACGGTATGAGATCCTCTCCGGAACGGAAAAAGTGGAGCCCTGCGCCTTCTCCTATTCGCCACTGCAGGAACTGCGCATCCCCGAAAGCGTGCGCAGCTTTGACCCGACCGCCCTCACCGACTGCTATTCCCTGCGTGCGGTGGAGGTGGCCTGGGGCAACTGGTATTATACGGCACGGGACGGCGTGCTATTCAGCGGCAGCATGGATACCTTGATCTGCTATCCCGCCCAGAAGACCGGCAGCAGCTACCGCATCCCTGCGGAGGTAAAAAACATCGCCATCCGCGCCTTTGCCGGGAACGGGAACCTCCAGCGTCTGGAGATCGTGGGCAGCCTGCACAGCTTGGGCAGCCTGGCTTTCGTCAGCTGCAGCGCACTCCGCCGGGTCTATTTCTCCGGAGATGTGCCGGAAAACGTGGGATTCAGTCCTTTCCCGGAAAATACCCGTGTCTTCTATCTGCTGGAAGGGAGAGGCTGGAGTGAATTGGATGCGGACAGCTGGAATGTGAAAGAGCTGCAGCCATGGGCGGATAATTCGGAATTGCTGCATTGCCAGGGGAGGCTGACCCAATAATACTGATCGCTCTTAAACGATTGAAAATCGTTTTATGGCTGCGGTGAAGTCTCCCCGCAGTTTTCCAGCCCTTCGGCAGGAAAAAGAGCGTATTGCACTGCAAATCGAATCGCTTCGTATGCGAGGCGCAGGATGCGAAGGCATCCGGCCGATAAAAACACTTCAATGTTTTTATTGAATCTGAGTATAAAACGCAGGACCGTGTCCGGAACGGGAGGGCTATATGAGCGGAAAGCGCACGGTTTTGGTATGGAATCCTGAATACTGCAGGCATTGCTTCGGCTGCATTGCCAACTGCAACCAGAAGGCCCTTACGCTGGATCACGACCGGGGCATCCTGTGTTACGACATCCGGAAATGTATTCGATGCAATAACTGCATGAAAGCCTGCTATACCGGTGCGCTCCACACGGAACCCGTTGAAGAATGACGTCCTTTCACCCGGAAGGTTTGCTTCCGGGTGATTTTTCGTTGTATTTCTCACGACGGTCTGTTATACTTAAAGCAGAAACTAAAAAAACGGTAAAGGAGAATCAAGCATGGGAAAATATGACGACCTGATCTTTACGATCCCCCAGGAGCATCATTCCTGGTATGGCTTCGTAGCGCCCCGCGGCTTCTTCCGCGGAACGACGATGATGGAGAAGGCCCATGTCTACATGGACTGGACCGCTGTGAACAAGCCCCTGCCCATGGAGGTGCCTCATACTCATCACTGCGCAGACGAGTACCTGGTGTTCACCAACGCCGATATGAGCAATTTCTTCGAGTTTGACGCGGAGGTCGACGTGTGGCTGGGCGACGACGCAGAGAACATGGAGATGTTCACCATCACGCAGCCTACCATTATCCGCGTCCCGCCGAAACTTTACCACTGCCCCGTGAATTTCCGGAAGATCAATCCGGAAAAGCCCATCGTCTTCTCCGCCGTGTACCTGGACGGCGACTGGTCCAAGATCAACCGCCGCGTCAACGAGCAGGGCAGGGAGGAGTTCACCTATGACGGCGCGGGCATCCGCCGCTGCGTCATGGACCGCACCAAGGAATGTATCTATTGCGGCAAGTGCTTCTCCAGGGCCATGAAAGCCATGGAGGAGAAGAAACCGGAGGAGAAGCCGGCGGAGAAGAAGGAAGCCGCCCCGCAGCAGCAGAACATGCTGGCCGCCTATTACGAGATGGCGAAGAAGCCCCGCACCGGGAAATTTGACAAGTACGTCTATACCTACAAGCCCGACAACCACTCCGACAGCCGTTTTGTGAGCCCCCGCGGCGGCTTCCGCGGCGAGGAGGAGATGGAAGGCAGCAAGCTCTGGTATCTCTATAACATCGTGCAGAAGGCCTGCACCATCGGTGAAGAGCCCCACATGCATCACGCGGTGGAGGAATACCTCTTCTTCACCGGCGCCGATATCTCCAAGTTCTTTGAGTTCGACGCTGAGATCGAGGTATCTCTGGGCTCCGACCCTGAGCATATGGAGACCTACACCATCACCGAGCCCACGGCGATCCGCATCCCCGCCGGTGTGTGGCACGGTCCTATTGTCATCAAGCGCCTGGGCGCCCCCATCAACTTCGAGCCCTTCTATCCCAACGGGAATTACGGCAAGATCGTATACCGCGACGGGAAGTATATCTACGACGGTAAGGATTTGCCCAAGAAGTAAGAATAATAGACAAAACACCGCCTGCCCAACCGGGCAGGCGGTGTTTCACATTATCAGGGCCTCGCAGAGTTCACGCCCGCAGGCGCGAAGAGCTTGAAACATTTTGCGGGGGAGACATTCCGCGCGCGAGAAACGCGTGTGCTACCATATATGCCTCGCGAAAAATGGTTCTCACGGAGCGGAATTCGTCGGAGCAAACTCTATATCGTTCGCTTCGGCCCAGTGGGCCAAAGCTCATTCCTTTCGTTGCTCCTCTTTAAAATTGAAGCGAAGCTTCATTTTTAAGAAGGACGTTTTGCCGGAATCTTCAAGCATCACCGCGCGAAGGGACCCGCTGCGAAACGGTGGGCGTGCGTTCTTTTTGCTTGCGGCGCTGTGCCGTATTCCGGCAAATAAGGACGTAGTGGGGGAAGCGCAGCGTGATCCACTCTCAAAACCAGGCCGCTTTGCGGCTTGGTTTTGAATTAGAAGCCGTACATGTCCATGAAAAATACGATCATCTTCACAGCTTGGGCGCGGGTCGCGCCGCCGAAGGGGGCCAGTGTGCCGTCGGGGAAGCCGTTGATGATGCCGCGGCCCACAGCCCAGACCATGGGATCCTTGGCGTAGTTGGAAGTGGTTGCACCGTCGCTGAAGCCGCTGAGATCGCCGGAAGGGACGTTATCCATTTTGCTGATGGTGATGAAGCGGTAGAGGATAGCTACCATCTGCTGCCGCTGGATGGGTTCCTCCCCGGCGAATTCGCCGGTATCCTTGCCGGTGATGATGCCGAAATCGCCGGACCAGCGGGCGGTGGCGGCATATGGCGTTGCATCAGTGATATCCGTGAAGGCGAAACTGCCATTAATGACGGTGCTTCCGTCAATGCTCCGCTGCAGGTTGGCCAGCATGGTGACGAAGTCGGCTCTGGTCATGGGATCATTGGGACGGAAGGTGTTGCTGTCCCCGTCGATGAGCCCGCGGATCAGGGCTTCACGGATGGAGGGGGCAAACCAATCCTTGGACGCAACGTCGCGGAACTCGTGGATACGGGTATCAAATTCCAGGATCGCGCCGGTGAGGGAATCCGAAACCAGGAGGGAATTGCCGTTTACCAGGATGCCCTGGGGAGAGGCGAGGTACAGGTCGTCCTCCGTGGAGGCGGCAATGGTGCTGACCCGCCCGTTCATCAGCCTGCGCACGGCTCCGTTGCCTGTGTCGGCAATGTAGACCGTGCCGTCGTCGGCCACGGCGATGCCCTGGGGGTGTTCAAAGAGGGCGGAGGCAGCCGGGCCGTCGGCATAGCCGCAGCCGTAGACCCCGTACTCATCCTTTTCGCCGCCGTCGCCGGTCAGGACCTGCAACTTGCTGCCGTCAAGCCGGAGGATGCGGCTGCGGCCCGTCTCTGCGATATAGAGGGCGCCGTCATGCCAGCAAAGGCCAGTGGGTTCCGTCAGCCCGGTGTAGACAGTGGTGAGATTGCCTTCCTTATCCAGGCGGCGGATCGCCCCGTTGCCTGTGTCGGCGATATAGAGGTAACCGTTGCCGTCCACCGCGAGGCCGGTGGGGTGGAAGAGCCTGGCTTCCGCGCAGAACCCGTCCTTAAAGCCCTGTGATTTGCCGCCTGCAGCCGTTTTGACGTCCCCGTCGATGATATAGCGCACCACGTTGGCGCTGGCGTCGCTGACGGCCCAGCCGTCCAGGAAGGGGACGATGGCCCAGGGCTCCATAAAACGTGCTTCTTTCAGAGGGGCGTCATAGTAGTCGGCGATAACAATGCCGTTGATATCCCGATAATGGGTATCTCCGGCGAAAATCTCCGCTTTCCCGCCTTCCACACGCCAGACGACCTTGTTCTGGATATCCGCGGCATAGAGGGTACTGCCGTCCAAATATATGCCGGATATCATGCCGCCGTCGAAGTCAGGGGGGGGGAAGGCAGCGGAGACGGTGCCGGTCAGTAAGGCGCAGACCAGGATCAGTATCAGAATGCTTCGTTTCATGGCTTATTTCCTTTCTTCCATTTCCAGGGAATCCAACGTTAGGACTTCGAACCCATCGGCTTTGCCCTTGAGCTTGATGCTGCCGCCGAGGGAAGTGGTCTTGGCCCGGTCGCCCAGTGCGTCGGCCACTACGCGGGAGATATAGATCGTGCCGCCCGGCGCATTGGATTCCAGCCGGGAGGCGGTATTCACAGTGTCGCCGATGGCGGTGTAGTCCATGCGCTTGGGAGCGCCGATATTGCCCACGACAGCGGGGCCAAAGTGGACGCCTACCCCGAAATCTACAGTGCGGCCGAAGCGTTCCAGCAACTGGGCGCCCAGGGCTTTGGAACCCTCTACCATGTCCATGGCGGCACAGCATGCCAGATAAACGGGATCCTCCTGGGGCAGGGGGGCGTTCCAGAATGCCATGGTGCAGTCGCCCACGAACTTGTCCAGGGTGCCGTGGTGACGCATGATGCACTCCGTGGTCAGGGTCAGGTATTGGTTGATGATCTCCACGACGGTGGGCGGATCCAGGGATTCGCTCATGGAGGTGAAGCCCCGGATATCCACGAAGAGCACGGCGATATTGAAGGTCTTGCCGCCCAGATCCTCTGCTGCCCCGCCCTTTACCAGCAGTTCCTTCAGGATGGCGGGGTCCACATAGCGGCCGAAGGTGTCCGTGATATGACGCTTTTCCAGGGAGGCACGGAAGTAGTTCATGGCCACGGAGGCGATGAAGACGAGCGTGACCGCCAAAGGGATCCAAAGGATATGGAGCACTACCCCAGCCAGCCGGTAGAGGCCGACGCAGAGACCGATCCATAAAGCACAGAGCAAAAGCCAAGTGACCAGCGAAAGGAGCACCTTTCGATCCCACAGCCACCAGAAGCAGAGCCCGGAAACCAGGAACAGAAGAATAAGCTGAAGGGGCTCGCCGGCTTCTCGGGGATAGAACCCCGCCCGGTAGGCGTCGATCAGATTAGCCTGTATTTCGATACCGTACATGGGAGCCGCGTGATCCATGCTGGTGCGGTATTCGTCCTGCATCCCGGCGGCATAGGGGCCGATCAGCACGACCCTTCCGGCAAAGTAAGCGGGATCCACTTTCCCATCCAGCAGATCGACGACGCTGACGTTGTCATAGTAATTGCCCGGCTTGGCGGTGAAGGGGATGTAGAAGAAGCCTTTGGCGTCCGTTTTGGGAAGGGGCGTTACCTCCGTGCCATGAAAGGCGGCGTACATCTCATAAAGCTTCCGGGAGAAGGAGTAGATCCGCCCGATCCTAGGCACGTCCACATAGAGCATGGCGTGGCGAAGGATGCTGTCCGGATCCGCCATGGCGTTGATGTGCCCGGTGACGGATACTTCCCGCAGCCTGTCAAAAGGCTGATCCCAGGCCAGCACCGCTTTGGTATCGATGTAGAATCCGCCGTTGTCGGTCACCAGGCTGCTGCCGAAGGTTCCCGCGGAGGCAAAGAGCACGTTGCCGCCCTTCCTTGCCGCTTCCACCAGGGCCTCGTCCGCCGCCGGATCGGCGCTGTCCCCCACGTAGAGCACGTCGATGCCAATGGCGGCGGGCTTCTTCTCAGGGTCATTATTCAGATAGTCGATGGCGCTGGCAATCACGCTGCGGGGCCAGGGCATGGGACCAAGAGCGTCCACCGCCTTCTGATCCATGCCGATGACCACGACCTGCCCATCCGTAGCGGCGGGGGACTGGTATACCAGGTCGGACACGGTGAAATCCGGGCGTTTCAGCACCCCCAGGGCAGCCAGGGCAGTGAGGATCGCGGCGGCCAGCAGCGTCGCCCCGATGCGTTTGATGGCAGGGGAGAGTTTCATGTTGCCTCCCAAGTGCAAAACAGCGGGTTCATTCATTTAATTCCGAGAAATCGGCAACCAAGCCTTCTTCGAATCCGAAGAAGAGAATATCCTCATAGTATTTGACGAGATAATAATCTCCATTATTGATGATAGTACCTGCGTTGTAGATCTCAAAGGTGCCTTCATTGGCTGATAGATCCAAAGCAAAGCAGAGATCAGCGTTCAGCGTCAGCGTAAACTGATTCGTAAAGAATATGGTCGGAGAGAATCCGGAATAGGGAACGCTCGGATCGATCGTAGAGCTGTCGTCGACGGAGTACGTTCCGGTAAGGATGAGCGCGGCCCCTTCCTCCGCCGCTTCTGAGGCTGCTGTGCTGATTTCCGAGCTGCTGGCGGGATTGTCTAAAAGACGGACCATGGTGATCACACAGTTCCCGGTGTGCTTGAGCTCATTATCCTCAATTGTGTGGAAACCGTGGAACGACTCAAAGGTATTGTCGCCTTCATAAGGATCGAGGAGGTATTTATAGTCGGTATCCGGCAAAGCAGCTCCCGCCATCGAGAAAGAAACGCTGCTTCCCGCAAAGACGTAATAATTCACCACAGCACCTTCATCGAAGGAAGCGGGGCCATAGTTGAAACCGACGTCGCTGGGATCAGCAGTCCCGTCAGCCCAGATAGAGTCTGCAGTAACGCCATAATCGGCCTCTTGGTATATGTTGAGAAGATATACACATTCGATCTCGAACTCGAAGCCATCTTCAAAGTCCGAATAATCTCTGCAGTTCGGCACGGTGAACTGGAACTCGATCCCATAATTATTCGCATCACCGTCGGCAATGGAAATATAGTTGGTCTCTGACGAGCCCTCGCCGAGAGCAACGCCGTTTACCTTGATCACGAGGTTGTAGCTTCCATAACTATTCGTCGAACCGTATTCAGAACTTACCTGGACTGCGAAGGTGTAATGTTCTCCGGTTTTGACGGCGGTGATGTTTTCGTATTGGGTGTCATTCCAGGTGTTCAGCTTGTATCCCTCTTCGCTCCAGGTATTGAGTGCCGAAGTCATTTTCGTAAGGTCGTAGGTCACGACATAATCGGCAGTGTAGGAGATGCTGTCGGTGAGGATATCAATGTTGTCGGCGACATCCTCGGGGGCAATGACCTCTGACCCATTGTACCAGCCGTTGAATACATAGGTTGCCCGGTCACTGTTATTTCCCATGGGATCGGCGGGGATCTCGATGTCGCTGCCTGCGGTACCAACGCCGTAGTCCTTTTGGCTGAGCACGGTCTCGCCGTCCCAGTCGAAAAAGGTTACGGTGACGAGCAATCTCCATTTGGCGTAAAGGGTGGTCGCAGAGGTGATCGGCGTGGTTTCAAAGCTGAATTCCTGGGTCCTTGCCGGGTCACTGTACCAGCCGACGAATTCATAACCGGCGTCTGTTGGAACTTCAGGCTGAACAGCATGGCTGTTATTCTCCACATACTGGTCGTCCGGTTCGGTTCCGTCATGGCCGTCCATATCGAATGTGACACGGTATTCCGGGACATACGTTGCGGTGTAAATGGTATTCTCATTGACTTCGGCAAGTTCAGGGGTCCAGCCGGAGAAAGAGTACTTGATAATGATTGCATTGGTATCGTCTCTGACAGGATCCTTGGTAGGGGAGTCGGGCGTCACGATGTCGGCGGCAGCGGTGCCGTAATCATAGGCATCGGCTTTCAGAACGGAGCCGTCTTCGTCCGCGAAGGTGACGGTATACTGGTTGAGCGTACTGCCGTAAGACGCAGTGTAGGTGGCGTCGGCAGTGACGTCGGCGATCTCCCCCCACCCGGCAAAGGAGAAGGTGTACTGAGGGGTTGCAGCCTTGGCGGGAGCGTCGGGCGTCACGATGTCGGCGGCGGGAGTGCCGAAATCATAGGCATCGGCTTTCAGAACGGAGCCGTCCTCGTCCGCGAAGGTGACAGTGTATCGGTTGATGGTCCACTGTGCGTTGAAGGTGAGATCCTGCGCGGGCATGGTGGACGGGATTTCGGCATCCCACCCGGTAAAAGAGTAGCCCGTTTTCTCCGGGATGCCGGGATCGTCGATCTCCATGCCGAAGTCGTAGGAGGAGGTCCGGAAGACGGTTTCGCCGTTCATCCATGTGACGGAATAAGCCTTTGCGGTTTTGACGTAAGTCGCTGTATAGGTCGCTTCCCCTGTTACGCGGGCGGGGGAAGGATCCCATCCTGCAAAGGTATAGCTGTATTCAGCCGTCGCTTGCTTGGCAGGATCGGTGTGGGTGGGGGTCGTGCCGTAAGTTACAGTGGTGGTACCGATGGGGCTGCCGTCGTCCTGGTTCCAGGTGATGGTATAGGATCTTAGGGTTTCCTTGAAGACAGCGGTATAGGTGGCGTTGGCGGTAACCTTGGTGATCTCCTTGTCCCATCCGTCGAAAGTATAGGAGTACTCGGGGGTAGAAGCCTTTGTGGGATCAGCAGGCCTTTTGATATCACTCGCGGCGGTACCAACGGGATACTCTGCTTTCTCCAGTACGGTGGAACCGTCCTCATCCAAAAAGGTGATGGAGAAGGACTGTATCTCAGGAAGTACAGGCAGCTCGGGCGGAATAGACGGAGCGGGCGGTGCAGGCGGATCGTTATTCTCCGACGGAGGAGCGGAGCCATCCCTTTGGAAAGCGGGATCGGTGTTCTCGGAAGCGGGATCCAGGATGATAATATTATCAAGGGAAGAGGCAAGCGCTTCTGCCTCTTCTTTCAGGGCTTCCGGAAGCTCATCCAACAGATCATCGATACTGTAATTGCCTTCCTCTTTGATGCTGTTCTGCAGTTCCGGGTTATTCTCTACCTCTTCGAGATAGAGAGAGGGGATGTCTTCGATCCCCAGCGTCCGGATAACGCCGCCCATGTATTCGAAGAACTGTCCGCCCTGGACGAATATGAACGAAGGGGGCAGCGTGGGGTCGTTGTGGTCATTGACATAAACGATTCCGTGACCGGTGACGTATTGGATGCCGCTCAGACTCACGATGCCGGAGGAACCGCGGATGCCCGTAACCATGGTACTGGTCCGGATCTCCAAGGTCTCATCCCCGGCCAGGGGAGTTGTCACGTTGAAGACGATCTGCCCCGCCTTCAGCTCGACCTTCAGCTTTCGCCAGGACTTTTTGATGACCACGGTGGTGTTCATATCCAGCTTGATGGCTTTGGAGTCATCCAGGCTGATATAGGCATAGCTTTCGTCGCCGGTAGCCACGGAGTAACCGCTGTACAGCCTCATGTCCTCGGAATAGGCGATGATGATGCCGCTGGCGTCTTTAACGGTGACGCTGCCTTCCGTAAGCTCCAGCCGCATGACGGCAGCTTTGGCACTGGCAGCTGAGGCGGGCAGCGCCAGCCCAAGCATCAGGATCAGGGCCGTGAGAAGAACGAGGAGCTTTTTCATATGGGGACCTCCATTTGCTTCGTTGTCAAGAAGCACTCAGTTCGGCTCTATCTCAATGGTCGGGTTTTGGGGAACGGTAAAGGTGCATACGATCGCGTCCATTTCCTTGCTGAAATAGGCGTTTTCGTCCCCCAGCACGACGCCATTGAGCCGGATCGTATAGGACATTCCGCCGTTTGCACCGCCGATGTAGAAGGTGAAGGTATCGCCTTCCTTGGCGGTGGTGATGCGCCGGTTGCCCTCCGTGGGGAAGTACACCCAATAAGGCGAATCATCCGTACCCTGGGGGATGATGGCCTCAAAATCATAGGTCGTTTCAAAAACTGCCATATAGGCGGCGTCCCCGGAGACTGCCGTGGGCTGCCGATCCCAGCCAATGAACGCATAGCTGGCAGTGTCGGTGGCGGCCTTGGTCGGCGCGGTGTGGGAGGGGATCTCGCCGTAAGCAACGGTGGTGGTGTCTATGACTTTCCCGTTGTCGTCTTTCCATGTGATCGTGTAACTCCGCACCGTCTTTGTGAAAACGGCGGTATAGGTGACGTCTTCCGTCACGGGGACGACGTCGGGGGTCCAGCCGGTGAAGGTGTAGGTATACTGTGTGTCGGCGTTTTTGACCGGGGTCTGGCCGGAATACACCGGCATCTCACCCTTCTCCACTGTGTCGGTGCGCAGTACCATCCCTTCACTCATCCAGGTGACGGTATAGGGTTGGGGAGCAGCTTCTTCGCTGAATGCCGGTATGATGGAATGATCCACGGATGGGTCCATCACCTCTGCCTGGGCGGCGCGGCGTTCTTCCTCCTCCCGTTTTTCAGCGGCGGGAATGCCGGCGATCAGCGCATCGGTATCGTAGACGCCCTCAGCGCGGATACGCTCCCGGAGCTGGCTGTTGTCCCGTACTTCCTTCAGATAAATGGGGGGGAGGGAATCGGAACTCACCGGATAAACGCCTTTCCTGGGCTGGAAGCCCTGCCCGCCGGA
>JAEEGL013645912.1_pt1 | contig 11849 bp, 13 predicted proteins | sample 9134231 | NCBI WGS metagenome assembly JAEEGL01 (sample SAMN16246548, study PRJNA631951) | gut metagenome | biome: gut microbiome; feature: rumen; material: fiber-attached | host: Bos | place: Iran: Karaj | collected 2018-10 | reverse complement strand
GCCGTGAATATGCTGAAAGAGAGGGCTGTTCCGTGACCGGAGTCGCTCTGGCGGACGAAGACGCAGCCGAGATGAAGCGTCTTGAAGCCGAAGGGTTTATATCATTCGAAAAGATAGTTACAGTGAGCAGCACGAAGGATTTCGCAGCGGCATCATACGGTGCATGCGCTGCGGCAGGCATGCGTCTTCATTTTATTGAGCTCTGTCTGATTTTTTCCATTCCCGTTGCCGCATGTGCCTACGATCCTAAGGTATCCGGGCTCTGTTTGCGGTATAATATAGTGTTGTTGAATGATGACCCCGGGTTACGGCCGCTCTGTGCGGGAAGCCTGCCCGGTACGACGTCGGAAGAGGTTTTGGAGAAGTTCCGGGCTGCGCTGCTTGACATTGCTGGTAATGCTGATGGACGAAAGTAAACTTGAAAAACTGAATAACATATCAGCAGAAATACGTAAAGATATCCTGCGTATGGCGGGCGTAGCGCGCTCCGGCCCTTTGAAGACCTCTCTTTCGACCGCGAATCTTCTTGTGTACCTCTACTGGGAAGAGATGCTTTTTGTCCCTGATGAGCCGCTGAGAGAAGACAGGGACCGTTTTATGACTGATATCCCGGAGGCCGTTCCGGCGCTTTATGCTGTACTTGCGCGCAGAGGGTTCTTTGAGAGAGAGCATCTCTGGCATTACAGGCGTTTAGGCGCTGCGCTGCAGGCACTGCCCGATCTCAGGCGGGTGCCGGGGGTAGATGCGCCATGTGCTGCTGTGCGCCCGCAGATAGCAATGGCGGGAGTTCTGGCGCGGGAGCTGTTTTCCGCAAACGACTCTTCAAGGGTCATCTTCCTTACAGAAGAAGACAATCTCTTCTGCGGCGAGTTTGCCGAAGACCTTAAGAGATCGGCGGAGATGTTCACTCCCAACCTGCTTGTATCTGTTCTGCAAAACAGCTCTGCCGCGGGAGGAGACGCTCTTCAGAAGAGGCTCGTCTCTTGCGGCTGGGATGTGCGCAGCGTGGAGTTCAGCGATTTTGCGTCTCTTGAAGACGCCTTTGCATCATTTGATTTTACTTCCGGTGCGCCTAAAGCCCTTATCGCGCAGCCGGATGACGCTTTTTCCGGGACGAATTGTGCGGGTTCGTCCTCTTCCCTGAGCATGGGGGAACTTGACATGGCTCTTGAAGAACTGGAGGAGAAGACCATTGAAGTATGACATGTTTCCGTCGGCCTTGTCCGCTTTCTGTTCTGTGATCTCTGAGCGTACCGCTGCCGGCACGGATTTTCTGTTTGTTGCCGAAGAAAAAACAGCGGAAAAAGAGCTAAAAACAATACTGCCTTTATCTGCCGGGAATGTCTTCTCATCCGTGGAAAGCGCTGTAATGAGCGCTGCCGGCCTTGCCATCGCCGGGAAGAGACCGTGGCTTATAGGACGTGCATCTGATCTGGCAGGACGCGCTTATGCGCATATAAGGGAAGTTATAGCGCGGACCGGTCTGCCGGTGCGTATCGTCGCTTTTGACGGGGGGATCTCCTGCGAACATGAGGGAGCTTCCGTTCAGATGCTTGAAGATACGGCGCTTATGAGGGCAATGCCCTGCATGAACGTGCTCGTGCCCTCTGACAGGGAGACGATCGCCGATATCACAGCAGACAGCGACGGTATAACGTCGCCATTTTATATGCGCCTTGACAGTTCGGCGATTCCGGCAAAATATGATGATTCTTCGGAACCGTTCCACATAGGCGGCGCAAGAATAGTGCGTGAAGGCAGCTGCGTGACTATCTGTACATGCGGCGCGATGCTGGGACGTGCGCTTTGGGCCGCGGAGAAGCTGGAGATACAGAATATAAGCGCTGAGGTCATAGACTGCTACAGCATAAAGCCTTTCGCGGAGAATGTCCTTCTTTCTTCAGTGAGAAGGACCGGATGCTGTGTCACTGCTGCCGAGGAAAGCGCATCCGGCGGGCTTTTTTCCGCAGTTGCCGAATGTCTCGGGCGTACATCCCCCGTTCCTCTCAGGAGCGTATCGGTAGGCGGCGGCTTTGTGGACAGCGGAGCGTATGACGAACTGTGTGAATATTACGGACTTACATCAAAAGAGATCGTAGATGCGGCGGCGCAGGTCTGGGCGCTGCGTAGGAGGTAGCCTGAATGGAGATACAGTTTTCCGGCGTTTCAAAAGTATTCCCGCCGGATATCAATGCTTTGGAGAATATTTATCTTAAGGTCAGCAAAGGCGAGTTCGTCTATCTTATAGGTGAGACCGGCTCGGGCAAGACGACGCTTATGCGCTGCATTTTCCGTGAGGTGCTGCCTTCGCGCGGTCACATCAGCGTGGGAGGCCGCGTTCTGCGCAAGATGGGGCGTTTCGAGCTTGCTCTTTTCCGGCGTGATATAGGTGTAATTTTTCAGGATTTTGCTCTTCTGCCCAATCTTACGGCATTTGAGAACGTTGCTTTTGTCCTGGAGATCATGGGCATGCCCAGAAGAGAGATAGACGCCCGTGTGAATGATGTTCTTAAAACGATGGGCATATGGCGCCGCCGTGCGCTTTATCCTCAGCAGCTCTCCGGAGGAGAGCAGCAGCGCCTTGCCATTGCGCGCGCAGTGGTGAACGAACCGTCACTTCTGCTTGCGGACGAACCTACAGGAAATCTTGACAATCATACCGCTGACGAGATAATGCACCTGCTCCTTGACATAAATGCGGCAGGTACGACCGTTATCATGGCAACGCATAATCAGTACCTTGTAGACTGCTATAAACATCGTGTCGTTGAGTTGTATCGCGGCCGCATAGTCCGTGACGATCCTGAAGGCGGCTACTACGAGACTGAAGGAGGCTGCGAGGGCAATGTCGAGAATTAAATACATATTCAGGGACGCATGGCGTCTTGTATGGCGCCACTTCGGTATGAGCCTGCTGACGATATTCACGGCGATGACAGTATTCTTCGTGGTAGGCGCCACGATGCTTTTCATACTCAATATACAGAATATAGTAAGAGCGATGGAGGGGCAGCTCTCTATCAACGCCTACGTCAAGCCGGGCACAGACCTTAATGCTTTCGCCGAAAAAGTCAAAAAAATGGAGAACGTCAGCGAAGTGAAGATAATAACCAAGGAGACGGCGCTTGAACGTCTGCGCGCAAGACTGGGCAACCAGGCAAACGCGGTCACTCTGCTTGGAGAGAACCCGCTGCCGTCATCGCTTGAGGTCAAGGTGGAAAGCGCCGCCGACGTATCGGACATGGCACGCCAGCTCGTAGCTATGCCGGAGGTCGAGGATATCGTGTACGCCGGCCACGTGGCACAAAAACTCTCCCGTATGGCTGTTTTTATCAAACGCTTTTCGATCATCATGCTTATCATAGCGATAACAGCCTCCGCGGTCGTGCTCTTCAATACGATAAGGGTATCGGTATACTCGAGGGCTGAGGAGATCTCCGTAATGCTGAAGGTGGGCGCGACTTCGACATACGTGGCGTTCCCGTTCGTGATCCAGGGATTTATTCTGGGACTCGCAGGCGCCCTTTTTGCATCAGCTGCCGTAGGTTATTCATATTACAGGGCGGTAGCCTGCCTTAAGGATATGCTGCCTTTTCTTTCATTTATCGAATCATACCGCTATCTTGGAAAACTGAGTCTCGTACTGATACTTTGCGGTACTGTCATGAGCCTCTTCGCAAGCCTTATAGCGGTCGAGAAATTTATCAGAAAAGCGGCTAAGCCGCTGTAGCCGGTCTGCTATGATACTTTTTCCGAAAAAGAAAGCACTGATTTTCATTTGCTTAGCCGCTGTTCTTGCATTATCAGCGGGGCAGGCGTCCGCTGCCGCAAAAACCGCCGCTCAGATAGACAATGAGCTCAAGCAGCAGGAACAGGCTTACAAAAAGATCCAGAACCAGATGTCCCAGGTCAGTAAGAACATACAGGAAAAGCAGAAACAGGAGAGAAACGTGACCCAGCAGATAGGGCTGCTGAGTCAGAAGATATCGCTTACGCAGCAGAAGGCCAATGTCGTATCGTCAAAGATCAATAAGCTGCAGAGCAATATCTTCACGCTTGCCAACAACATCGATAAGGCAAACAAAGATATCGGCTCGGCTCAGGCGATCCTTAAGAAGCGCCTGATCGATATATACAAATACGGAGGAGTCGCCGAGTTCAACCTTCTCTTTTCGTCGCGGGGGGCGGAAGACGCTCTGGCAAATACCTATCTGCTGGGCAAAATAGCCGAGCAGGACAGAAAACTGATCAATGAACTGACAGAGAAAAAACGCCGCCTCACGATGACGCAGGCAGAGCTGAAAAAGGAGCAGAACAAGCTCAAGGGAGAGAAGGACGACCTGAACAAGCAGAACAGAGAGCTTAAGAGCGCTTCTGACGAGCGCAACGCGCTGCTTGTAAGGGTGCGCAAGGATAAGGCCCTTTTCATGGCTCAGCAGCAGGAGCTGATGAGAGCGTCCAATGAAATGCAGTCCGCCATCAAAAAACTGCTTGCCGAAAAAAAACGTTTACGTGATGAAGAGCGCAAAAAGAAAGGTTCCGCCTCTCTCCCGTCGACCGTCTATTACAAAGGCGGGCGCCTTATGTGGCCCGTTCAGGGCACCATAAACAGCACGTTCGGGACGCGTATCCATCCTGTATTTAAAACAAAAATAACACACACCGGTATAGACATCGGCGCCGCCAAGGGAACTCCGGTAGGGGCCGCCGAAGCGGGAGAGGTCCTTTATACCGGCTGGATGCGCGGGTACGGCCAGGTCGTCATAATAGACCACGGGGGCAACCTCACGACAGTCTACGCGCATCTTTCAAAAATTGAAACGTCAGAGAACGCCAGAGTAAGGCGTGGCGGCGTCATCGGGCGCGTCGGTTCCACCGGCATAACGACCGGCAACCATCTGCACTTTGAAGTGCGCGTCAACGGAAATGCCGTCAATCCGATGAATTATTTTAGATAAAAATAATTCTGAAAGGAATGTGACTTATTTGAAATCCAAACTATTATGCTTCGCTGCCGGCGCTGTTGCGGGCGCAATCATCTGCGCGGGGGCGGGGACTCTTTCTCAGGCTGTCGGAGCAGACTGGGAAAAAAGCCTTCCTTTCACGCCTCAGCAGCTTGCTGTAATAAAACAGGTCAAGCTTGCGCTTTCGACATACCAGGTGGACGGCGATAAAAAAGGCAAGATCGATGACCAGAAGATGTACTACGGCGCTATGAAAGGGCTGGTGGCCTCTCTGGAGGATCCCTACACAAGGTTTGTCGACCCTAAAGACCTTGCGGAGGAAAATGTCGAAATGGAGGGCGAATACGGCGGGCTTGGCATATACATCGCATCCCGTGACGGCCGTACCACGGTTATTGCGCCTATCGAGGATACGCCGGCGGACCGCGCGGGCGTAAAACCGCTGGATGAGATAGTCAAGGTCGATGACAAGAGCGTATGGGGCATGGAGAGCGACGAGATCGTGAAGCTGCTGCGCGGACCGGCGGGCAAACCCGTAACTCTGCAGATACGGCGCAAGAATGTCAACAAACTTATCCCGGTCAAAATAGTGCGCGAGATAATTAAGATCAAGACAGTCCGCAGCGAAATGCTGAACGACGGCATCGCATACATAAAATTGAACCACTTTAACCTGAAAAGCGACGGAGAAGTGCGCGCAGCCCTTGAGAACGCCAAAAAGAAGAAGGCCAGGGGCGTGATAATGGATCTGCGCAACAACCCCGGAGGACTGCTTGACGTATGTGTGGACGTCACGTCGCAGTTTATCTCCGAAGGGGTGGTCGTCGGGATGAAGGGGCGCTTCGAAAAAGCAAACGAAACGCTGTACGCAAAGGCGGGAAGGGCAAATAAACTGCCCCTTGTCGTGCTCGTCAACGAAGGCAGCGCAAGCGCGTCCGAGATTTTCGCCGGCGCGGTCAAGGACCACAAACGCGGTACGATAGTAGGATCAAAGACTTTCGGAAAAGGATCGGTACAGACGCTTTTCAACCTGCCTGACGAATCGGGGGTCTATATAACTATTGCGAGATACCATACTCCTTCAGGCTTTGTTCTTGATAAGAAAGGCCTTCAGCCGGATATAAGCATCAAGGGAGAGCCAAAGAAGAATAAAAAGGAAGACAAACAGCTGCAGAAGGCAATAGGCGTGCTTAAGCAGAAGATCAACAGGAAATAAGATGGCAAAGCATTACCGCAGAAAAAGCAGAAAAGAAATAATAAGAGACAGACTGATCCTTGCTTCGCTCGTCTTGCTGATCTCGGTCTGCACCGCCGCGTTTTTTAAGACAAGATGCTGCGCCGTTCAGGATAACGGTGCAGCCGGATCTGCGGTAAGCGCAGATATAACGGCGATGCAGGATTCTATCTCGGCAGATGTTGCCGCTTTCAAAGCAGCCGCGGCTCTTTCTTCCGATCTTGCAGCTGCGGCTCTGTCTGCAGATGTTCCCGAAAAAAAGGAACCGGAGCAGAAAAAAACAGAAGCTGTTTCTTCCAAAGACGTAAAAGTCAGCTCTGACGATAAAAAACAGCAGCCTGCCGCTGCGCTGCCGCCTGAAAAAAAATACAGCGGCGACCGTCCGATGGTTGCGATAATAATCGATGACGGCGGAAACCGCATGGACTATCCTAAACGCGCGGCGGCGCTCTCGATACCTCTTACATGGGCTATCATACCTTATCTCCAGTTTTCGAAAAGCATGCTTGAGCTTGCCGCAAAAAACGAAATACCCTGCATACTTCATCTGCCGATGCAGGCAATAACGGATAAGCATGCATATCAGTACGTGATCGGAGAAGGCATGAGCGAAGATGAGGTACGCGAAAAAACAGCCGCTGCGCTCAGATCCCTTGACGGAGTCGTAGGAGTCAACAATCACCGCGGCTCTTTGTCGACCGCAGACAGAAAGCTTATGCTGCCTCTTATGGACGAGCTTAAAGAAAGATCGATGATATTTGTGGACAGCAGGACTATCGGCAACAGCTGCGCCTATGCCGTTGCGTTAGAAAAGGGAGTTCCCGCGCTTCGCAACAGAGGCTTTCTTGACAACAAGTCCGACAAAAAGGCCATCAGGGCGGCCTTTGATCAGATACTGCCGACTGCCGGAAAAAGAGGACACCTGGTGATGATATGCCATTTCCGTCCGGCTACGATGCTTTTCCTTGAGGATCTGAACAAAATTTACAAAAAGCTTCCGGTGGAATTTGTTACCGTCCCCGAGATGGTAAGCCGCCTTGCGGCAGAATAGGACAAGAGAGCGGGCGTATCCTGCTCTCCCGTCCCTCACTGCACGTACAGTTTTCTGTCTTCGCTTTCCGGCAGCACCGACATATCCGTGACGCGAAGGCGCACATAGCCTTCGTCATATATTTCCATGACGCCTGTAACGTCCACCCATACGTCAGGTTCCGGATATTTTTTATCCCATACGACCTCAAAGCCGGGGTTCAGATCCGAGCCGCAGCAGCCCGGTCCGCGCCGTGTTACCGAATAGAATTTCTCTCCCGTATCTTCGTCCCTGAACACTTCGAAAACGCCCTGCAGCCGTATCTTTTTGCCGGCGTAGTCCTCGGCGTTCAGGTAAATCTCGTTTATCAAAGCTACGAAGACCCGCTCTTTTATCTCTATGACCTTTTCTGCGGCCGCGGATGACGCTGCGGTGCAGAGAAGGCAAAAGAGCAGAAGTACGCCTTTTTTCAACATCTTGCCCTGCCTGCCGCGGCAAAAACTATAAAGAAACAAAGGTTGACAAGCACGATGCAGGCGCCGGCCGGCATGCCGCCCGCGTAAGAGATCACGAGCCCGGTGAGGAATGAAAAAAGAGATACAGCGGCTGAAGAGATAATAACTCCGCGGAAGCTTTTAAAAAATCTCATGGAAGTTACTGCCGGGAATATTATAAGACCCGAGATAAGAAGCGCCCCCATAAGGCGCATGCCTACTGCGATATTTACGCCCGTAAGCACCGCTATGACAGTGTTGCAGCGCCCGGTGTTCACGCCGGCGGCCTTTGCGAAATCCTCATCGAAGGTCACTGCGAAGATCCTGCTGCAGCATAGTATAAAGAGCAGCAGGACCGACGCGGAGGTAACGATGCTTAATCGTACGTCGCTCTTGCTCATTGCGAGTATGCTTCCGAACATATAATTGCAGACGTCGGTATTTATGCCGCTTGAGAGCGAGATCGCGGTCACGCCGGCGGCAAGTGAGCTTACCGATATCAGCCCGATAGCCGCGTCGCCTTTCACTGCGCTTTTGTCAGTAAGGCGCATCAGAAGTATTGCTGCGGCGATCGTAACAGGAAGGGATATGCCGAGCGGCGAACGGCCCAGCGCTACTGCTGCCGCAAGCGCGCCGAAGCCGACGTGCGACAGGCCGTCACCGATCATTGAATAGCGTTTCAGCACGAGGCTGACCCCGAGAAGAGCGGAGCATAGCGAGACCATAAGCCCTATAGCAGCCGCGCGCACCAGGAATTTATAAGAAAGCATCTCTGCTATTATATCGATCATCTTTGCCTCCCTTACAGCGCGCCGGGCCACGTGGAAGCTTTGCCGAAGTATCTGAGCCTGCCGTCCAGTTCAAGGATGTGGCTGGCGGCGGCAGCCCCGCGTCTTATGTCGTGTGTGACCATGATTACAGTGGTCCCTTTTTCGCTGTTTATCTCACGCAGTATGCGGTACATAAGTTCTTCGCTCTCACCGTCAAGTCCGGCTGCAGGCTCGTCAAGCACCAGCATGCCTCCCGCAGCGCAGAGAGCGCGGGCCAGCAGCGTCCGCTGCCGCTGGCCCCCTGACAGTTCTCGAAAAGCCCTTGTACGCAGTTCCCATATTCCCATTAGACGGAGCTTAGCTTCTGCTTCTTCTCTGTCCCGCCTGCGGTAAAAAGGCCGCAGGCCGAGGCGCCCCAGACATCCGGATATTACGACCTCGTATACCGTAGCGGGAAAGTCGCCGCGCGCTTCGCTCTTCTGCGGAACGTAGCCTATTCCTTTTTTTCTGATTCCGCTGTCTATATTCACAGTGCCGGCAGATGGATGAAGCAGTCCCAGGATAGCTCTGACCAGCGTGCTTTTGCCGGAGCCGTTCGGACCGATCACTGCAAGAAAGCTTCCTTCAGGCAGTTCAAGATCGACCCCGCTCAGAGCCGCGCGTCCGTTATAGGATATTGTAAGACCCCTGCATACAAGGGCTGACATGTCAGTTAAGCGCCTCCCTGAGGTTTTTAAGGTTATTCCTCATCAGAGTGATGTAGGTCTCATTGTTTTTGATCTCATCCTTCGAGAGGTTATGGCAGGAATGCAGCATGAGTTTCTTTGCCCCTGTCTCCCGGCATATCGTGTCGGCCGTCTTCTCGTTTGACATTTCTATATGGAAAACGACAGGGATATTTTCTTTTTTCACCACGTCTATAAGATATGCCACTGTAGCCGCGCTTGCTTCGCTTTCGGCCGCGCAGCCCGGGAATGCCGCCGAGTAGTCGAGCCCGTATTCGTCCGTCATATAGCGGAACGGGAAACGGTCTGCGAAAAGAATCTTCCTGCGCCTGGATGCGTCTACCATACGGCGAATATCTCCGTCGAGTCTTTTCAGTTCGGCTGAGTATTTTTTGAAGTTTTCCTCGTATGCCGCACGGTTTTTCGGGTCGGCGGAGATCAGCGCGTCCTTTATTGCCGCGGCCATCTTTTCCGCGTTTTTCGGCGAGGTCCAGATATGCTCGTCATAGTGACCGTGTTCGTGTTCATGTTTTTCCGGATCCTTTGCATGATCGTGTTTTTCATCTTCGTGCTCATGTTCTTCATCATGTTCATGGCCGTGCGCATGATCTTCCTGCATGCCCTCTACGTGTTTATCTTTCACAGGCGTTACTGCGTCGATAAGCTTCACGACATGCGGGCGTTTGCCGGAACCGAATGAATCAAGGATCTTGTCTGCCCAGTGATCATCTTTTCCTCCGATATACATAAATATATCGCAGTTCTGTATCCTGATTATGTCCTGCGGGGAAGGGGAGTACGAATGGCTGTCCGTACCGGGCTTCAGCAGCAGCGACAGTTCTATATTCCCGCCGCCTACGGCCCGGGCGAAATCATACTGCGGGAATATTGTCGCGATCACCTTTGGCTTCCCGCCGCCGGGCTCAGTTGACGGCCGTTCCCAGCGGAACGAAATGAAAATGAACAGTGCGGCAAACACCGCTAATAGTGCCGCCGCGCCGAGTAACATATTTTTTTTCATGAATCTGCCTCCGTATTTTTATTTGGTTTTTGTCGCTGCGGGGCAGAGCTCAATTATTCATTTTTGTCTTAAGTGAGGTAAGAGTACGTGCCGTAAAGCACATATTCAGGCAGACAAGCAGTTCATCTGCCTCTCTGCAGTATTCCGTGATATCAGTGCATTCCGCGGCAGAGGCCGGGCCTTCGCTTCGGAGACCGGACGCAAGAAGGCACAGCCTGCATTCTTCGCCTGCATGACTGTGCGCGCAGTGATGAAACGGCAGTGCCAGAAAAACTGACAATACCGCAAGAAGCAGCATCAGCGCTGTAATATGACGGAGTCCTGCTGCTTTTCGTTTAATTCTCATTTTTACCGCTGGAGGCCTGCGCGGAACATCCGCAGTGACCGTAAATCAGAGTATTGGTGCGGGAGATGGTAAAAGAATGTTCGTCCCGCAGATGCCGCAGGAACGACTCCGTCTCGGAGCAGTTAAGATGGATCAGACCTCCGCAGTCAAGGCATTTCAGATGGATGTGCGGCGCACATGATTTTTCTCTCAGAGAGTAAAGCGCGGATGAGCCCTTCTCTGAAATGTACTTTACCGCGTCTCCGTCATCTGTCATCTTCTCAAGCTGACGGTAAACTGTGGTTCTTTCTATTCTTTCTCCGCGGCAGTTGAGCGCTGTGCAGACGTCGTCGACGGAGAGGCATTTTCCCTTGTTTTCCTCAAGAAGCATCAGCACCGCATCATGGTGCCTGGTTTTATATCTGCCGCGTTCCGCCAACTTTGTCACTTCCTTTAAACTGCAATCTGTTTGCAGTTTATACCACATTAACTGAGATAAAGCAAGACGGCGGGGCAGAAAGCATATCCGGCAGGGGACTGCATAATGATCATAGGTGCAGAACAGCCGAAGGCCGCAGGCATCATCGTCACGGGCTGCCGCAGCCGAAGTACTAAAAAAGCGTCCCCCGCGAAAAAGGGACGCGCTGTATGCATGCCGGTAAAAATCAGTTATGCCGGTTTTTGCAGATATCTGCCGGGAAACAGATCCAAAATACTTTTCCAGTTCTTAGATCGCAGTTCAATGGCGCTGCTGCTTCCGCCGGCAGGAAAAACAGACCTGAACCTTTTCACGAGTCGTCCGGACAGACTGCCGCTCCCTCGTTGACGCCGAAGGGGCAGACGCCGCCGGCGGCGTGCCCGCCGACTGTGAATGAAAGAGTCTTTGCGATCCGGCATGGTCCGCACCCCGGTGCCTGAGCGGCCAGCCCACATTGGCGCCTGATACGTCAGATTCTCTTATTCTGTCTGCTGTCCCTAATTCTGCAAAATTTTTTTTACCGTCTCGACAGATATGAAAGATCTTCTATATCCGCTGCCAGAGCAGCATATTATTATCAAAAACGCAGTTCAGTCTGCCTGTGTCTTTCAGCCACGCAAGATAGGAACGAACAGTGCTTCCGACAAGGACATACTGTTCGAAGGTCATTACAAGCCCGCAGTCAGTAAAAAGCCTTTGCAGTATGGATTCGAAAGAGAGCGGCTGCGCGCAGATGACCAATATCCTCTCCGCTATTTCCAGGACCTTGTCGATATTGTACTGCGCAAGCTCCGCGATCTCCGCAGAG
>JAEEGL013478192.1_pt1 | contig 11849 bp, 13 predicted proteins | sample 9134231 | NCBI WGS metagenome assembly JAEEGL01 (sample SAMN16246548, study PRJNA631951) | gut metagenome | biome: gut microbiome; feature: rumen; material: fiber-attached | host: Bos | place: Iran: Karaj | collected 2018-10 | reverse complement strand
TGTGGAGCGACAAGCCCACACTCGAAAGCAAAGCCTTCGACCGCCTCGCAGAAAATACAATAAGAGAAATCTGCAAACTTAATAAATAACAAATATGACCGACGAAGAGAAAGCAATCATCGAGAAGAAAGTGCTCAACGCCCTTGCACAGATTCGCCCCTACCTGCAGCAAGACGGTGGCGACGTGGAATATGTGGACATGACCAACGAAGGTGTCGTAATGGTGCATTTGCTGGGTCACTGCGGCAGCTGTCCTCACGCCATGCAGACCCTGAAACAGGGCATCGAGACAGCAATAAAGAGAGCCATCCCCGAAGTCAAAAGCGTGGAAAGAGTCTGAGCCATGGTTTACACTAAGACAGGAGACAAAGGAACCACCTCACTGGTGGGCGGACGCCGCGTGAAGAAATGCGACCTCCGCGTGGAAGCCTATGGCACCGTGGACGAGTTGAACTCGCACATCGGTCTGGCGGCAGAAATGACGCGCGACAAATTCGATGAACAATACAGACAACTGAAGAAAGTCCAAAATCAGCTGTTCATCATCCAAACCCTACTCGCCACCGAAGACAAGGAGACCTACGCCAAACTCCCTCAGCTAAAAGCCGACGCAACGGAAGAAGTGGAACATTGGATTGACGCAATGGATGCCAAACTGCCCAGACTGAAAAGCTTCGTTATACCCGGAGGAAGCATTCTCTCAGCACAACTGCACGTAGCCCGCACCGTATGCCGCAGGGCGGAAAGGGAGATTGTTCGTCTTTACGAAAGCGAAGAGGTGGAAGAAGATCTTATGAAATTCATCAACAGAACCTCTGACTATCTGTTTGTTATGTCAAGATATTCACTATTTCTCGAAAATAAAGAAGAAAATTTTTGGTCTGCAGAATAATAATTCACAACACTATTACGTTAAGAGGGTAAAGACGAAGAGTCTGAAAGAACTAAAATACATAGAGACAATAAGTTAAACATAATAATTAGGTAAAATGTATTGGACATTAGAATTGGCATCAAAGCTTGAGGACGCACCCTGGCCTGCAAATAAAGATGAACTGATTGACTATGCGCAACGTACAGGAGCACCTATGGAACTCATAGAAAACCTTCAGGAGATTGAAGACGATGAGGAGACCTACGACAGTATAGAAGACATCTGGCCCGACTATCCCACTAAAGAGGATTTCTTTTTCCAAGAAGACGAATACTAAACAATTTACTAAAATCAACAAAAAAGGGCGGGAAACAATTCCAGTCCTTTTTTTGTAACCGACATCAAAGACATGAAAAAAATCACCATCATAGGTTCAGGAAACGTGGCGAGCCACATGGCAAGGGCGCTACACAATGTAGGACATCAGATTGTACAAGTCTGGTCGCGCGAATACGACCACGCGGAAGCCCTCGCCAACGAAGTCTTTGCAGAACCAGTTGACAAACTGAACCTACTCTACCCCACTTCAGATGTCTATCTGTTCGCCGTGGCTGACGACGCCCTCTTCGATCTCGCCCTCGACCTACAATTCCGAGATGCTGTGGTGCTGCATACCGCCGGAGCCGTCTCTATGAATGTCCTGAAACCCATAAGCCGCAAACACGGGGTACTCTGGTCGCCGCAGACCTTCATCCGCGACGTAGCAATGGACTACTCCACCCTCCCCTTCTGCATAGAAAGCTCCTCAGAAACTGTGGAACAGGAGATTGAAGAGTTAATACGACCAATCTCGGAACACATATACCGCATAGACAGCGACCAACGCCAATGGCTGCACCTCGCGGCAGTAATGACCAACAACTTCGGCAACGCCGTGAACGCTGTGGCGGAAGGGCTGCTGAAAGAACACAACATACCCTTCGAAATCCTTCACCCGCTGATTGAAATGACCGCCGAGAAAATCAAGCTGGGCTCGCTGTGGCAACAGCAGACAGGACCAGCACGACGGCAAGACCAGAAAACCATTGACCGCCAACGCAGCATGCTTGCCGACAACGAAGGCCTGCTGCAGATGTACGACGCCATTACCGACGTGATAAGGCAAAACACTCTGAAGGGAGCCGAACAATGTTAATCGACACTCACTCACATATCTACGCCGAAGAATTCGATGCCGACCGCGACGAAGTCGTCGCAAGAGCCGAGAGTGCCGGCGTGGGCATGATTCTGCTTCCAGCCATAGACAGGGAGAGCTATGACCGCCAAGAACGGCTCGCTGTCAGCCGCCCTGACCTCTTCCGCCAGATGATGGGGCTGCACCCGACATCGGTGAAGGACAACTTCCGCGAGGAGCTGGAGACTGCACGGGCGTTGCTATTCGGCGACCCAGACAAATACGTGGGTGTCGGCGAGATAGGTCTCGACCTCTACTGGGACACCACCTTTGCAAGGGAACAGGAAGAGGCTCTCGAAACACAAATAGAATGGGCCGAGGAGTTAGGAAAACCGATTGTTCTGCATGTCCGCAACGCCTACACGGAGCTCTTCGCCTTGCTTGATCGTCACGGTAGCGCAACATACAGAGGCATAATGCATTGTTTCAGCGGCACACTCGACGAGGCCCGGCGCGCTGTGGAGATGGGATTTCTGCTCGGCATAGGCGGCGTAGTAACCTACAAGAAATCTGTTCTGCCCGACATTGTCGCTGATGTGGGTCTGAAGAATATCGTATTGGAGACTGACTCCCCCTACCTCGCCCCAGTTCCCCATCGCGGCAAACGCAATGAAAGCGCTTACGTTGCCTTCGTAGCCCAAAAAGTTGCCGAAATAACGGCCACAAGCGTCAATGAAGTCGCGTTAACCACCACTCAAAACGCAAAGAAATTGTTTAAGGTGTGATTATTATTTTGTCACTAGCAAAAAAAAGTTTGACGAGATAATTTTGCCATATAGGTAAAATTTCGTATTTTTGTATATTCGCATCTTATATGAATTTAGTATAAATCTCTAATTATCAAAATAATACTGACAATACCAAAGTATATGAATGGAGAAAGTACGGATAATCCAAGATAAAAAAGTGCACAGAAAAAGGAAATCGAAACGGTTGCAAATTGTAACCAGAATCAAACGACCGTGCTAGAAGAAGCGGGGAATATGAAACGACTGAAATTAAGAATATTAATCTAATAATACATTTAATAATATGAAACTGAAGAAAATAATATTGACAGTCTTGATACCACTCATGTTTACATCCTGTGTATCACTTCAACCTGTTAGTGTAACGAAAAATGCATCTTTGGACAATTACACGTATTTCTACATTACTCCCACTGAGACAAAAACAGGCTCTTCTGGTGGAGTTTATGGAAACGGTTATGGGGTATATGGTTCATCAGAGAGCAAGAGCACCAACCCCGCAGATATTATTTCGGGTTATCTCATCAAAAGAGGATTGGTTCGGCTGCCCGAAGTGAAAAGTGATTTGGCTGACAAAACAATGATTATTAACTATGGTGAAACCGGACGACGTAGTACAGGACTCGGTGGATACACTATTGAAATTACTCTTCAGATACTTTCTGCAAAAACGTGTGAGGTGATTTGTGTGGTAACTGGAGAAGGCCAAGGTGAGACAGAAGCTGACGATATTCGGATTGCTATTAATAGATGTCTTGAAGAAATGTACAGATAAGCAAGATGACAGCACCTTTGTACGAATATGCAGAGAATGAACACGGTGTGCTTACTCACATTGACGATGCTCTTAAAGGGCATTGTTATAGATGTATTGTGTGTGGAGAAACGCTAATTATTAAAGAGGGTTTAAAAAAAAGAAAGCATTTCGCACATAAGAGCAATTCAAATTGTGATGGTGAAAGTTACATACATAAGATTTGGAAAAAACGAATAAAAGACAAATTCTATGGGGACTCACCGTTCTGTATCAAATACGTCGTTAGTACACCCTGTAAAGATGTGACTACATGCCTGATAAAAAAGAGGATTCCAGACCTGAAGTGCAATAAGTACTATATGAAAGAGATTGATTTGAAACAAGAATATGATACTTGTGAGGAGGAAATAGAATATAAAGGTTTTGTCGGAGATATAGTGTTATCTGATAGTAGGAATCCTAATAAAGAACCATTGTTTATTGAAATCGACTATACACATTCTTGTGATGAAGAAAAGATCGCATCTGGGATAAAAATAATTGAGTTTAAAGTCAAAGATGATAGAGTAAAACCAATTAAATTAGTAGAACCAATTCTATGTATTACAAAAGAAAAGGGGACTATAATATTAGATGACAGGAACCCCTATAATATGAAACACTTACCTGAAGTAAGATTCTATAATTTCAACAGATATCCGTACCCAACAATGGGTTTGTATTCGTTTAGGCACAATAATGACTGTCAATGTGAAATGCATTATTCTACGTGTTGCACTTGTAAAGAAAAGCCACAAAAAAGCGAAAAAGCGACATTTGAAATTGCAATTGCGGATGATATTGTTAATTCAAGGGAGAACAACTATTACATTGAGGCAATAATGGCTTTTGCTGCAGAAAACAAACATTTTGTAAAAGATTGTAGGCTATGTGATATTAAAATTCGTCAAGATATCTTTCATAGAAAATGCCCAGCAATGATGGAAAAAGGATTTGCTTCGGCACAACAATGTCGTAGTTATCAAATTAGGCGAGATGTGTATAAAGTAGCAGATCGGTTAAAAGGTGTTCCATACACAATCTTATAGTATTCAGAACTACCATTTTAGCATTTTGATAATCCGCAATTCCACCGAACTGCCATAAAATTTCCCCCGATATTACACAGGAGGCACCTTGTAGGAATCATAGAGTTGGTAAATACTTGAACCCTGTAATTTACCTCATTGCGAAAATTTTCGTTGCGAAAAATTTCGCAATGATAAAGTATTGATAATTCGATTATTCCTCGGTGCGGCGCATTGTGACGGTGATTTTCTTTTCTGCCATACCCTCGTACCATCTGCCGTCGCCACCGGTAAGTGGGACATCTTCGAACGAGACCTCCACAGTGGTATCTTGATAGCTGCCATTAGCTTCGCCGTCAATGTCGAATAACGAAACCGTCGAGATTAGGTATTCAAAATCGGGATAGACCCATACCGAGAAATGTCCATCGGCATCAGTAGTGTCGGCATAGCACCATTCCCCGTCCGAGTTATTCCAGTCGCGAACCTTTTGGACCCCAATTCCGCTGATTGGGTCGCCGTCCTCGTTGACGACGGTACCCTTTACACGATAGTCAGCTTCGGGACATCCATACTCCTCAAAAGTACATCCCTGCTGCATTCCCAAGAGTCCTGCAACCGTTACAAGCAGCCAGTTCTTCAGTTTTAGATATTTTATTTTCATTGCTTTACATTTTATTTACTAAACAGATTAACGGCATTGTCTCGAAAATATTGCAACGCACTCTGTATTTCCTGTTGGCACAAAAAAGAGGGTCCTGAAGATTTCAAGACCCTCCCTTTTACTGTTCTATAATAACTCTTTAGCGTTTGGTCGAGATAATCAGGAAGTCGGTGTTCTGCCAGAACTTGTTGACATCCTTTATGACCAGCTGGCGAGCCATTTTCTTGTCATCCTGATCGTAGATAATCTCGTATGATCCCTTCGGGTGGTCGGAGATGATGCGGACCTTGCGAAGGTTGATGTCAATGGTGGTGACTTTCGTCTTGTCGATGAGGTTAAAGTTGTTGACATTGACGTTGCTTGTTGCGCGCTGTGTCTTGAAGAGGAGACCGCCTTCCTTGTTGACGATACCCTTCTCCTTCAGTTCGCTGTAGTTGCCAACGACATAGTATGCCTTGTGCGACTGGTCGGCGAGATAAGCCATCTCTTCCTCCTGCTGGGCGATGCGCTCGTCCTTGTCCTTATTGGATCTGGTCAGTTCGCTGACATTGCTGGAGAGCTGTTTGATGGTCTCCTTGCTGATAGTCAGTTCATTCATCAAGGTATTTATCTCGTTTTCTTGCTCCTCGATACGGGCATTGAGCGACTCGACAAGTCCCTGTAGTTTTGTATTCTCTGCATTTATGCTGGAAATCTTGCTATTGAGTTTAGCTACTTTTTCCTTGTTCTGAGCCAAGAGGTTGTCAATAACTGCCAATTGGTCGGTGATTTGACCTTTAACAGCTGCGTTTCTCTCTGGGTTCTGTTGACGCAGGGAGTTGATTTGGCTATAACGAGAGGAGATCTCGGTCAAGTTGTTCTCAACATCACTGATGACTTCGACAAGAGCATCAATCTCACCGTCTTTCGCGTCGATAATAGACTGCAATGAGTCAACGACAGCTTTGTTTTTAGCATCATCGCTTGCACATGAAGCGAAAAAAAGCGGCAATACTGCCAATCCGATTAGAAATAATTTCTTCATTTTTATATAATTTTATGTATTAAATTACTAATTATAAGTTTATTACATATAAAATTACCAGTCCTTCCGAACTGATTTGACGATGCAAATATAAAAAATAATTTTGAGATAATGTTTTTATTCGTACTTTTGTGCGCGGAATTTTTGAGAGAAGATTCCGTAGTTATTTAATTTTCATCTATTTACTAAAGAAAACATTAATATATATATGTCCAAAGAAGTTAAATTCAGCTTAGTATATCGCGATATGTGGCAGTCGTCGGGCAAATACCAACCGCGCGTCGATCAGCTAACAAAAATAGCACCTGTCATTGTGGCCATGGGCTGCTTTGACCGCATAGAAACCAACGGTGGAGCTTTCGAGCAGGTGAACCTGATGTATGGCGAGAACCCGAACAAGGCAGTCCGCGCATGGACCAAGGAGTTCAACAAGGCGGGCATCCAGACCCACATGCTGGAACGCGCCTTGAACGGTCTCCGCATGTACGGTGTGCCGAAAGATGTACGCAAACTGATGTGCACTGTGAAAAAGGCCCAAGGCGTAGATATCATGCGTTCTTTCTGCGGTCTCAACGACCCGCGCAACCTGGAGCTGTCGGTGAAATATGCCAAGGAAGCGGGAATGATCTCGCAGGCTGCCCTCTCCATAACGCACTCACCCGTCCACACCGTAGAATACTACATGGGCATCGTTGACAAGCTGGTGGAATTCGGCGCCGACGAGATAGCCCTGAAAGACATGGCCGGTGTTGGCCGCCCCGCAACACTGGGAAGACTGGTGAAAGAGATAAAGACAAAATATCCCCATATCAAAGTCCAGTACCACGGCCACACGGGTCCCGGTCTCTCTATGGCTTCGACGCTGATGGTCGCCGAAGCTGGCGCCGACTACATTGACTGCGCTATGGAACCTCTTTCATGGGGTATGGTGCATCCCGACGTCATCTCGGTCCACGCTATGCTCAAAGATGCCGGCTTTTTAGTAAAGGACATCAACATGGAGGCATATATGGAGGCTCGCAAGTTGAACCAAGAATTCATTGACGACTTCTTGGGACTCTACATCAACCCTGGCAACCGCGTCAGCACATCGCTACTCGTCGGCTGCGGTCTCCCTGGCGGCATGATGGGCTCGATGATGAGCGACCTGCGCGGAGTGCACGGTGCCATCAACATGGCTCTAAAGAAAAATGGCAAGCCTGAAGTGAGCTTTGAAGAACTGACAGTGCAGCTTTTCCAGGAAGTCGAACATATCTGGCCCATGCTTGGCTATCCCCCGCTGGTGACCCCCTTCAGCCAGTACAGCAAAAATACCGCAGTACTCAACCTGCTCAACATGGCTCAGGGAAAACCACGTTTCAGCCAAATAGACAAGGACACCTGGAGCATGATTCTCGGACGTGCCGGCCACCTGCCTGGACCTCTGGCTCCTGAAATCATTGAACTTGCAAAAGAGCAAGGTCTTGAATTCTACGACGGAGTTCCGCAAGATGCCTATCCCGACGCACTGCCTGAATACATCAAGGAGATGGAAGAGAAGGGCTGGGACCGCGGCGAAGACGACGAAGAACTCTTTGAACTGGCAATGCACGACCGCCAATACCGCGACTACAAGAGCGGCCTAGCTAAAGATCGCTTCTACAAGGAGATGGAGCAGCTGCGTGCCGAAAAGATGAAGGCTTCGAACGCCCCTGCCCCCGAACCCGGGACAATGCCCAACTATATGAAGGAACGCTATCGCAACGCCACTCCAGTCGTAGCAACGGCAACAGGACAACTGCTCTGGGAAATCGACTTCTCTGACAAATCGGTACCTCCCACTCCTGGGCGTACCTACAAAGCTGGCGATACTTTCTGCACCATACAAGCCTCCTATGCCATGATGCCGGTGGTATTGACCATCGATGGAAGACTCGCAGACACATGCATGCCTCAAGGATCGATGGTAAAAAAAGGTGACATTATCGGATGGTTGGAGCCTCTCTCAGAATAGATTCTTCGCAAAAAAATTTGTGTGAATAAAAAAATAAATGTACCTTTGCATTTTGAATCTATAAGGAAAATTACACTTCTTTATAGCATATAGTATTAAGAACCAGTTAAATAAAACAATATGGATCCACTAAGTCCCTTTGCACTGATTATCGGAGCAATCTTTGTGAACAATGTCGTATTGGCACAATTCTTAGGCATCTGTCCTTTCCTCGGAGTTTCTAAAGATGTCAAGAGCTCGCTCGGTATGGGCGGTGCTGTTTTGTTCGTAATGCTTCTTGCAACAATCGTAACATTTGTTATCTACAAGTATCTGCTTGCTCCTGTCGAATTCGGCGGACACGCGCCAATCGACCTCAGATATATGCAGACAATTGTCTATATTCTTGTCATTGCAGGACTTGTACAGATGGTTGAGATTGTTTTGAAAAAAATTGCCCCGGCATTATATCAGACCCTCGGTGTCTTCCTCCCGCTGATCACCACCAACTGCGCAGTTCTTGGCGTGGCAATCCTCGTAATTCAGAAGGACATGAACTTGCTGCAAAGCGTGATTTACTCAGCAAGCATCGCCGTCGGATTCACTCTCGCATTGGTAATCTTCGCTGGAATCCGCGAACAGATGGAACTGACAGGAGTACCCAAGGGAATGAAGGGCGTACCTATCGCTTTGGTCACAGCAGGCATCCTTGCTATGGCATTCATGGGCTTCGGCGGAATCGTCCCCACACCATGAAAAAAAGGTAATTATTTTAGTGCAAAAATACCTATTTCCAACACAAAAAGAACGTAAAAATCAGGCTATTTATGGTAATTTTAATAGAATTACTGTTTTAGTAATACATTACATACCAAATCGTTGCGAAAATATTAAGAATTTTTAAAGTTTTTTTTTCTTCCACGATTGAAAAATGTAGTACTTTTGCGACTCGAAACAACATTAAAAAATAACCAATTTAAATCAAAACACAATGAAGAAAGTATTTTTTGCATTAGCAGTTGTTGCTATGTTCTCTTTCGCTGCTTGCCAGGGTAATGGTGAGAAGAAAGATTCTGCAAAACCCGCTGAGAACACCGAGGCTAACGTCAATGACGCTGCCGCTGAGGACGAAGAACTTGTCGAGGTTGAAGGTGAAGAAGCTCTCGAAGGTGAAGAAGAAGTCAACGAAGAGGCTTAATCGATTCGACACTGCGCAAATCAAAGGATTAAAAATCCACAGAAAAGAAAATGGTCGTCAGTTGACGACCATTTTCTTTTTTATATAAACTTCAATTATTCGCGGTATCCGATTACATGCCGTACCTCGCGAATAGTCTTGACTGCACTTTCATGCGCCTTCTCTTTACCACGGTTCATCACCTGCTTGAGATAATCTTCGTTGGAAGAGAGCTCAGCAATACGCTCGCGAAATGGCTGAGTGAATTTCACCATGTCCTCGACAAGTTGTTTCTTTAAATCACCATATCTTATCTGACATTTATTGTAAAGATCGTCGAAATAAGCAACCGTGTCAGGCGTTGAGACAACTTTCAGCAAAGTGAACAAATTCTCTATCTCTACAGGCTTTGTCTGATTCATCTCGGTCGGACCGAGATCAGTCTTCGCCTTCATTATCTTCTTTTTTATAACGTTAGGCTCGTCATTGAGGAAGATAGCGTTCATCTCTCCCTCCGACTTACCCATTTTGCCGCTACCGTCCAGACCGGGAATCTTCACAAGTTCACTACCGAAATTAAAAGCCTGAGGCAAGGGGAAGACATCATGCTTGTACATATTGTTGAAACGATTAGCGAAAGTGCGTGTCATCTCAAGATGCTGTTCTTGGTCTTTGCCTACAGGTACCTTGGTAGCCTTGTGGATAAGAATGTCTGCAGCCATAAGTGTCGGGTATGTCAGCAGACCGGCATTCACATTGTTGGGTTGCTGACGCACTTTGTCCTTGAACGAAGTAACACGTTCAAGCTCGCCAAGGTAAGCGTTCATATTCAAGAACAGATAAAGCTCGACTGTCTCAGGTAGGTCGCTCTGAAAATAGATTGTAGCCTTTTCGGGGTCCAACCCAGCGGCAAGATACTGCACCAATATCTGACGAGCGTTGTTGTACAGATTATCGGGGGTTGGATGTGTGGTCAATGAATGATAGTCAGCAATAAAAAAGAAACAGTCATGCTCTTCCTGCATTTTTACGAAATTACGCAGAGCTCCGAAATAATTGCCTAAATGCAGATTTCCTGTCGGTCGGATGCCGCTGCAGACGATTTCTCTGTTCATATATCAGTTTTTTAAAAAGTTTATCTCTTTACAAAAAATTATTTATCAGATATTTGTGATTGATATTACAACTGAATAGCAATTACAAATTTACATTAATTTTCTGACATATTAGACAGAACAGACAGCTTTTCAGTATTTTTTCGTATCTTTGCAAATTATTTCGAAAAAAAATCTGTCATGAGCAACAAGTTTTGTATTATCATGGCCGGAGGCATTGGCAGCCGTTTCTGGCCATTAAGCAAAAACAACTATCCGAAGCAGTTCATTGACATTTTGGGTACCGGCAAGAGCTTCATACGCAGCACCTTTGAGCGTTTCCTTCCTGTGGTACCTGCTGAGAACTTCCTCGTCGTCACCAATGCCAAATATAAGGATGCTGTCCTCCTGCACATCCCTGAACTGAAAGAAGATCAAGTACTTTGTGAGCCAATGCGTCGCAACACGGCCCCCTGCATTGCCTATGCCAACTACAGAATCCAGACCAAATGTCCCGATGCGGTCATCGCTGTCACCCCAGCGGATCACTTGGTACTCAACGAACACGAGTTTCAGCATATTATCGAGACTGGGTTTGACTTTGTCTCCAATCACGAGAACAATGAAGCTCTTCTGACTATCGGCATCAAGCCCAGCCGTCCCGAAACAGGATATGGCTATATTGAACTACCCACCGGAACAATGAAGGAAGGCACCGTAACTGCTATAGAAGGATTCAAGGAAAAACCTGATTTGGAAAAAGCAAAGGCTTTTGTTTCAGCTGGCAACTACCTATGGAACAGCGGAATATTTATATGGTCTTTGAAAGGAATCATGCAAGCTTTTCGCAATTATCTGCCCGATATGGTTAAACTCTTCGACCAAGGAAACGGCATCTACGGTACAGAAAAGGAACAAGAGTTTATCAATAATAAATTTGCCGAATGCGAAAACATCTCCATTGACTATGGCGTGATGGAACGCGCTAAACTAAGATACACTATCCCCGCAGAATTTGGTTGGAGCGATGTAGGTACATGGGGGTCGCTCTTCACCCACGCCGAAAAGGATGAAAACAACAACGCCCGACGGGGAAAGGTTCTGCTAAACAACACACATAACAGCATAGTGAACATTGAGGACGGAGTCGAGGCAATAGTGGAAGGTCTGGATGGATGCCTTGTGGCATACCGCGACAAATCGCTGCTGGTATGCCGCCTCTCCGAGGAACAGCACA
>JAEEGL011937785.1_pt1 | contig 11849 bp, 12 predicted proteins | sample 9134231 | NCBI WGS metagenome assembly JAEEGL01 (sample SAMN16246548, study PRJNA631951) | gut metagenome | biome: gut microbiome; feature: rumen; material: fiber-attached | host: Bos | place: Iran: Karaj | collected 2018-10 | reverse complement strand
TTGAGAATCGGAATCGTACGATCCTTGCCGCAGAAGGAAATGTGAATAATATATCCGGTATTATCGAACGTTCTATCGACGAACATATTCGTGCGTATATTCGAATTCCGGATGGGTATCGGTATAGAGAAGAGTGACAACTTCGAGTTTGTCGGCCTGCTGTGATAGTACGTTTTATTGGAATATTGTTGACAAAGCCCGGGAGTTAAATCTCAGGCTTTTTGATTTATTAGTTAATCGTAGCTAATCCGTAGGATATAATAAATCTAACCATTACATTGATTTATATCAGGAGACAATATATGAAACTGACGATGCTTGGAACAGGTAATGCTCTGGTTACTGAGTGCTATAACACCTGTTTCATTTTGGAAGACAATGACGAGTTGTTTATGACAGATGGCGGCGGAGGGAATGCCATTCTCTCTCATATCAAGAAAGCCGGATATGACTGGATGGATATCCGGCACATATTTGTTACTCATAAGCATATAGATCATCTTATGGGTATCATCTGGATGGTCCGGATGATCTGCCAGTTCATGAATCACGGCGAATATAAAGGTGAAGCATATATCTATTCTCACAAGGAAGTTCTCGATCTGATACGTGATATGGCTGATAAGCTCCTTCCTAAGAAGGATTCTGCTTATATCGATAAGCGTCTTCACTTGGTCGAAGTATCAGATGGAAAGACCCTGGAGATCATCGGACACGAAGTAACATTCTTTGATATACATTCCACTAAGGCCAAGCAATTCGGATTTAAGATGGATATAAGAGATGATAAAAGCCTTACATGCTGCGGAGACGAACCATTGAATGAGACTGTCAGCAGATATGCTGAAGGTGCGGAGTGGATGCTGCACGAGGCCTTCTGCCTGTATTCTCAGGCGGATATATTCGATCCGTATGAGAAACACCACTCAACGGTTAAGGATGCTTGTGAGCTGGCAGAGCGCTTGAATGTTAAGAACCTGATTTTATATCATACAGAAGATAAGAATCTGGCATGTCGCAAAGAATTGTACATGGCGGAGGGGTCGGTTTACTATCACGGAAACCTTTTGATCCCTAATGATCTTGAATCAATTACGGTGAACTAAAAACTCAGGATTATTCTCGACTAACAAGCCCGTGAGCAAGATGCATACGGGCTTTATAAAGTTCAGACTAATTATGTTAGAAATCAGACTTCTTTCAAAAAACCATGTCCAGTTTTCCATTCCCAGAACTTAATAGTGAGGGGACATTTATAACGGAAGGTCTTCGATGCACATATAATTGACACCGAGCCTCTTGATCCGCTCTGACTCATCTTGTTTGATGCCGGTCACCTTATAAGGCTTTCTTTTTATCTTAGCCACTAAAAAGCCACTTTCCACTCATAAATAGTCATATAAGTGATGGAATTAATGGAAAATAACCACAAGATATTGAGGTTTTTGGAATGTGACGAACACAAAATATGTGTGTCTGCAAAGAGCTTGAATAATCTCAAAACGCTGGAAACGCCCGAAAATAGGGCGTTTCATTTTTTTAAGCCAACATTAAGCCAACATTATTTCGGCGCTTAGTGTTTTTGGAGAATAGCCTGACTAGTGTTTTTAGGTCCATTTTGTGGTCTGAAAAATCAAGAATGCTTTACTCGGATGATATAATTATTGTATCTGATGTAGACTCGACTTCTGTAAAGTTAGTAGAAAGACTAAGCCGAATCTTTCATTCGTAAAAACTAGCGTTTCACATTCAACCGTTACATTATCACCGCCAAAAACTAGCATTTCGCCAATGACTGCTACAGACTTTTCATAAAAGACACCGTCAAAATTGTCTTGTCGGGGTTGTATTGTTCTTCTATTTCAGGTGTAATCCACCCTTTAGAATTCCATACAGAGAAGATATCAGGAACGCCGCTACCGGCACGTTCCCCAATGCCGATCATATTAAACGTCTTCATTTTTGTAGTGATATCTTCCGGCTTGTTAGACAGATAGATTAGTGGCGTCTGCTTTTATTGCGGATTTGGGATTTTGATATGGGCAGATAATGCTTTTCTTACTATGAGTTAATCGAGCTTGGATTACATACTAAAGAAGAGATAATATGTAAAAACGGTACCTCTGTTACATGATGTAACACGAAGTAACACAAAATGTTACTTGACTTCATATGACAGTTCTAACATATTGAAAAAAAGGAGAATAAAAATGATGAGGGAAAAGCTAATAGCATATAGGAGACAGGAAGGAATTTCTCAATTACAGTTAGCGGAGAAGCTTGGCGTTTCCAGACAGACAATCGTTCGTTGGGAGAATGGTGTTAACAACCCTTCAGAATTTGAATTAAAGAAGATAGCTGATTTAATGAATGTTTCTGAGAAACAGCTACTGTATGAGGATATAGACGACGAAAAGAGGAAAGTATCGAATTTAGAAGAAATTGTTAACGATATATCTTATGGAGTTTCAGAGCAGCGGAAAGCATTAGAAGATATATCAGCAAAACAGATTACGGCAGAGGATCTTGAAGCACTTAGGAAACCTTTTGACAATAGCAAGGAGCAGTTGGAAGTTCAGAAAGCAATTCTTCGTCAGAAGAAGGTGAGAACGGGAGTCTTAATCGTATTAGCGATTCTGATATTGATAATTGTAGGAATATTCATTTATGGGATTTCGTTTTACGCAGATGATACAAATGTATTGCGAAAAACCACGGTTTATACCGATGAAGATTAAAGGAGAAGATGAATTATGAAAAAACTTTTATCACTACTTATGGCGGGAATGTTCGTTCTGTTATACGGGAGGGTGTGCAGCGCTGATGAGATTAATGGGACAGACGCGTTCAATCTCATTGACTATTGCGAAACACATGACATCAAATCAAGGACAGAGTTTCAAAGTATATTGGAACTTTATGTACCACAGAGCGAACTAGAAAATGTATCTTATGAGTTTTCTGAGTATGAAGAAGAGTCATTCGAAATCTCAATTGATTATGAAGAACAAACTGTTTCAACAATAACCATTTATAGTGCAGAATCTACAAGGGGTACTAGATCTGGTAGTGCTGTTCAAGATGTATATTCTGGAGTAGGTATAAAAATCTATTCTGTAACTGTCAGAGGAACATTTACATATGGTTCTGGAAACGTCAGTACTACATCTGCATCGGGAAGTTTTGATCCGGCTACTTTAAGTCCTTGGACAAGCAATCCTACAATAAGTTCTGGAAAAACAGGTTCCAAGGCTTATGCTCGAATTTCAGGAACAGCAACATGGTTAGGAAATACAAGCAGTTATTGCCTTACTTTAACTTGTGATACAGAAGGGAATCTAGATAGTTATTAAAAAAGTTGTCTGCGTAGTTTGGCGACCGGCAGGCAACTTTTTATACAAAAGAAAACATCAAGCAGGAGTTCCCTGATCGAGTGCTCTCTTCGTTTGGAGTATAGCACCTCAGATCAGTGTAAGCAATAAAACCGCTATGTCTATCTTATGGAGGTGCAGACCAATGGTTTGTAGTAATTTCTCTATGTACATAATCCTGTTTCCCACATAAACATTAATTTACTATGATTTTTTGATCATAGTAAGAGATAACAATTGATTTTTATAAGAAAGGTAGATTCTATGAAGAGCATAGGTTTTTATTTTTTCTTTGTAGTTGTATCAACAGCTTTGATGATGTCGTCTTTTATTCCATTAAGATATACGACATATTGTAATTGGAGTTTATATTTCTACAGTCCAAACAGTAGTTCTAATCATATTTATGAAGAGTACCATCCCGCTGCATATGATCATTATCGCGTTGCAGCGACAAGTCAAACGCAAACTGGAAATAGAGATTTTTGGACTGAATTCAGCCTAAATGGTGTGAAGAAATACATTTATAATGCAGGTTCTTGGTTTACATATGATTATAATGGCTCATCAAGTCCTACATTGTCTATGACATTAAAAATCTCAGATGGAACGGGTGGTGTTTCTATGTCTGGCAATGTACAAGTTTATAATGATTGAGAGGAATCTATTATGAAAAGCTTTTTGCGAAAATCAGTCGGATTAATGATTATTTTATCTATGATTTTGGGTGTTTCAATTTGCGTGAATGCCAGTTCGAAATCATTAAACCTTTACTATACTGGAACTAATGTGGGAAGTCATAATACAGAATCATTTAATTTACCTGCTGCATCAGTATATACGATAAAAGAGTATTCTCATTCTGGGTCTTTTCAATCGCTTTCTGTAACTTTAAATGGTGTGTTTATAGGAAATCTCACTCCGCAAATGATGATGTATGATGGCTATCCTATTGATTACAACACTTCTTCTGGATCTGCCCATTTTGATGTTTATATAGTACATGGTTCAGGTGCGGCAGGTTTTAGTGGCGCTATATTATATTAACTTTTTAGAGGTGCCTTGTGTTTTTAAACAGAACAATTAATAGAGTGATGTCATTAACGATATCTGTTGTATTGTTTTGTTTATGTGTTACCGGATGTGTGCAAAAGCATAACCAAGATAGTATGCTTCGAATTATTGATGATTCAACTCCTTGGTATCAGTGTGATAAAAGAGTTTATTTTGACAGCAAGGCCGGGACTTGTGAGAATTCCGTCCCGGTTTTTGCTGACAGGTATTGCAGAGTGTTTTATAAGTTTATTGATGAGACATCAAATATTTCAAGCAATGAACTGATATTTATTGATAACGAAGATAAGATCATCGACATAAGCTTGTCCACGTTTTTTAAAGAAGCTGAACAGTTTAGCCTTGATGCGTGCGTCCGTAATAATGATGATGTTTATGCAGTGATTTCCAAGACAGAAAAAGGTGTAATATCCAATGGCATGTATAGAATTAATAACGGAAAAGCAATATTGGAATATGTTGATGATTTGGAAGGCGTATCGGTAAATACATATTACGTCGACAGGATAATTTATTCAAATGAATGTTATTATTCTCACATTTATTATTTAGAAAACAGCACATTTAAAGATGCGTTCTGTATCTTCGATAGCGAATATAATCTTATTCAGGAAATGCATATCGACAACTATGTTGTTTATTGGACATTAAACAGCAATAATCAAATTGTTGCGGTTGAATATGATCAGAGCAATATCACCGAACCTTATATGTATGCGGCACTTTTAGATCTTGATAACGGTGTTGAGAAAAAGACCTCGACCGATTCGGAACTGCTTGCCAAATATCGTTTAGGGTATACGTCTGATAAAGGATACAGTTACTTAGCAAATAAAGATCTCACATTAACCAAGCTTGATCTTGAGACTGGTGTGGAATCGTTGGTTCTGGACTTTAATAACAGTTCTGTCAATTTGTTTGATCTACAGTGCAGTTCGCTGTTTTACTGTGACGATGATTATTGTGTATTGAGAAAAGATACAGTTTATCCCAGCGAATCAAAGAGTTGGACTATTAATGCTCTCAGTAAAGAAGAGATCAATCCAAATTCAGGCAAGCAGATATTATATGCTGCAACAAGTTTTCAGATTGATTCTATGGCTGCAAGTGCGATTGAGAAGATGAATACATCTGACCAAAGCATATACATATATGTAACCATGGAATATAGCAGAATAGTTTTTGGTGACTACGAACAATCAGAGGATGAGACAACAAACGGCTATAACAAAAATATATCCTTGATCAGCAAATTAAAGAACGATATAAGTAACGGTGAAGGACCGGATATTCTTCTTGATTTTGCTCAATATTCTGCTCTGAATTCAGATGAGTATCTTTGTGATCTGCAGAATGTCATTAACGATAAGGAATCATTCAACAGAGATGACTATTTTTCCAATATATTCGATGCATATGCAAAAGATGGCAAGTTATATCAGATACCTGTGAGCGCCTGTGTGGGAGGATTATATGCCTCCGATTCAGCTTGTTCAAGACCCGGATTTACATATTCTGAATACGATGAATTTGTATCAACCCAATGTGAAGGGTTCGACCCGTTGGAATATGAATTGGGACGGGATAGGTGTTTTTCAATAATGATAAGAAGCCAATACGACGATCTGTTTGATAGCGAGAATCACTTAGTCACCGACAATGGTGTTTTCAGCAACACATGCAGGTTCGTCCGCGACATGATGGAAACACCTGATCTCGAAACTGCAAATTCAGAGCGGTTTGTAGAGTTCAACAGGATCCATTTTGATCTGACAAGAAGGATTCTTAATGTGAATAAACAACTGTATGGTTTACCTTCCGATGACGGCAGCAATGGCCCAATCGTATTCGCATACGAAAGCGTTGGTATAAGCAGCAGAACAAGTCAATTCGATAATGCGTTTGAGTTTGTTAAGTGTCTTTTGAGTTATGAGGTTCAAATACAGAATGTTGTATATAACCCAATTAACAAAGAAGCTTTTACTCATTACGCGGAAGATGCGATCACTCATGCAGAGGCTCGGATACAGGAGATCTACGGACAATCTACTGAATTGGATCCTTCAATAATCGATGAATACATAGAATATATATGCTCAGCCAATACCAGCTATATGTGTGATGATTATGCGCTTTTAATTATGTATGAAGAACTACAGCCGTATTATCAGCATCAAAAAGAGGTTGATGAGATCATTCCGATTATTGAGAGTAGAGTGAATAATATGACAGAAGAACAGCACTGAGAATCATAGAAGACATATAGATCCAATTCTTAATGCGGAACTCCTATCTGGTTATAAATACATCTACGATGTATGACTTACTGTAATCTTATTGAACAGAAGAAAACATAAAATATGAATTTACAGATTGAGAGCTTTTTCTATACATAAGAGAAGCATCTTGGGTCTTAGCAAGAGAAAAATAGTTTTGGATTATTTATGGAGGTGCAGACCAATGTGGACAAGTAACTCTACATATGTTTTTTGTTAGCAATGGGTTTATCAGCCAAAGATGGCAGAGTTAGAAATACTCTGAAAGATTTAAACGAGGTGATTATCATGAAGAAATACTTAGCATTAATTATGATCATTGTTGCTCTAGCATCAATGAGTGTTTCCGTGTCTGCAAATTCATTAACATATCATCATGGAAACAATAATACTGACAAGAAGTGTTATGCACAAACTGAACAGACAGGAAATGATTCTATCGGAGCAAAGATTAAATGGCAGCTTTCTGGTAGTAATTCTACACATTGGGGGCCACAAGTAACAGGTGATGGAAAATATGCCACAAGTTATTCCGATTACTTAGGTGGTTATTCTGGTCAGTCCTATGGATATTTCTATCACAATGGCACAAAGGTGTGGGAATCAACAGCCTGGTATTCTTTCAGTTTTTAAGATTACTATGTAGTCTTGTGAATGACCAAAGACATCTTAATATAGGTGTCTTTGGTCAGTTTGTGAGGATGTTATGAGTACAGTTATTCAGACGGAAAACATGACTAAAGTCTATTTCCAGGGAAATAATAAAGTCGTTGCGAATGATTCTATAAGTGTTCAAATTGGTGCTGGAGAATTTGTAGCTGTTTTAGGGAGCAGTGGTTCGGGAAAGACTACTTTCTTAAATTTAATAGGTGGTATTGATAATCCTACATCAGGAAAAATAATTATTAAAGGAACTGATCTTTCTTCCCTGCGTGGAAATAAGTTCTCTAATTTTCGAGCAAAGGAAATAGGATATATTTTTCAAAATTATCAATTGATAGAAGAAATAAGTGCAAGAGATAATATCCGAATCATTCAAGATATAAATAAATGGACTATCGACCTGGCCTATGAAGCTGAAATTGTTGATATGCTAGGAATTCGGGATTTTTTAGACGCGAAACCAACACATCTTTCAGGAGGGCAACAACAACGTGTTGCTATAGCAAGGGCGTTAATCGGGAATCCATCTATTGTATTAGCAGACGAACCTACGGGAAACTTAGATAAAAAAAGATCTAAGGAGATAATACAATATATGAAGCTTTCTAATTACAAGTATCATCAGACTTATATAATTGTAACTCATGACGTTGATATAGCTAAACAATGTGGAAGAATAATCACAATAGAGGATGGGAAAATAATAGAGGATACAAGAAAATGAGAAGGCTGGTATTATTTGCAAGGGTGTTTTTTATTAACAAGCGTTCTTTGATTGCGTACATTTTTCTTTCGCTTTTGTTTGCAATTCCGTTTTTTGTTTCAACAATATCGGCAGCCTTCGTGAACTATTGCAAAACAGAGGCAGAAAAGATATTTGGCAGGTTTGATAATATACTCTTCTATTCTTCTGTTGATGAGATTTCGCATAACTGTAATTATCAAATTGATGCCAATGTATACATTGACTATTATGGAACGATTTCTGTTGAAGAAGAAGCTGATAACACTATTATTGGAACAGCTGATAATAATGCCAAAACGCTAGGAAATATACATGTTATTAATGGTGAATTTCCGCAAAACAAAGACGAGATTTGCATTTGTGAATCATTGTTTTATGAAGATTATTCTGATTGTGAAATTGGTTCTGTTATTGTGATTAATGATCAGCATTATAGATTATCAGGTATTATTAATGACTTTGATGTTGCATGGAATAAACCACCAGATGATGTTCAAATCCAATTTCCTAATGCTATAGTATGTTTATCAAGCAGAGGCAATGAACACAAAGAAATTATATTGATAAAAAACAAATATACATTTCCGGAATTTGCATATGATACAAACAGAAACCTAGTAGCAAATACAAATGTGATTCTAGGTAATGCTGGAGCAAAATATAATGTTCCCGACTTTGCGTTCAAGATGTTATATGCTTCAATAATACTTCTTGGTATATACATATTATTATTTACAGGATGGAAAGATAATAAAAATATGCTCATCCTCAAAGGTCTTGGATTAACTCATGACGCTCTGAGACGGGTGAGGCCGCTGAAATGTTTGTTTTTATTTATGTTTTCCGCTACAACAGGATTATTGATAGGGATAGTTGCGGCTAAAGGCTTTATTGCGATATATAACATCAATCGATCTTCAACGATTTTATATCCTGACAACAATAATCTTCTAAATTGTATAATTGCGTGCGTCATATTGGGATTAATATCAAGCGTTTCATATCTTGCATTAGAACAGATAGTTGAAAAAAAGACATCGATTGAAACTGGAAAGACTAAAAGAAAAACGTTGCGAATCAAACAATATTATGTGTCCGAGTTGATTCGTGATTATAAGAGTATTTTATTCTCGTCGATTGTTGTTACAATTATGCTTATAACGGTATTATTTCTAGGAATATATATGAAACTGTATGTCGCAGCAAAAGGAGATGTGTTTGGCAAGATGCCAATTGATTACGATTACCAGTTTTGTACAAATTTAAATATGCATTCTTTTTCATATGTTGATTCAAGTGGTGATTATGCTTCCGTTATAAGTCTTCCAGACGAAGATACAGTATATTATATGCCAAGTCATTCGAATACTATCGACAATAATACTATTTTAGAGATGTCTGGAGAGAATGGAATTGAAAAAGTTGATAATTATATTGAAGCTGGAGATGTATATCTTGCAATAAATAATAATAATCTTAATTCTATATATTTTGAAGGTTTTCCGGATGATACAATTATTTCAGATAAAGTAGCAAATGATCTGGAACTTAATGTTCAATTTACTACGTATAGGAATTCTTTGCTTTGTGGTTTTCCAGAGTCCGAAATAATAAAACTAGAACAATATGTTAGAGAGGGCAATATAGATATTGATAAGATCAACGCAGGAGAAGAAATAGTATTAGTTGTTCCGGTATATGAACTTGAAGAATATGGGGAAGGCTTTTGTACTCAGCGCTTTATTGAATATGAAGAGTATAATGATAAAAAGAATCAATTTATTGATCATACATTTCATGTAGGGGATACCATTGAGTTAATACAGATTCTTCCCAAAGACAACCAATTGATGGGATGTCTAAATAGTAGTCAACTATCTAATGACGCAGAAGTAAAAAGAATAACAGTTACCATTGGTGCCATTGTATATGAACGCGTAATGTGGTTTGAGGATGCGAGTCAAATGCCCACAGCATACACATTTATAGGAACGGCTGATTCTTTTAATAACTTCGAATTCAAGCCCACGTTTTCTCGAACTCAGTTGTATCTAGATGATAAAACAGACTATGTTGAATTCGAACCAATTATCCATAAATACCAAATTAGATTATCAGAGTTTATATACAAAAACAACGCTGCTGAACTAAAGGAATATCGACAGTTTATGTTGATTTTGAATGGTATGTGTTATCTATTGATGGGGATAAGTTTCTGTGTGATGTTGATAGTATCTTTAGCTGAAACATTTATTTCTTTTTCAAAGAGACGAACACATTATACTTTATTACGAATCATAGGCATGACTCCTGCTTATTATATTAAGGTTGTAATAGGAAGAATACTTTTTATTTATGTACAAAGTATTATCCTGTTCCTGATTGGATTGCAATATGGTATCAGGAAAATATGGGGTTCATTCTTTTTGATTAGCGAATTTTTTGATAGTAAATATATATTTTATGAAGTGTTATTAGCATTAATCATAATTGCAACCATAGTAATATGCGTGTATAGTCCGCTGACGAAGAAATATGTCGTTAAATACAGATATTTATAATAACAAATAGATGAAGCATTCAAGGAAGGTTATGATGCAGCAAGCAAATATTTATTATAGAAGAAGGTTTGAAAAATATGTCTGATTATGCTGTCGGAACATATGTGACAAGTCATATGAAGTTTACGAACTAAGATATAGATAATCTTGAAAGAATTATAAGCAATAAAAGATGGTGATTTTGACTGTGGAAAAAGCATGAGTGTTTTTAACGACTAATGTTTACCTATATATTGTCTAAGTATAATTGAAGATTAAAAGTTTATATATTTTAATGGAGGTAGTTTTATGTATAAAATGCAGGAAGAAGAATTTGATGCTATTGTTATTGATGAAAACACGGCGAAATGCCCGCCACATGAAGTGGTAAAGCTTTATTATCTTGGAACACATTCTGATTATGGATGTGTTAAGTGCAAGATGAAATCGTTAAGATTGGAAGATTTCCAATAATGTGCGTCTGGAATAGATATAAATGATATATCTTGAGTTATCTTATATCTGATGGTTAAGGGAAAGTTAGATAACTTATAAATATTTCGATAAAAAGGGCGAAATGAGTCCTTTGTTATAAATGCAATGTCCCAAGGAGAAGTGTCCCCACACTTCGGGACCTTGTTATACTTTGAAGAATGGGTTGCTTGATTATAGAAGTAAAGCTGACGGCTATAGTTATAGTAAAAACATAAATAATTTAAATTTCATAACATATGAGTGGTTATCCTTAGATGTTTTCATCAGCGTTATGCTCTTAATGAGCACAGGTATTCAATTATAGGGACAAATTGTATGAATTAGTCGCAGTTCATGTCAATTGTAATGCTGAATTTGTTGTGTTGTTACTCTGTATATGTTAAAAAGCGGATAGAATTACTATGGAGGTTACACTTATGGCAGTACATCATGGTGGCAAGGTTGGCAGTTCAGCAAAAACGTTAGCAAAGAAAGATTCTTCGAAGCCCGCAAAAAGCAGAGCCGGGAAGACGTTGGCTAATCATAAAGCCAAGAGCCATTGACCTTTTGTATCACTTATATGAATTATGTGAAAAAGAACCTTTCATAAAGCAAAAATATATAGGGTATGAATTATGGATAGATTATTAAAAGCAATAAGTTTTTCTAAGTATAAATGTTTTGATGCTAAAACATCTATATTTAA
>JAEEGL011300297.1_pt1 | contig 11849 bp, 15 predicted proteins | sample 9134231 | NCBI WGS metagenome assembly JAEEGL01 (sample SAMN16246548, study PRJNA631951) | gut metagenome | biome: gut microbiome; feature: rumen; material: fiber-attached | host: Bos | place: Iran: Karaj | collected 2018-10 | reverse complement strand
TTGTCAGAGATCGTGCAGATCGCCAGAGCATTCTTTTTCGCGCGCGCCGCGGTCATATACAGGCCGGCCGCTTCCATTTCGATCGCCATTACGCCCATCTTTTTCCAGTTGAGCGTACCATTCAAAGCATCAGGAATGCCTGCCTCATCTCCATAGAAAGGATCTGAAGAAAGGATGTTGCCGACGTGGTAGCACATCCCCAGACGGTCCGCGGCATCGATCGCCGTGCGCAGCAGCTTGTAACTCGCGATCGGCGCATAAGTACCTGCCAAATGGAACTGGCTTGCGAAATTCGAAGTCGTGCAGGCACCCATACCGAAGACGAGATCCCGCACATGGACGTCTTCCTGAATGGAGCCGGCGGAGCCGACACGGATGATATTATCTACGCCGAACATATTGAACAGTTCATAGGAATAGATACCGATGGAAGGGATGCCCATGCCGCTTGCCATGACGCTGACCGGCACACCGAGATATTTGCCGGTATAACCCTGTACACCGCGGACGTTGTTGACCAGCCTGATATCATCCAGGAAATTCTCAGCAATGAATTTGGAACGCAGCGGATCACCCGGCATGAGGACGGTCGGCGCAAAATCATCAGGTCTCGCATTGATATGAGGGGTAGGGGTAGGATACGGTAATGCCATGATAGTTCATCTCCTTATCTATCGATGTAAAGTGGATCAATACGTTCCTTCCGGAACGGTTTCAGCTTTTACGATCTTGACGATGCGGCTGGTACCGAGCCGGCTTGCGCCAAGGGCGATGAAATCCTCCGCGTCTTGGATCGAAGAAATACCGCCCGCCGCTTTGATCTTTACGTGATCGGCCACATGCGCGGCAAAGAGCGCAACATCTTCCTTCGTGGCGCCGCCCGTGGAGAATCCAGTGGACGTCTTGATATAATCCGCACCGGATGCGGAAACGATCTCACACATTTTGATCTTTTCTTCATCGGTCAGAAGGCACGTCTCGATGATGACTTTCAACAGACGGCCGTCGCATGCTTCTTTGATCGCACGGATCTCTTCGAGAAGATCATCATACTTTTTATCCTTCAGCCACCCGATATTGATGACCATATCGATCTCATCCGCGCCATTTTTGACAGCGTCAGCGGTTTCGAAACATTTTACAGCCGTAGTAGAGTAACCGTTCGGGAAACCGATGACCGTGCAGATCTTCAACTGTTCTCCGACATAGTCCTTCGCCTGTTTCACATAAGACGCAGGAATACAGACGGACGCCGTCTGGTAACGGATCCCGTCATCGCAGATGGCACGGATGTCGTCCCAGGTCGCCGCCTGTGCCAGCAACGTATGGTCTACCTTGGACAATACTTCTTTGATGTCCATAAAACAGTACCTCCTGTTAATGATTATATGATCTGCCACGGAATCACAACCGCAGCTGATACCCTTGTTTCTGCTTATCGATCAGTTCCCGATAGCATTTATAACACATACCTTCATACCGGTCGTTTCCGCCCAGCACGACCTGGGCACCTTCCGTGATGATCTGACCGTTATCGTCGAAACGCGCATTGACTGTGGCTTTGCGGCCGCAGCGGCACACGGATTTGATCTCCGTGATACTGTCCGCGATCTCGAACAAACGTTTGGATCCAGGGAAGAGCATGGTCTGGAAATCCGCCCGCAGGCCGAAGCAGAGGACAGGTACATCATCCCAGTCTGCCAGGCCTTTCATTTGATTGACCTGATCCCCTGTCAAAAACTGGCATTCATCGCAGATCAGCACGTCATAATGACCATCTTCCACGCAAAGCTTGTGGTACAATTCACGGATCTCCACGTCCTGTCCGACCGCCAATGCTTCCGCGTTCAGACCGATACGGGACCTGGCAATGGTATGAACGTTTCCGTTTTCATCGATCGTATCGTCCCGGGTATCGATGGAAGGCTTGATGAACAGGACTTTTTTGCCTTTCTCTTCATAATTGAATTTGGTCATCAGCGCCTGTGCGGTCTTGGAGGATCCCATAGCACCGAATTTAAAGTACAATTTAGCCATACATCCTCCTAAACTTATTCATCCTTACGCAGATGAATGGCATTGGCCGCGCCGCGGCGGCGGTTTTCCTCGATCTGCGCGTAATGTTTCCGCGTCGTATTGACGTCTTTGTGTCCCAGGACGTCCGCTACAAGATAAATATCGCCTGTCTCGTTGTACAGCGCGGTACCATAGGAACTGCGCAGTTTGTGCGGAGAAATGTTTTTCAGCTGCGTTACCGTCCGTGCGTATTTCTTTACAAGGTTCTCTACCGCGCGCACTGTCAGACGTTTTCTCTGCATGGATAGGAAAAGCGCGTTCTCATGTCCGGGAACTGCTTCGATCTGTTTTCTCCATGGTAAATAGTCTTTCAGCACGTCTTCGACTTCGGAACCAAAGTAGAGGATGGTCTGATTGCCACCTTTACGTACGATCCGCAGCCCATTGTTGGCAAAATCTATATCCGTCAGGTCCAGACCAACGCACTCAGATACACGCATACCGGTGCCCAACAGCAGCGTTACCAGAGCCAGATCGCGGATCTTGGTATGTTCATGGTATTTCTGCTGGCGTTCCGTCAGTTTTTCACCGGATTCGACCTCATCCAGCATACGGGCGATCTCATCCGTATCCAGACGAATGATGTTTTTGTCATGGATCTTTGGTGTAGGCACCAATTGCGCGGGGTTGGCCGGCAATAATTCTTTTTTATAAAAGTATTTGAAGAGGCTGCGTACAGCGCTGATCTTACGTGCCTTACCGCGTTCTCCATTTTGATATTCTTCATCTTCTCCGGGCTTGGAGTAGAAAGAGAGGTAATCCAAAAACAATTCGATCTGCTGAGAACCGATCCGTTTCAGATCCTCCAATGTGATCTCATGCATCGTTTTTCCCTGCAGAGAAGGCTCATATTCCAGCAAAAACTGGAAAAAGATGCGAAGATCATGCGCATATCCCAGACGGGTACGTTCCGCTGTCGTCGGTTCGATGCCGCGGAAATAATCCACGCAGAATTCCGGCAGCTCGAAGATCAATTCCCGCAGTTTACGGATGTTTTCCCGCCTTTGTTGTTCATGATATTCCATGAAATATCAACTCCTATGATAAAATGACGGCGTTATGATAGAACCATCGCGCCGTCATTGTTTCGATCTTAATACTGACGTCCCCAGACAAGCATATGCTTTGCGGGTCTGCCGCAGCATACGCAGGTATCGGACAATTTTTCTTCGGTGAAGGGGATGCAGCGGGATTTTACGCCACCGGTCTCATCCTTGATCTGATCTTCACAAGCAGAATCACCACACCACATAGCCTTGATGAAGCCGGATTTATTGGCGGCGATATCAAGGAATTCTTCATGTGTACGGGCTTCGAACATACGTGCATTCAAGTTTTCCAACGCACGGGCATACAGATTGTCGTGGATCTGATCCAACAGATTCTGGATGGTTTCTTCCAACTGATCCAGCGGGGTGAAGGTCTTTTCACGGGTATCACGGCGCACAAGAACACACTGATTGTTTGCGATATCTTTCGGGCCGATCTCGAGGCGCAGCGGTACACCGCGCATCTCATATTCAGCGAATTTCCATCCCGGAGAATTGTCTGTAGCGTCCAATTTGACGCGGAATTTCTCGGAAAGACGCTCTTTCAGGCCTTCCGCAGCCTCCAGAACCCCTTCTTTATGCATCGCTACGGGGATGATCGCCACCTGGATCGGTGCGATACGCGGCGGTAAAACGAGACCGTTATCATCACCATGGACCATGATGACGCCGCCGATCATACGTGTGGAAACGCCCCAGGACGTCTGATGCGGATACTGCAGCGTATTATCGCGGCCTGTGAAGGTGATATCGAAACTACGGGCGAAACCATCACCAAAATAGTGGGACGTGCCGGCCTGCAGCGCGACGCCATTATGCATCATGGCTTCGACGGTATAGGTTGCCTCAGCACCAGCGAATTTCTCTTTTTCCGTTTTCTGGCCATCGATCACAGGGATCGCCAGAGCCTCTTCGAAGAACGCCTTATAGATCCCAAGCATTCTGAGGGTTTCTTCCTTAGCTTCCTCAGCAGTTTCATGCATGGTATGACCTTCCTGCCACAAGAATTCAGAATTACGCAGGAACGGCCGTGTCGTCTTTTCCCAACGCATGACAGAACACCACTGATTGTATAATTTAGGAAGATCTCTGTAAGAATTGATCACTTTCGCGTAGTGTTCGCAGAAGAGGGTCTCGGAAGTAGGGCGGATGCACAGGCGTTCTGCCAGTTTTTCCTCGCCACCGTACGTGACCCAGGCGACTTCCGGCGCAAAGCCCTGTACATGATCTTTTTCCTTCTGCAGAAGGCTTTCCGGGATCAGAAGAGGCATATAAACATTTTCATGCCCCGTTTTCTTGAAACGCGCGTCCAGATCTTTCTGCATGTTTTCCCAGATTGCATAACCGTATGGACGGAATACCATACAGCCTTTAACGCTGGTATAATCGATGAGTTCGGCTTTCTTGATAACGTCGGTGTACCATTTGGCGAAATCTACATCCATAGATGTGATTGCTTCGACCATTTTCTTTTGATCAGCCATTATAGTTACAGATCCTTTCCAAATTGATAAAAACAGCGTTCAGAAGGGGTTTTGTGGGATACCCCTTTCAAAAACCCTCTAACTATTCGTAAAACATGCCTTTTACGAATAGTTATGTTTGGGATGGTCAATCCTGCTCCGCAAGCTCCTGCGGATCCATTGTCCGCCCGTCAGACCAGATACGTTCCAGATCATAGAACAATCTGGCATCCTTATTGAATACGTGGACGATGATCCGCTCCGCATCCATAAGGATCCATGAACCGGTCTGATAACCTTCGATGCTTTTGATGGGATAACCATTCTTGCTCAGCGCATCATCGACTGAATCGATCAACGCCTGCACATGATTGGGATTATTACCATGCGCAATGATGAAATAATCAGCCAGGACAGATATATCGTGAATGTCCAGAACTTTGATATCCATACCTTGTTTATCGTCCAATGCGTCATATGCAAGTTTACAGATTTTCTTTGAAATGATCAGATCCTGATCGATCGCTTTGTTGTCAGACATATGCAGTTCCTCCTTCCGGACATTGTATCACAATTCTAAAACGTTTTCCAGTATAATCGTAGATTCCTCCGGAATTTGATCCTTATAAAATTCGTAGGCCTCCTGTGTCAGCGCGAAACATGGCTGATCCTGTTGTTCCAGATAAGCGATCGTTTGCTTCAGGATCAACGCTACGCCTGCATCCAAATCAGCGAACGTTCGTTCTCTTGCTTCTTGGAGTCCAGAAAATTGGACACGTCCTGGTTCGATATAATCCGCGGAAAAGATGATTTTCTCCAGCGTGCCCATATGCGAACGTCCGGTCGTATGATAGCGGATCGCATCAATGACCTGATCGGACAGCTGCGGATATTCCACAGCACATAACTCTGCCGCGGAAAATGCATGCAGCAGTTTAGGATATTGGTCGATATCCGGAAAACGGGTCCCGATTTCCCACTGTCTGATCCACTTAAGCTGCTCTTCTGCCGGCATGTATTTAGCGCAATCATGCAAAAGCGCTGCAACGGAAGCCTCCTGCTCGTCGACACCGAAACGTCTTGCCAAAGCGATTGCTGTCGATTCAACACCCAACGTATGCAGGAGCCGTTTATCTTTCAGATCGTTATGCAAACGTTCCATGATCTCAGAACGAAGTTCAGAATACTCTTTCATCTACGCTCCTTATTGGTAAAAACCGTTTTCTTCGATATATTGGCGTACGTTTTCCGGCACCATATACCGAATCGACTTTTCCTCATGGATCCGACCACGTATCTGGGTGGACGAAATATCCATCAACGCCGCTTCGACGACCTGATAGCGGATGCCTTCGATCTCAGAAGGAACAACGATCTCATGACCCGGGCGTCGTACTACAAGAAAACGTGCCTGTCGGATCACTTTCTGCACTTCTCTCCAATGTGGCACATAAGCAAATGCATCGGCACCTAGAATATAATAGTATTCTTTGCTGCCATCATTCTGATCTTCCAACATTTGCAGCGTTTCGTAGGTATATGTGCGTCCAGGCCGATCGATCTCCATGCGCGAAGCTTCAAAATACGGGTTGTTTTGTATAGCGAGCTCCGTCATCCGATACCGTTCTTCTCCGGAAAGCACCTGATATCCCTGCTTGTGCGGCGGTTCTCCCGCCGGGATAAATAGGACACGATCCATACCTGCATCCGCACGGATGATCTCGGCGACCATCAGATGCCCCATATGGATCGGGTCAAATGTGCCGCCCATGACAGCGATCTTCTGCTTCATGACACTGCTCACTTCTTTTTGCCTGCTTTAGGCAGTTCGATCTGCGGTTTTTCCGCACGGCGGTACAACGAGAATTTACGTCCGATCACCTGTACTGGTTCGGCATGCGTACGTGCCGCGACCAGGTCGCAAAGTGCGTAAGCATCGCCCTCCAGTTCTTCGCAGTTCTGCAGGACATTGATCTTGACCAGTTCTCTTTTTTCCAATGCCTGATCGATCGCACTGATCAGTTCCGGGGTGACTCCGCCCTTTCCGATCTGAAAGATCGGGTCCATGACCGCACTCAGCGAGCGCAGATAGGCACGTTGTTTCGATGTGATCATACAATATACCTCTTTACTGATTATTGCATATATTCAAATTGGATATCACCAACGACGACCGTATCGCCCTCTTCGATGCCCATTTCCTTAAGACGGTCGATCACGCCGCGGTCCTTGAGGAACTTCTGGAAGAAATCAAACCCTTTTTCAGACTCCAGATTCGTGTAACCGAGCATTTTATCGATCGGATCTCCATAAATGATGTAATCCCCATCTTCATCGATTTCGATGGCGATAGCATCATCCTCACCCTCACGGGTGCTGTGTTCTTCAACAAAATACTCCTTTTCGAACACAACGGGGCTGGTCTCATGCATGGCATCCCGCAGCGCAACGACGTGATCCAGCAAAGCGCGCACACCCTTTCCTGTTGCTGCGGATATAGGAAACATGGGGATATCGTTCTCCTCGCAATACGCGCGGACTTCGTCCAGGAAGAGTTCTGCATCCGGAAGATCGACCTTGTTCGCGCCGATGACCTGCGGCAAAGCCGCCAGTTCCGCACTGTACCTCGCTAATTCCTCATTGATATGGATGATATCCTCCACCGGATCCCGTCCGTCCACACCAGCCGTATCGACCAAATGGATCAAAACGCGCGTGCGCTCCAGATGCTTCAGGAACTCATGACCTAAGCCAACTCCTTCTGCAGCACCGTCGATCAGACCGGGAATATCCGCGATGACCAAAGTCTTTCCATAGGGAAGTTCCACTACGCCAAGCTGCGGGATCAATGTGGTAAAGGGATAATCCGCGATCTTGGGACGCGCATTGGAAACCGCTGAAAGAAAAGTGGATTTGCCGGCATTCGGATATCCGAGCAGGCCCACGTCTGCCAGTACCTTCAGTTCCAGCTTGACTGTAAGCCCCTTTCCTTCTTGACCCGGCTGCGCATATTTCGGGATCTGCATGGTAGGCGTCGCATAATGCTGGTTGCCCTTTCCGCCCTTGCCACCGATCAGGATGGTCTTGCGCATGCCTTCTTCAGCCATATCTTCAACGATCAGGCCTGTTTCGGCTTCACGGATGACTGTCCCGACGGGTACCTTTATGATCAGGTCTTCGCCCTTCTGGCCGAATCGCTTCTTGCTGCTGCCATCCTGACCATTCTGGGCGATATATTTGCGTTTTCCACGGAAATCATACAGTGTGTTCATGCCGGGATCGGTCACAAAGATCACATCGCCGCCCTTACCGCCGTCACCCCCATCGGGACCGCCGTTCGGGATATACTTTTCTCTGCGGAAAGACACGCACCCATTGCCGCCCTTGCCGGACGCGATATAAATGGTTACTTCATCAACAAACATATTCTATCACACCTTTTTTAGATAAAAAACAGGCTTCAAATAAATAATTTATTTGAAACCTGTCCAGAGATTCGACAGCAAAACAGATCAAACTGCTTCTTCAACAGGATATACAGAAACCTGTTTCTTGTCGCGGCCCTTGCGCTCGAACTTGACGCGTCCGTCGATCAGAGCAAAGAGCGTATCGTCCTTTCCGATTCCTACATTGTTACCGGGATGAATACGGGTTCCTCTCTGACGATACAGAATATTGCCGGCCTTGACGACCTGGCCGTCAGCACGCTTTGCGCCGAGACGCTTGGACTCGGAATCACGGCCGTTCTTTGTGGAACCAACACCCTTTTTATGAGCGAAAAACTGAAGATTCATCTGTAACATGCGACTGGTACCTCCTTATTAGATTTCGATAGTGGATCTGACTGCCTTTGTTTGGATGCGGAGATAATCTTTGCCATAATCCTCACGGATCTGTTCAAGACCGAGGATCAGTGCTTGTATAAGCAGCTGTGCGTCCCGGTGCCCGGTTTCCTGCAGTGTACATACCAGATGTCCGTCGACATCCGCATCGTACTTCAACGGTACTTTAGTAAGCTTTTCGATCGCATTGACCGTATTGAAGCTTAACGCTGTGACCGCCGCGCAGACGATATCCTGACCTTCGTCAGCGAACTCTGCATGCCCGGAAATTGTAAATGACTTAAAGTTTCCTTCCGGATCCTTATAAAATACGGCAGTGATCATGTTCCTGCGCCCTCTTACGCCTTACGCGTTGATGGCACGGATCTGAAGCTTGGTGTAAGACTGTCTGTGGCCGTTCTTCTTGTGGAAACCCTTCTTGGACTTGTACTTGTAAACAACGACCTTCTTGCCACGGCCTTCCTCGATGGTAACGGCTTCAACATTAGCGCCGTCCACATACGGGCTGCCAACAGCAACACCATTATCTCCGGCGAGCATCAATACTTTGTCGAAAGTATAAGCTTCGCCCTCGATCAGGCCCAGTTTCTCAACAGAAATAATGTCTCCTTCTTGTACCCGGTACTGCTTACCGCCAGTTTCGATGACTGCGTACATCCAGGCACCTCCTTTTTCTCAATCTCGCCAAATACGGTACTCATGGGCATGAGTTTAAAACCTCTTTGAGCGGCAACATTGCTATAATAGCACAGAGGCACCCTCGTGTCAACAAGAAAATGCAGTAATTAAGCGCTTTTTTCGTTGTTTTACGCATAAATCGGGATGATCAGATATCTGGAAGCGATGATCGTATCCGTATGCATATGATTGACTGTACGAATCTGATCCATAAAATGGAAAACATCCTGATCTGCCGGCAGATGGTCCGAAGCGATGGACCACAAGGTATCCCCCTCCTCGATCTGCAATGAGATATATTGGACAGGTGTCTCCTTAGCATTGCGGCCAGCCGCTGCCGGATGGATGACGATGAGCCAGACCAGTATGATAAATGCTGCCATGATCAAAACAGAAAGAGCGCGCCTTCCGAAAGATGTTTTGTTGGAACGTGTGTTTGTCATCATGTTTGCTTCCTCCTACGCGAACGTTTGTTTCTATGCTCTGGATTATAGAACATTTGTTTGCTTTTGTCAACATTCATTTGTTGATATGCGAATTTTTGTTCGCATGAAATTTTATCGAACATTTGTTTGATTTTCAGGAAATACTGTGCTATAATACGAACAAAGCTTTATTTGGAGGTACATTATGTCCGATTTGACATATAAACAACAGGAGATCCTGGAATATATCGTCAGCCAGCAGGCATTGAAGGGTTACCCGCCGTCTGTGCGTGAGATCTGCGAGGCCGTAGGCCTGCGCTCCACCTCTACCGTGCATGGCTACCTTTCCCGTCTTGAGAAAAAAGGCTTCATCCGGAGGGATCCTACCAAGCCCCGTGCGATCGAGATCCTGGACCGCGCTATCCAGCAAGCTGCCTACAATGGTGATATTCCCGAGAACCTCTCTACCATGCCCGGCAGCGCCGCTATCGAAACGGTGGACGTTCCCATCATCGGAAAGGTAACGGCCGGCGAGCCGATCCTGGCTGTCGAAAACATCGAAGACTACTTCCCCATACCTGTTTCGTATACACATAACAGCGATGTCTTCATGCTGCATGTACAGGGCGAAAGCATGATCAATGCCGGCATCCTGGATGGTGATCTTATCCTGGTCCGCGCGCAGCACAATGCCAGCAATTCCGATATCGTCGTCGCTCTGCTCGGCGACAGTGTAACTGTCAAACGTTTCTTTAAAGAAAAGGATTTTGTTCGTCTGCAGCCTGAGAACGATCACATGGATCCGATCCTGGTCCGCAATTGTGAGATCCTTGGCAAAGTCATCGGTCTCTTCCGAACTATTCGCTAGTATACGCCAGTTAAAGTCCAAAAAAACTCCCGGCAAGCACTTTTGCCGGGAGTTTTGATATTTATTTTTGTTTTTTAATCTTCAATGCGCAGCTGCTGCGCCTGCTCTTTTTCATGTTTTTCAAGCAGCGCCTGGATCTTTGCTACCGGATCCAGCATGGAGCTTACAGAGATATCATGATTCAGAGAAGCAATGTAATACGCAACATATTTAGAACAATCCACTTCATAATACCAAGGTGCCTCAAGCAGTTCGGGACGGCGGTACGTCAGATTCGTGGAAAGTACGCCTGTCAGATACCCCTGCTCATAGGCTTGCTGGAATTTATCGATGCCTTCAGTAAAGAGACCGAATGTGCATGCGGCAAAGATACGCTTTGCGCCGCGGCTGTGCATATCCTTTGCCAGATCGAGCATGGATTCTCCGGACGCGATCATATCGTCATATACGAAGACGTCCTTGCCATCCACATTGCTGCCCAGGAATTCATGCGCCACGATGGGGTTGCGTCCATTGACGATACGGGAATAGTCACGGCGTTTGTAGTACATACCCAGATCCAGTCCCAGCAGTGACGCATAGAAAACGTTTCTGGCCATTGCGCCTTCATCCGGACTGACGACCATCAGATGTTCCTTGTCAAAAACGATATCCGGAACATTGCGTACCAGCGCTTTGAGCGTTTGATAATGCGGCATGATATTGTCGAAGGTCGAATTGGGGATCGCGTTCTGTACGCGCGGATCATGCGCGGCGAAAGTCGTGATCGAAGAAACGCCAAGTGCGTCCAATTCCTGCAGCGCCATGGCACAGTCCAGAGACTCGCGGTAACTGCGGCGATGCTGACGTGCGCCATAAAGCAGCGGCATGATGACGGTAAGGCGGTGCTGCTTGCCCATGCACGCGCTGATGGCACGCTTCAGATCTGCATAATGATCGTCCGGAGACATGGGGACCGTCTGTCCGAACATTTTGTACTTCAGATTATAATTGCCTACGTCGGTGAGTAAAAAGAGGTCCAGACCACGTACAGACTGCTGTACGATGCCCTTTCCATCACCGCTCTGGAAGCGTGGGCAGGTTACTTCTACAAGGAACGATTCCTGTTCTTCCCCATACAGGTCTTTGTACAGCCGGCGCAGATGAAAATCTACCTTTTCAGCCAGCTCAGTGGCGCTGGGCATGGCCATAAGCGCCAGTTTGGCAACTGGTTTCGCTTCACTGATCTTGATCTTGTGCATGTGGGATCTCACTTTCTGGCTTAAAAACTAACTACTGGACTGTTAAATTATAACATGCTTCCCTTCACAATTAAAGCGCATTTTCTGAAAAAAGGAGATTTTTTTACACTCTTCACAAAAGCTGGCTTTACGTGTATAATATTCATAGTCTTTTTTGCAGGAGGATTATACATGGTTCCTCAGTTTTCCATCATTGTGCTGTATGCG
>JAEEGL017330192.1_pt1 | contig 11850 bp, 6 predicted proteins | sample 9134231 | NCBI WGS metagenome assembly JAEEGL01 (sample SAMN16246548, study PRJNA631951) | gut metagenome | biome: gut microbiome; feature: rumen; material: fiber-attached | host: Bos | place: Iran: Karaj | collected 2018-10 | reverse complement strand
TGAAAAAACCAACAAAACCATCATGGGCCAAGGTGGAACGATTTATAACGGAAAACTATATGTCGGTTCTAATGCTGGCAATATGCAAGTCAAAGACTTTGAAACCAACACCATATTAGCGTCATTGACTTTAGATAAGGCTGCTGAACTCCAAGGTTCATATTCTGTTAAGCAACCACACAACAACGCTGTGGGATACGCTCCTAAAGAAGGTTCTGATTATCCATATATTTACACCAATTGTTATTCTGATAAAAATAATCAATTAGCAACCTTGTGTGTTTATTCGTTTGACTATGTCAATAAGACAGTTGATGAAGATGTGGAATTAAGTTATACATTAGGTGCTTCTATCAATGCGGGAACTGGTAAAAACTCCGCTGATTTATTCCCTGATAATAAATATGGTCATGTCACAACCGTTAACGCAATTAATTATTCTTTGGGATTAACGTTTAAGATTAAAGCCACCTTTGTTTATATGATCATGTGCTATGACACATCAGGGACATATTTAGGCACATCAAAGAACAATAAGAATGTGGAATGGATTAACGGTGAAGGAACTGCCTATTCTCTTGATTCACTCAAAACGACATATCCTTCCATTGGTACGATAAAGATTATTTTCAAGGATCCAACCGATCCATGGACAGTGGAACCAACTAGTAAAACACCAGAACAGGCTGGCCTTGTAATTCATAGAAGTGGAACAGTTCAAGGTTACACTAACGATTTGGTGCAAATCATCAAAATTGGTTTTACTAACGATCCGATGTGGACATCTATCGCAGGCGCCTCTGCCGATCAACGTCCATATGGTAACTTTGCTATCGATTATAAAAATGGATATCTTTACGCTCTTGCGCTTAAGTATGGTGATCGAGTGACTAGAACTATTAAGTTCAAATTGCCCGCCATTACCGAAGGTACATATAACAGCACTTACGATGCCAATGTCGTGACACTACAACTTGAAGATATTCTTGATTACTTTGATACTCCATATGCTTATTCCATCCAGGATGTTGATTTTTATAACAATTACATCTATATCACTGAAGGTTTCACTAATAGCAACAATGAACCAGCTAGGATGAGAGTTATTGATGTCATTAATCAATGCCAGGTCGCACAATTCGATATCTTCTATGACTTCTTCCCAATTGAACCAGAATTCATCTGCTGGTATCAAGGAGAGCTATATTACGCAGATTCTCGATTGGATGTCATGAAAATCAAACTATTATAAAAATTAAGCAAAAACCAAAAAAAGAACGCGATTTTGCAGCGTTCTTTTTATTTTTTGATCGTTTATTTACTTTCTTCAATTATCTTTTTGTATATATAGAAGGAATCTTTTGGATATCTCTTGAATGTTTCGAAATCGACATAGACTAGACCAAATCTTTTGCGATATCCTTCATACCACTCTAAGTTATCCAATAAAGACCATAAGAAATATCCTCTCACATCAACACCATCTTGTTGTGCTCTTTCTAATTGTGATAGATATTGTTTGATAAATTCGCTTCTTGGACCATCATGGACTTTTTTATCTTCGGTTAAGATATCAGTTACCGCACATCCATTTTCGGAAATATAGAATGGTAATTGATATCTTTCATATAAGAATTTTGGTCCCCAATATAAAGCTTCTGGTGTTACCACCCAGTTCATACATGTATAAACGGTGTTCACTCTTGGAGGCATATACATATATCCGCCTTTACCATCCGATTTCACAAACAGGCCTTGATAGATATTTTGGGTGTAGAAATCTAGTGGTTGAGATATAAGTTCCATATCTCCTTCTTGGATATCTGGCAAATCTTCTTTTTTATTTACTTTAAAGTATTTATCTGGATATTTTCCAAAGACGATTGGATCTGAGAAGATAGCAACACCCCACATATCCCCTCTATCAATATCGAAATAGGCCTTTCTAGCGGCTTCTATGTCTTCCTTTGAATTTGTATAAGGGATTCTTGCGTCAGCGCATGGAGCGTAGCCAATTTTGATGTTTTTGTACTGTCTTAATACTTTGACAGCTTCACCATGACAAAGTAATAAGTTATGGACCATGATATTTCTATCTTTCGCGGAGTACTTCGCGTTTTGCACTGTGCCACCTAATCTTCCACCTAAAATACATTGTGGTTCATTAAAGGTCATAAAATGATTAACTTTAGGTCCTAGTTCTTTTGCAACCACTTCAACATATCTTTTGAATTCTTTGGTGATATCTCTATTTAACCATCCACCCTTTTGATATATGGCGTAAGGTAAGTCCCAATGGAATAAGGTGATATATGGTTCAATACCCGCTTCTAAGAGCTTATCCACAAATAAAGAGTAGTGCTTTAATCCTTTTTCATTAATTTCACCATTATCTTTGATAACTCTGGCCCATGATAAAGAGAAACGATAAGCATTAACACCAAGTTCTTTCATCAACTTAATATCTTCATCTTCTAAGTTATATGAATTAGCAGCGTTTAAGGCTTTGTGACCATTACCGATAAAATCACCATCTTCGGACATGACATCCCAAACAGTTAATTCTTTATCATCAGTATAAGCTGCACCTTCTATTTGCGTTGCCGCAGTAGCAACACCAAAAACAAATCCTTTTTTGAACATATAATTATTCCTCATCTTCTATGATACAAAAATCTTAAACAAAATAAAAATAGCTGACCAACTAAGGACAGCTATTATTTTTTATTTGTGTTGGTTCATCAACCAATCAACCAAACCTTCGGTTGCGTATGCTCTAATCCATACATCATGACCGACGCCGGTATAATAAGTGGCTGTAATTTTGCCATTTACCGCATTTAAGGCAGTTTCCATATCAGATGTACCTGATGGTGGGACAGTAGTGTCACTTAGTCCGTGGAACGCCCAAATGTTAATGTTTTTGATTGATTCTGCTAATGACGGGAATCCTGCTCCACAAAGTGGAATAGCAGCAGCAAAGACTTCTGGTCTTCTTGCCAGAATTTCCCAAGTTCCATAACCGCCCATAGAAATACCGGAGACGTATATTCTATTAGTGTCAATCTTTGGATTCGCTAAGAATTGATCAAGGAGGTTATTTGCCGCAATCATACCACCGCTCATAAATGACGGGAGGGAAGCTCTTGATCCAGTATTCCATCTTTCATTGACGCTCACCCATTCTTGTGAATAATAATCATTTAATGAAGCGACATATTGTTGTGCGTGAGGCACTTGTGGCGCCAAGACAACACAGTTATCGTTTTTAATAACCTTGTTAAGCAATTCATTTGGACCGCCAAGAACTTTTAATTGTTGTAAATTATCAGTGCCGCATTCTCCATGTCCGTGTAAGAACAATAAGAAAGGATACTTATTTGTGTTTCCTACGTCTTTAAAACCTGTTGGGTAATAAATCTTATATGGATAAGTCAAAGTAGTGTTTAAATACTCGTTAAAATAGGAATAACTACCGACTTCCATGTCTTGAATACCTTTCGGTCTTGCACTTTCATCGATTTCGATGGCTTCGTTATATATTTCGATGTAGTCAATTGAACCCATAAATTGTGAACCATAAGCATCTGAACCGTTATAACCAATGAATAATCCAGCGGTTGAGACGGCATTGAATGGATTAACGTATCCCTGGAACTCCTCATCTAAGTAATAGCTTGTTTGTCCCTTTTCGACATCTTGTATAATCTTGGCAGTATGCCACTGTGTATCTAATGCGGTAGGGGTGGTGGTGTTATAGCAGCCACCATTTGGATGAGTGGAACCATATGCTAACTTATTGGTGCCTTGTTCAATCCATAAACCGTAATAGTAATATTGGTTGGTTTCTACCATTAATCCCTTATTAAAGATACATGGCCAGTTATTATATATTGTTCCGGACCATTTAAATCTCGCAACCGCCGAGAAACTCTGTGTATTTGAGAAATTCAAATCATCAGTGTTTGGAACAACAAAGTGTTGGTTTTGTGCGTTGAATGTAACATAAGTTACATCATTTTCGTTTATGAAGGCAGGATTACCTGCTGGAGAAGCATCGTGTCCTCCGTTTTTGCTTGAGTCAATCAGTTTTCCTTCTTCAGAAAGACCTTCGAAATCCCACTTCGCAATTAAAGAATCAGGAAGCTCTGGAGGAACATCTGGTGGCTCATCTGGTGGAACTTCTGGATCTTCTGATGAAGAGCTAGATGTATCACTTTCCGATTCACTTGATGCATTTGTGTCGGAAGAATGGTCAGATGGAGAATTGCTACTAGTCGGTCCTGATTTTGAACATCCCACTAATAGCAAAAACAAAGCTACTAAAAACAACTTCTTTTTCATAATTATTTTCTTAACTCCATAATTTTTGAGACGAGCTCATCGAATGTTAGTTTTTCATAACCTTTGATATAAGTCTTAATTGTGTTATTAAAGCAACGATACCAATGTGGTGAAATACCATTTAGACCGAGATTTGCACCGTAAATGCTTCCAATTGAAGCAGAAGTGCAGTCGTTATCTAGGCCCATGGCCACACTGGTTCCTATTGCTTTGGTAAAGTCTTGACCTGCTAAAGCACAAGCAAAGACAATTGCAATCATATTATTGTTTGTGTGAACGCTATTCATTGTTGGGTAACGTTCATCAATTAATTCTCGAGCATGTTTAAAATCTTTTAATTCTTTGCATTTATCAAACGCCCACATCAAATCATCATATAGTCTTGATTTACTTGGAACATATCTGGCGCCAATTTTTAAAGCTTCCATGACATCCTTTGTACCAAAGGCAGCAGCAATAGCGGAAGCGAGGAATAGTTCCCCATAAATACCATTTCTACGATGAGTTAAATAAGCATCGTTATAGGAATGTAATGCCGCTTCTTTAGGATTACCAGCAAAAACATAACCAAACGCATCTGCTCTTATGGCAGCGCCAATCCATTCTATAAAAGGATTATTTTCAGCGACTTGATTTACAGCCACACCTTTCTTTAATTCGTTCAAAGCGGCCTCTTCAGCAGTGCATCCATATGGCAAAATATCGAGCCAAAGCTTAGCGACGTCTTCAACAGAATATTCCTTCCCATATTTTTCCATGAGAATGATATTTAAAACTGTGTATGAAACATCATCATCCACGAGAACAGCATCTATTTTTCCTTTAGCATAATTACCACGTAAATCAACACCATATTGAATAAAATCAGTAGGTTCCACTAAAGTCCAATAATCAACAGGAGGAAAAATCATATTTCCTCTTTTAGCGATATCTTCCATTCTTTGAATGGAGTATCCTTCAACAGGAACACCTAAGAGACACCCCGCAAAACGAGCATATAACGCAGCTAAAAGGCGATCTTGATAATTATTGACCGGTAAGCAAATATTTGGAAATTCTGATTGTTTGATAATTGATGGTAAATCTGAAGGCTCGTTTGGATCTTCAAATTTTTCATTATTTTTTAATTCACTTAAAAGGCGTTTTAATTCTTCCTCGTTAAAAGAACTAATATCAATGTTTTTCTTTCTACATTGTTCATATCTTAATTCTTGATAAAAACAAACCTCTTGTTTTAAAGATTCCATACTTAAAACTCCTTAAAGTGGGCCAACTGTGACATTGACCCACTTATTTTAATAAATTGTTCAGCGTCTTTGTTTCTTTTTAAGGACGATAAATGCCGCTGCTAAGGCAGTGATAATTGTTGCAGATGCAATTAGCACAATCATCATTGCTAAGTTGGTGTTGATTGGGCTATTGATGTGCATACTTGGTAGTGGAGAAACCATAAAGTCATTGATGTTGACGTAGTTTCTACCAACGATACAAGCATAACGTTCTTGTGCTTGGGTAATTACTTCAACGTTATCAGGGTTGTTGTTGAAGTAAGCTTTTTCATCTTCAAATAAAGCGTTCCAGCTTTCTGCAACACCAGACCATGCCGCTTCTTTTTCAGCTTGAGATTTCTTTGAGAAATCATAGGTGTCATCTAATATTTTTTGTGCGAAAGCAGTGACTGCTGATTTATCACTTAATGTCCAACGAGCATATAAGTCGATATCAGCTGCTAATTCAGAACCGAAGACGAATTGTGTTCCGCCTTCTGAAGCGGTGAACCAGCCGACAAATGAGTGTCTAGCAAGAACTGGCGCTGTTGGCTCAACTGTAACTTCGTTACCGTACTTGACTTGTGGCTCCACACTGATTCCACCGATGGAGTGGAATGTGATGGTGTGACCGACAGCAGCGGTGACATTGATGGTGTTAGTGGCAGAAACCTTTAACCAACCGCCACAGGATTCATCCATTTCATCGAACCAATAATCAGAATAATAAGTTGATGAGAAGTTTTGATTTTCAAATGTATAAGAATGGGTATTACCAACGAATACATCTGGCCACCAAAGTTCAATTCTTTGTGGTTCAAAGCCATCAGGCATTGGCATATTTTGATAGTCTTCAAAGTTGACTGTTACTGGAGTGCTGTTTGCCATAACGATATTCACAGCGTTACCTGTAATAAGTTCTGGAGCAGCAACTCTTTTAATTGGAGCCATTGGTTTATTTCCGACTAATGCAAATGAACCTTGATCTCTCATTCCCATCCAGTGTTTTTGGAAACCATGGTAATCAACACCGCTCTTGTCATAGTTGTGGTTGCTTTCGGAAAGTGGTGAGCCTAATGTCAAAGAGTCGGCGCAATATAATTGACCACCTAATTTATACATTAATTTGAAGTGGCCGTTAACTGATGTGCCGGCTGTTGGAGTTAATGTAAAATTAAACACACCATCATTTGGCATTTTAGTTAATGGAATTGCGTAATAGTCATCGGTGAAAATGCCACCATCTTTGAAAGGAACGCTTGGCCAATCTGCTAATGCTTCTTCATTAAGAACAACAGTCATGTTTTGATTTGGATCCCACCAAGTTGTTCTATGGAGATATAAGGCTTCGACTTGTGCTTTGTTAACCGCATCAGGAAGTCTCATTGTGTATGAGAACGAATGACCTTGTGGGAAACAATCGCACATTTCATAGAAGTTCGCTCCGCCCCAACCATATCTATAGGAATAGTTTCCGAAACTTCTTGTTAGTTGAGTAACGCTTAAATCACTATAACTAATTGGTGTGCCATCAGAGAAAACATAAATGTTTCCTTCTGAGAATGTTTCGTGGTAGTTGCCAATGTACCAGTTATTCATTCTGATAGCGACTTCGCCATTGTTTTGGAAAAAATCAAATGTTTTGGCACTTCCATCATAGAAGTCACACCACATTTCGCCGACATTTGTATAAACATTGTCAACATAATATCCAATTGTGACTCTCCAGTCATTTGCTCCTGGGGCATACCAAATTTTTGCGCTGTCGCCACTGAGTTTTCCATCGACATAGGAACCATTAAAGATGATGCCATAGTCGCCAGCACTATTTTGTTTGCTTGGCTGAGCAACTATACGTAAACGATAGTTGTTAGTAATGGTGGAATGTTCAGCAACGAACTTGCCGCTTGTTGTGGAAATTTCAGAACCGTTCACTGTGTAATCATTGCCGTCGACTACAGTGAATGATCCAACTGTTTCATTCAATGCTTCTGTTTTTAGCATTTGCATTGGATGAGTCATCGCAATTACTCCTAGCGCTAAGGCAGAGACGCCTAGGGAGAGTAATAACAACTTTTTCTTCATAGAATTTCTCCTTTCATAATTCTATTGCATTTCTATATGAAGCCCCCTCACAGTAAGATTCTGTGGTTAAGCTTTGATAGACTTCGATTTCGGAAACGCTCACGAAGTGTTCGCTTCCTCCGGCATCACCGATAATACGGATGCCTGAACATGTGATTTGATTGAATTTGAAAATATAAATTTGATTTGGTGTAAAAGCATCATAGGAATTGCTATTTGGATAACCGATGTCTTCTAATAATGTGACATTGGTCCAAGCACCATCGATTAAGGCTTCTAAGTGTAAGGAACCATTCTTAAACCATCCACCGGTTTGCCATTTGCATCCGGCTTGGTAGCAAAGTTTTGCTACTTTCATTGGTTGATTCCATTTATAACCCATCCAGAAAACATTTTCTGTGACACCAGAACCATCAAATGAATCATATTGAGATGGTCCTAAGCCATTGGCTCCCACAGGGGCAATATCTTCATTTCTAATGACGTTTAAATCTCTATTTCCGCCACCTTGTGGATTTGGAACAGAGGTGATGATGTCACCAATCTTCGCCAAGTTAGCGTATTGATAATATGTTTCTTTAGGAATTTCAAATTGAATATAGTCAATAGCGACCCATTTGTCTTCACTAGTTTGAATCTTTAAGGTGTGTGTACCTTCACCTAATTCATTTAGATAAGCGATGTTAGCTTTATATTGATTATTAGCTTGTTGAGTATTAAATTCCCCCTTTTCGATGTTATCGACAAAGACTTTGAATTTACCACCGGCAGGACCTTTATAGCCAAAGATATTGATGGATGAACCAGAGAATTTTGTGGTTAACTCAGAGCCTTGTTTGGAGGAACCAACTTCAAAACTTCTGCTCGCTTTTCCATTAAATACTTTAATGAAACCATTCTTTTCAAATGTATAAGCATCAGATTCAACATTATAAATTTCACCTTCTTCTTCAGTAGATTCATATGGTGTGACCACTAAAGAGTTGGCAGGAGATACTTTCTTAGTGCCAGGACCAGAAACATCTAATCCTTCGATATAGAAATCTAATGTATAAGTGACATTTCTCGCTTTATTCTCTAATTGATAAATTGAAGAATCAGATACTTTTGTGGAATTAAACCAAAGCTCATTTCTAAACGAGAAAGCGTTGGAATATGTAACATAATCAAAGAAATCGAGCTCTTTTACTTGTTTATTGGTAAATTCAATAGCGATAGGTTCGGCTTTCCATTGTCTAAAGGAGAATAACTTTTTAACTTTTTCCCCTTCTTTACCACCGATAAACATCTTATTTAAACCGTTTTCTTTCGCGGCTAAATCGATGAAGTGATATTTCGCACCGGTCCATCCTAATGCGGATGTTTGGAAATTATGGGAAGTTTCACTGATAGTGGAATTGAGAACGATCTTATCCGCGAAATACACGCCATCCGCGGTTTCATATAACAATTTGTAATTAGCGATGACATATTCACCATCGATATTTTTAATTTCAAATTGCAATTCGTTGGTATCTGCGATCACTGATAGTGGGATTTCATATAGTTCTTCTGTATATGTATCAACACCACCGTTAACAGTGTTTGTTTGAGTGGAATTTTCCCAATCACTATAAGATGTGCCATTAATTTCCACATTGGCCTTTTGGCCATAGTTTCTTTGACATGTTCCTCTCGCTAAATAGAGCTTTGTGATTAAAGACTTATTTATAGAAGAGGGAATAGTCATTTTAAAGGAATGTTCAAAATTGATATTCAAACATTTGACATAGCTATGGTAATTAAATCCACCCCATTGTTCACGATAGGCATAGTTAGCGAAATTTTGTTCTAATGTCGTGATAGTAGGATTATCAATTGTCACTGAAACATTATTTCCATAGAAATATGTATCACCGGTGTTATAGACAAGATCAAAGACACCGATACACCAGTCATCCATTCTTAAGGCCAACATACCTTTATCCACGGCGAATTCATAATTACCTTGGAAGTGAGAACCAAAATCCATCGGAGTGGTGGTGATTTCAGAGAATACACCATTATTTAAAGTTCCATGAACCATCTGCCAACCGCCGTTATAGAAATATGGTCTAAAGACATCACCAGTTAATTGATTGTCGTTATATTGTCCATATAAGACCACACCAAAGTTAGCGTTTTGGTTTTCATTAGTTTGTAAATTGAATTTCAAAGAGAAATTATCTTTGATATCTGTATTGTTCTTTAAGGTGAATGAACCACTAGAAGAAGAGATCTTTGTGTTTGTAACTGTGCAGTTTGAAGAATTTAAAACATCAAAGTTATTCACTCTTTGTGGTTCTTCTGCCTTGCCAGCACCTAAGAAAGAAATAGAAAGAGGTAAGGCGAGTAAGATTAAACATTTTTTCATTTGTTTCATGGTCGTTACCTCCTATTACGCAATAGCGAAAGAAATGGAATCAATTTCTACCATTTCATTGCTATTATTCACAATCTTAATAATGTGTTCTTTGTTCTCTAAACCATAGAATCTCTTCACTAAGACTTGTGGTATATGATCGATATATTGATTGAGTGTATACGTCTTTGCTTGCAACAAATTAGCGGAGCCCATATTGACATCATCGATATAAATATCGATACTACCCGCTTCTAATGATGTTTGAGCATAAATAGTGACTGTGTCACCAGTGCCTCTTATTGTTAAAGCATCATTTTTAGTTTCTGACGCAAAACCATAACTATGATAGAACTCTGGGTTATATATGGATTGGAATCCTTCTTTATTCCAACCTTCATCATCGGCCGCTATTCTATTTTCTGTTAATGAAGAAGTATCGTTAGAAAGATATTCAGCATCAAAAATACCGATTTTGCCGTCTTTCGCGATACCTTTATTTTCTAATATATTATCCTTACCTAATTTATTTACGCGTGTCGCCCAACCCGTGATAGTGGTGTCCGCTAATCCGGGTCTATTGGTGTTGTTATAAATATCACCGCTTTGAACTTTAAGTTCTTCTGGAAGTCCGCTATAGCCTTTGCAAACACCTAACATTAAGCAGGCAGTTGCAGCATTGCAGTCGTTATCAAATCCCGCTCTTAAGGAAATTTGTCCGGTCTTTAAGAAATCGTTATTTCCATACACTAATGACATGATGACCATCGCGAAATTGATTTCGCTATCTAATGTGTCATTGGCGTGTGATGGATTGTGGTAATAATATTGATATGCCAATTGGCTTCTCGCTTCTTCCCATAGTGGAGTTTCTTCTCTCATAGAAAGAACGTTTTCTGCTATTCTTCTCGCATTAGAGTCTTCTGGATATATTGCATTGACTCTTTCAATTGATTTAATTAGATCTCTGGTGACATATAAGTCAGAGACTAATGCGGAATAATAAGTCGCACAGTCAATATAATTGATGTCACAAATGGTTTGGAGCCACCATTCCGCTCTTTGTTTGGCATTTTCTTTCATGCCAGGAGCAATCATACCAAAGACTTCGCATTCGATTTGCGCGTCGATCGCACGATACCAGGAATTAAATCCTTGGGCTCCGGATTCTGGTGCGGTATATCCCGCTTTTAATAAACGATATGCTTCCGCGTTACCACACCAAATATAATCTCTAATATGTTGTAGCCATTCATATCTAATATCTTGATAAGTAACATTGTTCACGCCATAAGTTTCCATGACGTGGGTCCAAACAAATTCCAAAGATGTATCATCGTCTGTTTCATAGATTGGAGAGACAATCCAAGGAACGGGTGATGGGTTTGGACTAGCGATGTATTTGAATTCGGTTGGTAAACCCGAGAAGTTGCCCCATAATTGGGCAACAAGTCCACCTAGTGTTTGATCGTAGTAATCTTCTTCAGTGATCACAAAGTCCTTATCAGCGAATTCATCTTCTGGCTCTGTGGAACTAGAATCGGTATTACCACTGGTGTTTTGATTATTCTCTTTCGTGCATGCGAAAAGGAATAAAGGTAATAGGAGTAAAGTGAGATAACGTTTTTTCATAGTCTTGTATGTGTGGAGATAGCGTAAAAACCAATAAATATTTATATCGGTTACCTATTCTCTTACATTTTTAGTATAATGATTAAAAATGATAAATATTTTCTAAATAAGGCCAAAAACTATGCAAAAAAGTTCAGTTTC
>JAEEGL016481739.1_pt1 | contig 11850 bp, 3 predicted proteins | sample 9134231 | NCBI WGS metagenome assembly JAEEGL01 (sample SAMN16246548, study PRJNA631951) | gut metagenome | biome: gut microbiome; feature: rumen; material: fiber-attached | host: Bos | place: Iran: Karaj | collected 2018-10 | reverse complement strand
ATTCTCAGACGGTTGAACTAAATCTTTCGGATTCGGAAAACTATATATTGGGAGAGCTCTCCAAGACAACTCTTGCAAGCGGTGAGAGTGCAAGCTTTACTGTCAAACCCAATGAGGTTAAGGTTACTTCTTCCGGCTCGTATAATGAGACCATAAGGTTGAAGACGGATAAGGATGATATCTTTGTAAATATCCCTGTACGGTTTGTTGTAGCAGATCCGGGCGATCAGCTATGGATAACCGATATTGAGCCTCAGACTTATACAGGTTCCGCTATTAAGCCTGAGTTTGATGTTTACTATCAGGGACATAAGCTAATGCCTGCAGACTATACGGTAAAGTATTCTGGTAATACCAATGTCAGCAGGAATAAGAAGGGTGAACTGCTTACAGACGGAGCGAAGATCACCGTTACAGGTAAAGGTAACTTTGCGGGTAAGACGGTTAAGACCTTTACCATAAAGCCTAAGAGTATTGGTGAAGGCACTGTTGAACCGGCAGAGGGAATAACGGTCGGTAAGGTCACTGTTGCTAAAAACAGCAAAGCAACTCCCGTGATAACATACGGCGGTTATAAGCTTGGAACAAAGGATTATACCGTTACCGATGCCAATAAGAAGTATAATGGATCAGGTGAGATGACTGTTACCGGTAAGGGCAACTTTGAGGGATCAGTTCTTATTCCTGTTACGGTGGTTGAAAAGAAGACAGATATCAAGGCACTGACGATCGTTGCTGATACCAAGAACGCGATAATCTATAATCCTGATAAGTCTGATGAAGATATGAAGGCTGCGATCGCAAGCAAGATCACTGTCTATAAGGATAAGCAGAAGACTACTGCAGCAGTTGCAGGAACAGATTATGTGATCACATATCCTAATAATGTAAAAGATGCAGGAACTAAGAATGTGCAGATCATAGGTATCAATGATTTTGCCGGAGCGACCGCCAAGAAGTTTACGGTAAAAGCGCTTGCAGTAAAGGATGAGAGTTGTGGTAAGATCGAGACTAATGCGACAGATCTTAAGGTGGCTTCTGTGGACGATCCTTATCCTTATATTTCTTCCGGTGTCATATTGGGGGATGATCTGTTTGTGAAGTATAAAGCGGGTGAGAGTGCGCCTGAACATATACTGATACTCGGTACGGATTATACTGTAACCTATAAGAACAACAAGGCTGTAAGTACAGATTCAAAGAAAGCAACATATACGATCAGCTTTATAGGCAACTATAAAGGTACACCGGCTCTTAAGAATACCAAGAAGACCAGAACTGCAGAGGCCATAGAAGATTATACATTTACCATTGGCGGGTTCAGGATTTCGACAGCCGGAGATGAAGCGGCACCGGGAGTTGTAGTTGAGATCCCTGATGTAGTATATGGCAAGAAGCCTGATCTGTATAAGTCGACACCTTTCGTCGAGATAAACGGAGTTACTCTTGCAGCCAAGAATTATACGGTTGAGTATTATAAGGATGCAGCAAGAACTGAAAAGATCGACAGGAATAATAAGATCGATCTTTCAAGTCCGAGTGACAAATCGGCAACCGTTTATGTAACAATTACCGCAAAGGGCAACTATACAGGTACGATCAAAGATGATGATATTTGTAAGTACAATGTAATAAAGGCGGACACAACAGTATTCGACTTAAGCAAGGCCAGAGTAACGCTCTACCAGAAGGGATATGTTGAAGGCAGCAAAAAGAATAAGAAACTGACATCTGTGTCATATAACGGAAGAGAGCGCCATATCACCGATCCTGATATCGAAGGTGTGATTGTTGTCGAATATAAGGTTGACGGCAAGAACTATACACCGTTAAAGGTAGATGATGATTACAACCTTGTATATGTGAATAATGTCAACAAGGGCAAGGCAACATTGATCGTTGAGGGAACCAATACTGCTCATGACGGCAAGAAGTTCATAGGAAGCAAGAAGACTACATTCAACATCGTGACCAAGAGTGTGTCGGATATTCTGAAGGATATCGCTTCGTTGTTTGAATAATAAGAAGTTACTTCATTGAAAAATAAGGAACATGGAGGATTAAGAAGTGAAACTGAAGAGATTAACAGCAATTGCACTGGCAGTGTTCATGACTGTTACATCATTGCCGGTAAGCAGTATGCAGGCATATGCGGTTGAGCCGGACAATGAGGTGGTGGAAGATACCGATGCGATCATGAACACTTCATCCGAGAGCGATATCACAGATGAAGCGTCTGGTACGGTTGAGAGTGAACAGGCGGAAGATCAGAGTGCGGTTGAAGATGAACAGCCTAAGGAGTCTGGGACTGCAGATGATGAACTTGTTGTGGAAGACATATCCGACGAGGAGTCATTCTTTGTTGACGGATTGGACCAGGAACAAGAACAGGTTGTTGGTGAGGTGGCCGAAGAAAAGCCGGAACTGCTCGGTGGAGAAAGTATACTTGATCTGGATAACGAGATGGAATGTAAGCTTAAAGATTCCGATAAATACCCGGGATATATAAAACTCACATTGACTGGAGGATTGACTGGATTAAAGGAAATAAAGTCCGAAGACTGGTTAGCTAATAAGGAAGAATCTCCTCGCCCAGCTTATGATTGGAGCAAGATTGCAGAGGTTGAGATCGAAGATGGTGTCACAACTATTGGGCAAGATGCATTCAACTACAGTACGGGCTTTACAAATCTAAAAGAAATTACATTACCTGCTTCGGTTACGACAATCGGCAGTTCTGCCTTTTCAGAGACCGGGCTTACTTCCGTAACGATAACGGAGGGTACAGGTGATCCTATAACATTCAATATTGGCGGTAATGCCTTTAAGGATTGTACATATCTTGAAAAAATAGAGTTCCCGAAGAGCATCAGTTGCGTTGGTATTGAGTATAGAGCGTTCTATGGCAGCGGCCTTACGGATATTACTTTTGAACATCCCAAGGCAACTATTGAGATTCCGACGGCCGCTGTTTCTGATGCGTTTCCGGCGGGAACTGTTTTCCATGCATATGATTATGAACTTGAAGATCAGAGCCCTGAGGGTGCAACTTTAGCTTGCAGCGTAAAGAGTTTTGTAGCATCTTATTCCGATGACCTGTATAAATTCGAGGCCATTGAAGCAGATGACGAGCATGTGCTGGCTACCAAACTTACTTTTGATGCCGGAGAGGGAAAGTTTGTATACTACGATAGTTTAAATGAAAAGTATGAGTATGAAAAAACTGTAACATATTCTTTTAAATGGGATAAAGATGAAGGAAGTTACCGAATATACAATAATGATGTAGCCACAGCAGCATATTATGATCCTTCGAGCAAAGGCATCTATAATCTATATGGTGAGGAGAGAAACTATTACAATTCCTCGGATTCTTCTGATTATTATATTCATAATGTTCTTGAAAAAGAATACTATAACTATGTTGGAGTGATGATAGATGACGATTACAGGACATTTGAGGAGCGATTCACCGATGGTATAGTGACGCTTCGGGAAGTGCTGGGACCATACAGAGAATTCTTTGATACCGGAGAGGCATATGAATTTGAGGCAGTGTATACCGATTCATATACTGTCAGACTTCATTTAAATGGCGGTAAGGTCAAGGATAATAAACTGGTTAATCAGCAAGATGTTCTGTTGTTTAAGGCCATTCCCGGGAAGAATCTCAAATATGCAGAAGATTTATATGGCGAGAGTATCATATATGGATATGCCCTGCTTTCGGATAAAAAGGATAATATAGGTATAAGTGGCCCTAATGATACTATTCTTGAAGGATGGTATTCGGACCAGGCACTGACAAAAAAGTTCGTTGCATATGATACTTATGTTAATTCTGATATCGACCTTTATGCAAAGTGGTCTACATATAACACAGTGACGTTCAATCTTGGTGAAGGAACGATTCCTGAGCCCGAATACACTGATTTTGATATTATTGCTTCAGACTATAAGGAAATTGATACAGATAGAAAGACCTGCACATATAAATGCCCTGCGGGCGGCTCTCTTGGCGATTTCTATGGAGATGAGATTCCGGACTTTACTCCGGAGATATCAGATCCTGATAAGTCATTTGCCGGGTGGTTTAAGAATGAGTCTTTGCTGGATTCTGATCTGCTTACAGACGATCAGATCAAATCCCGCGTGGTTAATGAAAACATCGAATACTATGCCGGCTATCGCAAATCGGTTAGTGTCACATTTAATGCGAACGGTGGTCGAATAAGTTTTAATTCGGATGATAAAACAGGCCTTGAGGTAATAGAGCGTAAATATGTTGAAGGGCTAAGCATTGGAGCAGAATACCCCTATGTTATATCGGCACCTGAAGGTAAGTATTTTACGGGATGGTATAAGGATGCAAACTGTGAGAATAAACTGTCTACAGACATTCCTGCATTTAAGCCTGATGAGGATATGCCCCTTTATGCAGGATGGAGTGATGATTGCTTCAAGATCACTTTCCATTCACAGATACCGGGAGTAACATTCAATAACGGAGAAGATACAAAAGTTGTCAAGGTCAGGAAAGGCGACTATTATCGTTATGCGGATGAGTATCCTGAAAACGATTACAAATATCTGTACTTTGAGCCGCATTATTCAGCATTTTGCACTCCCAAGCTCCGTAATTCTGTGGGTGAAGAAGTTATCACGGATTGGTATACATCTCCTGATTGCTCCGGTAACAGATTTATTATCCAGATATGCTCGGGTTCAACTTATTTCTATAGAATTGATGAAGAAGGCAATTGTACGCGGTATGCCAGGGGATTCTACCCTAACGATGATCTGGATCTGTATTCCGGAAATGGGGAGTTATTTGATGTAAAAATCGATATCAATAATGCATCTGCAACTTTCTCCAGGTCAAATTTTAATTCTAAAAGAGGAGTAATGAACAGCAACGGAACGATACTTACGTTCAAAGCTGTTGGAAATACTTCTTTTGGTTCAATACCTATACCCAGCAGTGTATCTAATTCACCTTCGGGCTATTCTTGGAATTACGGATATCGTACTAAAAAATGTAATGATCCTGATAAATACATATTCTCAGACAGGCTGAACAAGAGCTGCTATTCCATATACTTCAAATGGTATAAGAAAAGCAGTGACAGCAATTTGCTGAGAGTTAAGGGCTATTTTTTGGATGGATACTACAATAATAAAACTATTCGTGAATCGACATTCAGCAGAGGAAAAAATGTCAACACCACATTCTTCAATCCCGGAAATCCGACACCAGATGATCCGACCAAGGCATTTGCCGGATGGTATCTCGATGAGAATCTGACCATACCGTATAAAACGGAGGATACCAGATTCTATAACGGTGTATGGCAGATCAGGAATGTGACTGACGGTATGTCAATTTACGCCAAATATGTTCCGGGGCAGATCATAACATTTGATGCTAATGGAGGATATTTTGACGGTGACCATAAGAATTCCATAAGAAAACTTGCTATCTTGCCGGGGTATCAGTCAAGGATAAGAAATGTAACCGAGGCTGTTGGAAGAGAGGACGGCAAGGTATTCATGGGATGGTATACGGATCCTGAATTAAAAAATAAGGCTTCTGTAACAAATATGGATACAAGTAAAAATGAGTTATTTGATCCCGGAACGACCGATGATCTGACATTGTATGCGAAGTGGAGTGATTATACTGCTGTCGATACGGTTACAGTCGAAGGGACAGATGGAAACAATAAGGTTACACTAAAACTCGGTGAACACACGCAACTGAAAGCTAAACCTACGCCGCAGACTGATAATATAAGATGGTTCGTTGATTCAATGCTCCAAAGCGGATCAGATTTGCCTATTGTTTTGTCTTCGGATGGTACAATCACTGCTATGGCTGAAGGAACCTGCGTTATCCATGCTGAGTGTAACGGAACATATTCGGCGCCGATAACTGTGGTTGTAGGAAAAGAGAAAGTACCTTCAAAACTCGAGATCACTATCGGAGATGAAGAGATCAAAGAAGCCGGCTATGGGCTTAAGTCAGGTGATGAACTTAGAGTTAAAGTGTCTGAACTCGCACCAATAACCGCAGGAGTTTCGTGGGTAAGTTCAGATGATGATATTGCATCCGTAGAAGGCGATGCAACAGGTGCAGTCATAAAAGCCGGATATAAGAATGGTACTGCGACTATTACAGCCATTAACGGCTCTGTAAGGAAAACTGTCAGAGTAACTGTCGAAGTTCCGCTCGTATTTGCAAAGCATTCACTTGTAATGACAGCAAGAGAAAATGCTGAGACATCAGTTGTTCTGGAAAAATACAGTAACAAAACCGTAAACTTTGAGTTATCAGATGATAATATTCTTACTATAGAGAAAATTGCAGGTACATCCGGTGACACTGTAAAAGTAAAGTTGAAGGGAGATGTTGACCTTGCCACAATTGCGAAGCAGGATATTGACCTCATTGCGGAAATGGAGATCGATGGCAAGACATACAGCGACACCTGTGTCATTACGGTCAATCCGATCCCGACACTTCCAAAGGTTACTGCAAGTGATATGGGCGAAGTGAAGCCGGGCACAAGGGTAATGCTGTCATCTGAGATCATTGGAGCGGATATATACTATTCTACCGCGGACGAGCCGAATTTTAGCACCGAAAAGCTTGCAGAAGCAAGAGAAAAGGCAGGAACGGAAGCAGAAGATGCCTTGACTACCAGGCTTTATACCGATGCGATCGTTATCGACAGTACAAAGACCATCAAGGCAATCGCTGTTAAGGAAGGATATAATAGCAGTGGCGTGGCGACATTCAACTATACCGTAAGTGATTGGGGCGATATTCCTTCTAATCTCCAGACTCAGTTTGAAAAGATACCTACAGGCATCTGGTATCAGATAAACGGTAAGGTATATACAGAAGCCGGTACCAAGGCTTCAGATGCTTTGGCGATCGCTGACAATGAATACAGTCCGCTCTATTATACAGGGGATAAGCTTACTCTTTATTTCCTAACTGTGTATAACGGAACTGTAAGGCTTCAGGAAAACAGGGATTATACCGTAAGCTACTCTAATAATGTTAATGCAGCCGACACCACAGCAACTAAGGCTCCGTTACTTACGATCAAGGGTAAAGGTAATTACAACAAGACAGCAACATTTAAGTTCTCAATAAAGGAAGCTTCGATCAATAATGTGACGATCACATCGGAGTCTGTTGTTACTGTGAATCCGAATACTAAGCTTGGCAAGGTTTCTCCGGTTGTGACATACAATGGTAAGAAACTAAAAGCCGGTAAAGATTACAATCTTGAGTATTATGTGAAATCGGGAGATGAGTATTCGGTTGTTCCGGCTGATAAGGTATCTTCTTCGGTTTATGAGTCCGGAAATGAATATCTTGTAAAAGTTGTAGATGCTCCCGGTGGTAATTTCATTGCGAAAGGAGATCAATATGCTTCCGTAAAGGTCATAGTGGTCGGTTCTGATGCAATACAGATGAGTAGACTTAAGTGTGGAAACAGTACCGGTAAAGCGATCAAGATATCACATGCCGTTAGCGCTTCTGATGCTGAGAGGGCATACTATAAGGAGAACGGCAACGGCGGCCTTGATATTGAAAAACTGTTTGATAACAGTAATGGCAAGACTGCCTATGCATATGTTTATGCTAAAAATGTGAGAGAACCGCTCGAGTATGGAAAAGACTATGTAGTCATGTCGAATGAAATGGATGACGGATACCATATCCCATATTCGGAAGCCGGAAAGCACACCGTTTTGATACGCGGACTTGGAGATTCGGGGACAGGAGAGAAGAAGTACTACGGCGATAAAACCGTCAGTCTTGAGATATCCGGTATATCGGCTAAGAACGTCAAGATCGCAGGCTTATCGACAACTGTTGAGTACACGGGAAAGAAGATAACTCTTGATGATCTGTTTAAGGCGGATAAGGTAACGGCGGATCCGGACGGAGATAAAGAGACAAAGGATGAATGGAAGAACGTGACTTTGTATACCGTGACCAAGTCGGGCGGGACCAAGGTTGTCAAAGCACTGGAAGATACTGATTATTCTTATGAGATGAATAACTCCGGAATAACCGGCAAGTTTGAGCTGATCTTCCATCTCAAGGGTCAGTACAGCGGTGAGATCAAAAAGACTATCACCGTCAAGGCATATAATGTAAATGATGCCAAGAAGGCTGAGAACAGCAGGATAAAGATAAGTGTCGGAAGTGCTGAATACAGTAAGGCCGGTGCCAAGCCTTCAGTCAGTGTCATTCATAACGGATACAAATTGCAGGAGGGTATCGATTACACCGTAAGTTATAAGAATAACACAAAGGTGGTTGAGGACACTGTCGCACTCAATGCCCTTAAGGCAGGGGCCAGACCCACAGTTGTCATCAAGGGTAAAGGTAACTATACAGGCAGCAATTCAACTGCAAACTTTACGATAACCAAGGCAGCGCTTACGACTAATGTTAAGTTCGAGGCGGCAGACAAGGTATATAATGATAAGGGCAAGACCGGATACTTCAAGGTTATCCCTGCGCTTGTCGATAATGGTAAGAAGCTTACCCTCGGCAGGAATAAGGATGTGGAAGCCCTGCAGAAGAGCGCATATAAGTTTACCTATGCTGAGGATGTCCCGGAACTGGGCAGATATGCGGGTGATGAGGTCGCTGATACGGATAAAGTGCCTTCAGATACACTTATAAATGTTTCGGCAGAGGTCACTGTCGGAAGTATAAAGAGTCCGTACAAGATGGGTATATACAATATAACCGGACAGTACAGAATTATCGGAACCGATATCAAGTCAGCCAAGGCATCTGTCAAGAAGGATCGACTGGCTACACTCACCTTCGACAATGGTGAAGAGGTCGTGCCTCTTAAGGCTTCTGACCTGGATGTAAAGATCAAGGGCACTTCGCTTACAGTTAAGGACTATGAGATCGTATCGATAACAAATAACAGGTTTGTCGGAACGGCCACGGTAGTCATACGCGGTAAGGGCAACTACGGCGGAACCAAGAGCTTCACGTTCAAGATAGGAGCTCAGGGCCTGTCCTGACGGATCAGGAGTTCTGAAAGAATGTATAAAGAATGCGGGAGATTTAGTCTCCCGCATTTTTGCATATCCGAAACCAATATATAATGCGCGGATTTGTGCATATTTATATTGATTTTGAGAATGAATGAGTATAAAATAGCAACGATAATGTTTTTACATACAGTAATTGTTTAGGAGGAGATCAAAATGTCACGAGTTTATAATTTCTCAGCAGGTCCTGCAGTTTTGCCTGAGGAAGTCCTTAGGGAAGCAGCAGAGGAGATGTTGGATTACAAGGGATCAGGCCAGTCGGTAATGGAGATGAGCCATCGATCCAAGGTTTACGATACCATCATCAAGGAAGCTGAAGCAGATCTCAGAGAACTTATGAATATACCTGATAATTACAAGGTTCTTTTCCTTCAGGGCGGTGCTTCACAGTTCTTCGCAGAGGTTCCCATGAACATGATGAAGAATAAGAAGGCCGGATATATCATCACCGGTCAGTGGGCCAAGAAGGCTTTCCAGGAGGCCAAGATCTACGGTGAGGCTGTAGAACTTGCTTCATCCGCAGATAAGACTTTTTCATACATCCCGGATTGCTCTGATCTTCCTATCACTGATGATATGGATTATGTTTATATCTGTGAGAACAATACCATCTACGGAACAAAGTATAAGACACTTCCCAATACAAAGGGTAAGGATCTTGTATCCGATGTATCTTCATGCTTCCTTTCGGAGCCTATCGATGTATCCAAGTATGCGGTTGTATACGGTGGCGTACAGAAGAATGTGGGCCCTGCAGGCTGTGTGATAGCTATCATAAGAGATGATCTTATCACCGATGATGTTCTGCCCGGAACACCCACCATGCTTAAGTGGAAGACTCAGGCAGACGCCGATTCTTTATACAATACACCTCCGTGCTATACGATCTATATCTGTGGCAAGGTATTCAAGTGGCTTAAGAAGATGGGTGGCCTTGAGAAGATGAAGGAGCATAATGAGAAAAAGGCTAAGATCCTTTATGATTTCCTTGATGAGAGCAAGCTTTTCAAAGGAACTGTTGTTAAGGAAGACCGTTCTCTTATGAATGTACCTTTCGTGACAGGCAATGAAGAACTTGATGCAAAGTTTGTCAAGGAGGCTACAGAGGCCGGATTTGTCAATCTTAAGGGCCACAGAACAGTTGGCGGTATGAGAGCGAGCATCTACAACGCTATGCCTATCGAGGGCGTAGAGAAGCTTGTTGAGTTCATGAAGAAGTTTGAAGCTGAGAATAAGTAATATATAGAAGTGGAGAGTAAAAATGTTTAAGTATAATTGCCTTAATCCGATAGCTGCCATCGGTCTTGATAATTTTGACAGCAATTACGAGAAGACAGATGACGTGAATGCTGCAGAGGGTATACTTGTCCGTTCTGCAAGCATGCATGATATGGAACTTCCCGAGAAACTTTTGTGTGTAGCAAGAGCAGGTGCCGGAGTCAATAATATTCCGCTTGATAAGTGCGCAGATAAGGGTATCGTTGTGTTCAATACACCGGGTGCCAATGCTAACGGTGTTAAGGAACTTGTATTTGCAGGTATGCTTCTTGCGAGCCGTGATATCACCGGCGGTATCCAGTGGGTAAAGGATAATGCATCCGATCCCGATATTGCAAAGAGTGCAGAGAAGGCCAAGAAGGCATATGCAGGTACAGAGCTTCAGGGTAAGACACTCGGTATCATAGGTCTTGGCGCGATAGGCGGTAAGGTTGCCAATGCCGCAACAAGCCTTGGTATGACAGTGCTTGGATATGATTCTTATCTGTCTGTTGATGCAGCCTGGAACATAAGCCGTGCCGTAAAGCATGTGAGCAATGTAGATGATATCTATGCAGAGTGTGACTTTATCACGATCCATGTACCGCTTCATGACAGCACCAAGAATTATATCGATAAAGAAGCGATCGCTAAGATGAAGGACGGCGTGATCATCTTAAACTTTGCAAGAGACCTTCTGTGCAATGAGAAGGATATCTTGGACGGCATCAAGTCGGGCAAGATCCGTAAGTATGTATCAGACTTCCCGAATGCTACGACTGCAGGTCAGGAAGGATGTATCGTGATCCCTCACCTTGGTGCTTCTACGGAAGAGTCAGAAGATAACTGTGCGGTTATGGCGGTTAAGGAGATGAGAGATTACCTTGAAAACGGTAATATCAGAAACTCTGTTAACTTCCCGAACTGTGACATGGGTATCTGCGAGCAGGCAGGACGTATCGCAGTGTTCCATAAGAATATCGCCAACATGATCGCAAGCTTTACAGGAGTGTTCGGTGAGATGGGTATCAATATCTCTGATATGACCAATAAGTCAAAAGGTGATTACGCTTATACGATGCTCGATATCGAGACCACTTCAAGCGACGAGATCGTTAAGAAGCTTGAGGCGATCGACGGAGTTATCCGCGTGAGAGTCGTTAAATAAATATTGAATCATAGACAGTAAACTATATGTGGCATGTAAATATATTTACATGCCACTTTTTTATGCTTTTGTCCATTACTGATTTATATGGAAAAAAATATGGATTAGGCGTATTATATCGCTATAGACAAATCGATCGGAGGCAGAATATGACTAAAGAAGACAGAGAGATGCTTAATAGGATAATGGAATATGCGGATAAAGTGATGCCGGATGTTGACCCCGAGAAGGTCAGGGTATCCGAGCAGATTGAGAAGCTAAGGCCCATTCTGCAGGAACTGGCCATGGAAAAAGGAATGCCGGTCGAAGACATATTCATCAAATAT
>JAEEGL015839237.1_pt1 | contig 11850 bp, 6 predicted proteins | sample 9134231 | NCBI WGS metagenome assembly JAEEGL01 (sample SAMN16246548, study PRJNA631951) | gut metagenome | biome: gut microbiome; feature: rumen; material: fiber-attached | host: Bos | place: Iran: Karaj | collected 2018-10 | reverse complement strand
TATCCAGAAGCTGACAGATATATTCGGGAGTAGTTTTCAGCACCATTGCAAGGACTGCCTGACCGCACTGCAGGTCAGTGGGCTCGTGTATGTAGGTTATTTTCATTTTATCACCTCTGATGTCAATTGTACCATAACACTGAAATGGTGTAAAGCTTTTATTTATGGTAAAATCTCCACCTGTTATTTGCTTTTGGGGTTGTTTTTTTGTGGGATTTGCGCTATAATGTGCATAGGGGATAAATAAAAAACAAGAAAGTTCAATAAATTATAAATATTGCACACAAATTTATATCATGAACTTTCTAAAAGGAGGAATTTATATGAGGGATAACTTGATGAAGCGGACCATCAGCGCAGCTGCTGCGCTGTGTGTTGCCGCCCAGTCTTACGCGCCGCTCCCGCAGAGGCGATTGCAGGTAAACGCCATTGCGAGCTATGTCAATGCAGTTGTCGAGAATCAGGGCAGCGCAAAGGGAAATGCCGTTATCAAGGGTCCGAATGCAAGCGTAGAGTTTGACGGTAAGCTCAGCTCTCATGTTCTCGACCTGCACGGCGACAGCTTCGGCGGCGGCTGGCTTCAGCTCCCTGCGGATATGTTCGGCAGGGGATGCGACAAGGGTTTCAGCTTTTCGATGAGGTTCAGGCTCTACGGCGATGCTGAGGCATACACCCGCCTTTTCCAGTTCTCGCCGGTAGCCTTTGGCGCAGGAGCGGCTCCCAGCTATTCTTCGCCCGATATCTCTGTGGACCTCAAGGACAAAACGGCTTACAGAACGAGCATATTTGCCGGTAAGGGAACCTCGACTGAGAATGACGAAAAGCACAGGGCTGTCTTTGATATACAGGCGGTCCCCGACAGTCTGGAATGGCATGAGATGACAGCGGTATATTCACCGTCAGAGGCAAAATTCTATATGGACGGAAAACAGCTTTCAACAAGCGGCTGCGAGACCCTTTCTGATACGCTGAAAAGTCTTTTCGGCGAGGGAGTTCTTCCTTCATATACCTATAACTCAATAGGTCACTCGGTCTACACGGACCACGATATACGTGCATGTGTGGATGATATCAGGTTCTACGGTTATGCGCTCACGGATACACAGGCTTTGCGTCTGCCCGATGATCCGCTTTACTATTACACCTTTGACGGGGACACCGTCAGGGAGGGGGAGGCTGCTCCCGAGGAGGAGACAACTGTCGCTCCCGACGGCACTCAGCTTACAAGCGTTCCGTCGCTGGAGACCTCGTCTCCCGATAAGTCTCTGGTGATAAAGTTCTGGAGAGATCAGCGGGGCAGCTATTACTACTCCGCACACAAGCAGATGACAGGCAGAAGCTCTATGGTCATAGAGCCCTCAAAGCTTGGACTTGTTACTACTGACGAGGATCTTTCTTCGGGATTTTCACAGACTGCTCCTTCGGCAACTGTGGTCGAGCATGACGAGACCTATAAAATGCCATACGGCAAGCACACTACTATACGCGACAACTGCAACGAGCTTTCCTTCCCGCTGACAAAGGGAAATTCCACACTGACAGTATACTTCCGCGTTTATGACGACGGTATGGGCTTCAGATACTCCCTCGACCACGGTGCAACTATCAAGGAGGAGACAAGTCAGGTGATGTTCCCTGATAAGAGCAAATTCTGGGGCAACTGGCCAAATGCTACCTATGAGTGGGATATGGTGGAGCTCCCGAGAGACAGGGCAAACGAGACAAATGCCACCTATTCCTGTCCGTATACAGGCGTTATTAATGACAAGTACTGGGTAACTGTTACAGAAGCAGGCGTTTTCAACGAGGATGAGCCCTACTGCGCAGGCTCATTGCAGTTTGTGGGCAACTATCACAGGCTGAGATTCAAGGGCGGCGTCAAGGTAAGCTCTGTTTCCATGAAAAATGCCTTTCACACTCCATGGAGAGCTGTAGTTATCGGCGACGACCTTGACGAAATGGCTTCAAGCGATCTGATACTCAACCTGAATCCGCCCTCTGTAATAGATGATACAAGCTGGATAAAGCCGGGAAAGACTGCATGGTCATGGTGGAGCAGCGGCGGCGATTCTCCGGTTGAGTACCACACTCAGAAGAGCTATATCGACTTTGCGGCTGACAACGGCTGGGACTTCGTATGTCTCGACTTCGGCTGGGCGCTCTGGGACGACAGCGCTGCAAAGGTCAGGGAGCTCTGTGACTATGCTTCGGAAAAGGGCATAGGCATCTACCTCTGGTACGGCGTAAACAACAAGGGACACTCGGGCTACAAGGACAGTCAGGGCAATCCTGCATATCCTTATTATTCACTGCTGGACGAGGCTACTATAGTACGTGAGTTCAAGCGTATCAGAGGACTCGGAGTAAGCGGCGTCAAGGTGGACTACTATGAGAGCGATACTCAGGAGACTATGAAGCAGATGAACCTCTGCGCAAGGATAGCTGCCGAAAATCACCTTATGGTACTGTTCCACGGCTGTACCATACCACGCGGTGAGAGCAGGACTTACCCAAATATAGTTTCGTTTGAGGCTGTAAACGGCACTGAGTACTACAAGTGGTTCGACGCACCATCACTTGCGAACAGAGTTTCATATACCTTTACGCGAAATGTAGTGGGTTCAGCAGATTTTACTCCCACGGGCATACCGATATACGGCATAAAGGCTACAGCGGGCTTTGCACTTGCTGATGTTGTTACAATTGAGTCGGGAATTCAGCATTTCGCTCACTCTGTATTTACCTATCAGGGCAACAAGGCTCTCCCGTTCCTCAATGACGTGCCTGTTGCATGGGACGACATGAAAGTGCTGGAAGGATATCCAATGCAGTTTAATGTTACTGCAAGAAGAAGCGGCGGAAGCTGGTACGTTGGAGCTTCATCTCTCTCACCGAGAACGGTGGACGTGAACCTTTCGCAGCTCATTGATGACGACGGAGTATATACCGCTTATATCTTCGGCGACAATAAGGACGGCAGCGAGATCGAGGTAACTGTGGTGGAAAACCTCACAAGGGACAGTTTCATTTCACGGGATCTTCTTGCAAACGGCGGCTTCGCAATGAAGATAACAAGGAGCGGCATGAAACTTACGACTCCTTACAGCAATTACAGGTTCTATGAGGCTGAAAACGCAAAAATTTCAGGCAATGCAAGGATAACCTCGGGCAAGGACGGCAAGTACAGCTCGGGCAGCGCCTATGTGGGTTATATCGGCGGCGGCGCTGACAATGCAGTCACCTTCGAGAACGTGACCGTGGATAAGGCAGGAGAGTACAAGCTCCGTATCTACTACGTTTCGGGCGAGAGAAGGAACCTCAGTGTCGATGTTAACGGCTCCAGGGCTGCCGACCTGAGCGGTCTCTACGCAAACAGGAACGACTGGTCGGGTATTAATGCGGCTGATATCACCGTTAACCTCAGGGCAGGCAATAATACCATAAAGCTGTACAACGCAGGCGGAAACGGTCCGTCCATTGACCGTATCGCAGTTGCTATCCCTTACGAGGACGTCATCGGCGATGTAAACCTGGACGGGGAGTTCAGCGTTGCAGACCTTGTGCTTATGCAGAGGTACCTTCTCGGTTCGGAGAATTTCAACAAGAAGCAGTTTGCAGCGGCTGATCTCAACAGCGACGGGAATGCCGATATTTACGATATGATACGGTTCCGTAAGGTGATACTTGCAAATAGCTGAGAACTGATAATAATTTTGGGTCTCACAGTTGTGCGCCCCTTAAATTTGCTGAGAAACAGGTGGGGATATTCTCCGACCCTGTTACGTACCGCTTACTGGCTGATGTTTACTGAAAAACTCCCGATGATACTGGATCATCGGGAGTTTTGTACGCTTATGATTCCGGGGCAAGAGTTTTTACTATGCCCAGGAGGTATTCCTGTATGCGGAGGGCGTCGTTTGAGGTTATGCCCTTTACAGATGTGTCAACGTCGCCGTTGAGCTGGCCCTGTTCGGTTATGTGCTTTGCGTTTGTGCCCTTTATGCCGTATTTGTTCGGATTTGCAAGGCTCTGCATTATCAGAACTGCGTCTGACATGTCAATTCCACCGTCGCAGTTTGCGTCGCCGTATACTATTTCCTCCACAGGGTCTGTCACGTCTTCGGGAGCGTCTGCAAGATTGTCGAAATCAAGCCAGAGCTGTACGTACTCGCTGTCCGGAGCATATTTCGGTGAAGCCGTGTTCTGCGATGAGAGCTCCGCTGCTGTGAGCGCCTTGCTGTATACCCTCATCTCATAGAATTCAGCCTGTGAGTTCCTGCCTGTGTCGGGGCAGGCGCCAAGTGTGAGATTGTAACCGGAATGTGCTACTCCCGCTGTTGTGCCTACTTCCTTTTCACCGAGCATTTTACCGTCTGCGTATACGCGGAGCATATTGCTTTCGGCGTCGTATATGCCTGCTACCTGATGTTTTTTGCCTACCCAGCCCGAAGCTGCGTCAACTCCCATTTCGTAGTAGATGCTGCGCCATGCGCCGCCTGCGTATACGAAGAAGTCGAGAGAAGTAGTTGTTGTTCTGAATCCGAATGCGTTGTCGCCCTTGCCTGCGAACATGTTGAACTGCTGTACGCCTGTGGGAACTACGTTTACTTCAACGGTAAAGGAGTTGTTGCCCTCAAGTGCAGAATCCAGCTTGTTGTTGTGAGGTATGCTCACTGAACCTGATATGTAGTTGCCGTTGTCGTTATGACCGAGCTTTGCGCCTGCCGAAACCGGAACTGTAAGAGCGTTATTGCTCTTGTCCTGTACGACTGCGCCGTCGGAGCGCATTTTTGCGTAAAGTGTGGTCATATCCTGACCTGTGCTTGAAGAAGCAACAGGTATGATAGTGTATTTCCATGAATATGGTCTGCCTGAAGGCAGGCGGTACTTTTCAAGAGTTGCCTGTCCGCAGGTAGCGCTTCCGGTGCCCATTGAGCCGTAGTCTACGCTGAGTATGGTTTCGCTTCTCGGCCTGAGCTTGTATGGGTGGTCTGCGTTCTGCAAGTCCTCGGGAGTGAAGTGGAGAGCGCTTGCTTCCACAGTTCCCTCGGCTGCTATCATAAGGCTCATGTTCTTTTCTGTGTTCTGAACTGCTATCCACTTCACGTCTGTTAGGTTACCGCAGTCGTCAGCCTTCATGTAGGGGTAGAACATATCTGATACTGTGGTCTCCCATACGCCTTTTCTGCCGTTGGTCTTACGGTCGTTGAAGGTCTCTACAGGTCCGTTTCCGTACCAGCTGAGCTTCTCGGCACCCTCGGGAAGCTTCATGAGAGAGCCCACGCGGATGAAGTTTCCGAGCCCCTTGCCGACTGCGTTTACATTGAACTCGATGTCCACGGTGCCGTTGCAGTGGATCGTGTAAGTGATATCAACGGTCGTGCCGCCTGCGTTCGGGAGGGACAGATGTGAAACTATCATCTGCTCGCCGCCGCCGATGTCCTTGACGTCGATACCGTTGCAGCGTGCGCCCTTCATGGCGTCGCGCCATGCGCCGTCAAATTCACCTCTTGCTGCCCAGCCTGTGTCGTTCTCGACATTGCCGCGCCAGAAGTTGGGAGCAGGTCCCTCTTCGATGAGCGTCTCGCCCATATATGAATAGCTCTTGAGCAGACCTGTGGATTTGTCTATAAGGAAGTTGAAGTTCTTGTTTGTAGGCACATAGCCGTCGGGGGTATCCACAACAGTTACGGCGTCGCTTCCTCTGTCGTATTTAGCGGCAGTACCGTTTGAAGCGAGAGGTATCTGTGCATAGGAGATCTCTGTTCCCTCGGGAAGCAGGTCTGTGCCGTTCTTTACCCTGACTGACATATCAAGGTAGTATTCGTCGCCTGAAAGGGTCTTCTTCGGTATCTCGAAGGGTACCTTTACAGTTCCCTTTGTGAGTGGGGCAACGTCTGCGTTCTCAACGGTTCCGCTCTTTACGGCAATACCGTTTTTGAGAAGGGTCCATGTTACGTTGAAATCGCTTATATTGAGGAAGTTGTTCTCGTTGTATACCGATACCTCCTGCTTGTCCAGCTGTGCGGCGTCGGCTGAGAACCAGAAGCTCTGATACTGGTATTTTACCTCTGCAAGCTCGGGCTGAGGTGTCCTGTCGGGGCTGATAAGTCCGTTTTCGCAGAAGCTGTTGTCGTTGGGCCAGTCGCCCCAGTCGCCGCCGTAGCCGTAGTACTTGCCCTTTGCCTCGTTTTTGTAGAGGTTAGCCTTGGCGTATGACTCGGAGTAGTAGTCCCAGCCGCCGTTTGGTATATTAACGGCTCTTGACTGATCTACCCAGTCCCAGATGAAGCCGCCCATCATATTGTCGGCGCTTCTGATAACGTCCCAGTATTCCTTTAATGCGCCTACGGAGTTGCCCATTGCGTGATCGTACTCGCACATAACGTAGGGCATTTTTCCTCTGCCTGCGTTGTTGCCTATAACGTCGGCGTTGGGGTACATATTGCTTCCCATATCGACGCCCATGCCGAAGCCCTGTCCCTCACTGTGGACGGGACGGGTACCGTCGTTCTTCTTGAAGTACCATATCATATCGCGGAACATTCCGCCTGCGTCGTTTGGATTGCCTGTATAGCCCATTTCGTTGCCTATGGACCATGCAACTATAGACGGATTGTTCTTGAGTCGCTTGAAGGCTGTTTCTGTTCTGTCCATAGCAAGCTCATAGAACAGGGCCTTTTCGTTATTGTGAGTGCCGTCCTGCAAAGCGTGGCACTCCATATTTGTCTCACCCATTACGTACATACCGTACTTGTTGCAGAGCCAGTAGAGGTATGAGTCGTTGCTGTAATGGGAGGTCCTTATAGCGTTGACGTTGTTCTTCTTCATGAGGGTAACGTCCTCGCGCATGGTCTCCTGGGGGACTGCCTTGCCGTTGAATGGGTCGGTGTCGTGGCGGTTTACGCCCTTGAGGAGGAGACGTTTGCCGTTTATTGTTATGGGCTGCCAGTTATTTGTGGTGACTCTGTATGAGCCGTCTACCTGTGCGCTGGTAAAGCCTATCTCGCGGAAGCCCAGCTGTGCGGAGAGTATCTCCTGCACTTCGCCCCTGTCGTCTGTTAGCTTCAGTACGAGGGCGTAGATATTGGGCGTTTCGGCTGACCAGAGCTTCGGCGACTTGACGCTTGTCTTTATTACTGCGCTGCCGTCCCTGCCGGAGGAGAGCCCGTCAAGCTTTACGGAGGCGCCGCTGAGGATATTGTTTCCTGCCTCGTCGTATGCCTCTGCGGAAACGCTCCAGCCGTTTCTGGCATTGCCGGAGGTATTGCGGATATCAAGTGATATCTCAAGGCTTGCATTGGTGTATGTATCGTCAAGATCGGTGCGGACATTGTAGTCCCTGATCTGTACATCGGGTGCGCTTACAAGGAAAACATCGCGGAATATACCGCCGTCGTAGATCATATCCTGATCCTCGAACCATGTTCCGTCGCAGAACTTGTGGACTTCCACAGCAAGAGTGTTCTCACCGTCGGTCAGATAATCCGTAACGTCGAAGCGGTGAGGGCTGAATGTATCCTCACTGTAGCCTACTGCCTGACCGTTGACGTATACGTAGTAAGCGGACTCAACGCCGTCAAATTCTATATATGTGCGTCTGCTTGACTGACGCAAGGTGCTGTCAACACTGAACTTCTTCCTGTAAAGTCCTACGGGGTTGTAGTTCGTGGGAGCCTGAGGTGCTGGAACATTGCTGTCATACCTTGCCTGCCACGGCTGACCGATATTCGTGTAGATCGAATGGTCAAATCCGAGAGCTGTCCAGCTCTTCGGGAGCTGTACTGTCTTCCAGCCGTGCTGTGCAGAGGGCTGATAGTCTGCCTTGAAGCAGCCTGCATTGATGTGGGTCTGAGCCTCCTGTGAGTTCTGAACTACCACAAGATCCCAGTCCTGATCCTTGCCTGTGAGCATTTGCAGATAATCGGACTGTTCACGTGCGTTGTAGTCCCATACTGCATTCACGGCTGCTTCAGTGCTCTGATAGGGCACGGGATTGCATGAAGCTGATTCGCGGTTTACAGCGAAAACGTCCTCTGCTCCGCCTTTTCCTGTCCATTCATTGCCGCTGAATGTGACGCTGGCTGTACTGACTGCTGTAGGAACCAATGTTCCTACAGACATTGCTGCTGTCATTATGGCAACAGCTGCTGAAACAAATCGTTTCATAAGTAATTCCTCCTTTGAGTCCTGCTGTTCAAAGACTGCCATAAGCTTCGGCAGCAGATCTCTGATCTTAATTCCCCTGACGGAACCAAGTTCCGCTTATTCAAATTTTTATAACACAGAACATACTGTTTGTTAATACTTATTTGTTAATCTTAACTATTATTATTGTACAGAATGTCTGCTGTTATGTATAATATATCACAAATATGAAATTTTTGCAACAGCTTTTTTAAAGATAATAAGAAATCAAACATAATATTGATATTTATAAACGTTATTTTACCAAAAATGCCTGTTTTAAGGTCAAGAACAGCAAGTTCTTGTCTATCGGGCATATCAATTCTTGCGGCTGAAATAATAAAAAGCGGTGATAGTTATGTATCACCGCTTCGTTCAGTCGCTTTCAAGTATGTTTTTAATGTTCTGCATCCTGATATCCCACTGTGCACTCTGGTCGGCACAGGTCTTGAGGTCGTCTGTAAGCATGTCCAGCTTGTCCTGTGGCAGGTCCTTTTTGTAGCGGAGCTTGTGTTCGAGGCTCGCCCAGAAGTCCATAGCTATGGTACGGAGCTGTACCTCGGCTTTTACAAGGCGCTTTTCGTTTTCGAGGAATATGGGCACCTCCACTATAAGGTGCAGGCTTCTGTAGCCGTTGGGCTTTGGTTTCTGTATGTAGTCCTTTTTCTCGATCAGGAAGATATCGTCCTGACGAAGAAAGCAGTCCGCAAGACGGTATATGTCCTGCACAAATGAGCATACAACCCTGATCCCTGCTATGTCGGATACGTTCTTTTCTATACCGTCAAGGGTACGCGGAAGATCCTTTGCTATCATCTTGCGGAATATGCTGCCGTAGCTCTTTATTCTCGACTGTATGAACTCAATGGGATTGCTCTCGCCGTTTATTGAAAACTGCTCGTTGAGTACGCGGAATTTGGTCTCTATCTCCATTATTGCGCATTTGTAATACGTGAAGAACTGCTGCATGGGGATAAGATTGTTTTCTACGGAGCGGAGGAACTCCGACTCGGTCATATCGCTGTCCGCAAGTCTGCGCAGGGACAGTGTGCTGTCGTTTATATTCATGGGAAACTCCTGTATTTTCAATATTACTTGTATTATAGCATTTTAATCCCGAAAGGTCAATCGCTTTCGTGAAGTTTCGCCTGATTGACACAGAATAGGTACTGTGATATACTGGTATCATATTTATGAAAGGAGCACGGTCATGGCATTTGATTATAAAAAAGAGTACAAGGAATACTATCTGCCAAAGAACAGACCTCAGATAGCAGACATTCCGCCCATGAACTTCATTGCAGTACGTGGGAACGGCGATCCCAACGAGGAGGACGGCGAGTATAAGCAGGCTCTGGAGCTTCTCTATGGTATTGCCTACACTATCAAAATGAGCAAAAAGACCGACTATCATATAGAGGGATATTTCGACTACGTTGTGCCGCCGCTGGAGGGCTTCTGGGAACAGGAGGGCAAAGTCGGTATCGACTACAGCCGCAAGAGCGACCTGAAATGGACGGCAATGATAAGAGTGCCTGATTTTGTCACAAAAGCCGATTTCGACTGGGCTGTGGCGCAGGCAACGGAGAAGAAAAAGCGTGACTTCTCAAAGGTGGAGTTCATCAATGTTGCGGAGGGGCTCTGCGTTCAGTGTATGCACCTCGGCTCATACGACGACGAGCCTGCTACTGTTGCCCTTATGGACAGCTATGCGGAATCTATGGGCTATGATATAGACATATCCCCTCAGCGCCGGCACCATGAGATATATCTTTCAGACCCGAGAAAAACAGCTCCCGAAAAGCTTAAGACAGTTATCCGGCACCCTGTTAAGAAGAGGGTTTGACATAAGAGCGCACAAATTGTCGGGACGATTTACCGCCTGTGTGTTACAATATAATCACACCGAGAGGAGGAATGAACATGAACTGGACAGAGGGCATACAGAATGCTATCGACTACATCGAGGACAATATCAACGATGAACTGAACTTCAATGATATAGCAGCGCGCGTGGCTTGTTCGGCTTTCTACTTCCAGCGTATCTTCGGAGCGCTGTGCGGACTCACCCTTGGTGAGTATATCCGCAGCAGGAGACTTTCTCTTGCAGGAAATGACATTGTTTCCACAGATGAAAAGGTCATAGACATAGCCATGAAGTACGGCTATAGTTCACCTGACAGCTTTACCCGAGCCTTTACAGCCTTTCACGGCATAACGCCTACTGAGGCAAGGCAGAGAAAAGCAGGTCTAAGGTCATTTTCACGCCTCAGAGTGCAGATAATAATGAAAGGCGGTAATACTATGGAGTACAGAATAATCGAGAAAGAGGCGTTCACAGTTCTTGAAAAGGTGGAGCGTCATACAGTTGCAGGAGCACAGAACCTTAATACGATCCCTGAGTTCTGGGGCAGAGCCGAAAGAGAGGGCGTTATAGAAACGCTGCTGAGCTACGCATCAAGCAGTGAGTTCATTTTCGGTACCTGCTACGGCAACGGACTTACAAATGAGGAAACATTCGACTACGGTATAGGCGTTGAGTGTGCTCCCGACACAGTCGCTCCCGAGGGATATCGCGTGAACACTATCCCTGCGAGAAAATGGGTATTGGCAGAGTGCAGAGGAGCTATGCCTGACGCTATTCAGAAGCTGTGGCATGAGCTGTGCTCGGAGTTCTTCCCCACATCTGGTTATACTCCAACGTATGAAATGGACATTGAAGCTTATCCTGACGGAGATATGACATCACCTGACTACAAGAGTCAGATATGGATCCCTATTGAGTAATACTGACAAATCAACGCAGCGATTTTTGTGACTTCCTACAAAGATGAAAAAATACTATTGACTCTCACGTTACGTCATGGTCTATACTGAAATCACACGAGAGGAGTGGTAAACATGATGACGGTCAAACAGGTCAGTGAGCTAACGGGAGTGAGTATACGCACTCTCCGGTATTACGACGAGATAGGACTTCTTCCGCCTGCTTCACATACCGTTGGCGGCTACAGGCTGTATGACGATACGGCTCTGGAACGGCTCCAGCAGATATTGCTTTTTCGCGAACTGGAGTTTCCGCTCAAGGATATAGTGCGCATAGTGAGCAGTCCCGATTTCGACCGTAAAAAGGCTTTGGAGCAGCAGATAGAGCTGCTTGAAATGAAAAAGGAGCACCTTGAAAACCTCATCAGCTTCGCTCGCGGAATAAAACTATCAGGAGTGAGAGCAGTGAATTTTTCAGCATTTGACAGGAAAAAGCTTGATGAATACGCAAAAAGAGCAAAGGAACAGTGGGGGAATACTCCCGAATATAAGGAGCTGAAGGAAAAGGAGAGCAAGCGGACTCCCGAGGAGGAGCAGGAGCTCATGGAGCGCTTCATGTCGCTGTTTGCGGAGTTCGGAGAGCTGAAAAAAGGTAGTCCCGAAAGCGCAGAGGCGCAGGCTATGGTAAAGAAGCTTCAGGGCTTTATAACCGAACACTTCTATACCTGTACGGATAAGATACTGGCAGGACTTGGGAAGATGTACGCAGGCGGCGGAGAGATATCCGAGAATATCGACAAGGTCGGCGGCAAGGGTACTGCGGATTTCGCAGCGGCGGCTATCGAAGCATACTTCGGTAAATGAGCCCGTAAGGGGCAGATAATAACCGCCTGTGAT
>JAEEGL015373274.1_pt1 | contig 11850 bp, 12 predicted proteins | sample 9134231 | NCBI WGS metagenome assembly JAEEGL01 (sample SAMN16246548, study PRJNA631951) | gut metagenome | biome: gut microbiome; feature: rumen; material: fiber-attached | host: Bos | place: Iran: Karaj | collected 2018-10 | reverse complement strand
TATCCGACTTCTCCATGAAAATACTCTCCACTAGTTGATATGAGTGCTTTGAGAAACTTACATAAGCCATCTCTTCATAATCACAAACGAATGTGCTAACAGCCTCCCTAAAGCCTCTCCTCATAACCTCCAAAGGAGCATAGACTTCAGGAAACTGATGAGCTATGTCACAATAGTCGCGATAGCAAGAAAACCAAAGATCTTTGTAAGCTTGATGCCCTCTTTTCCCACCTTCGCTAATGATACTTAAAAGTTCATAGGTCTTTTGGGTATCAATATTCTCCGTATCTTCCTTTTCCTCCAGAAGCAGTTTGATGCATGGTAGGATATAGGCTTTTACCCATTCCTGTTGATGGTTATGTCCTCCCGGATACTTCGTCGCATTACCGTAGTATTTCTGATATTCGTCAAAGTCATTGACGAGCGTTTCTTCAGTTCCAAAGAAAGCATAAGTATGCGCCTTGTCGTAAGTTGTTATCCCGTTGAATTGATACATTTCCATTATCTTGTAGTCATCACAGAGCCTCCCCGTAATCGTAAACTCTGTTTCGCCATCTTCTCTGGTATTCGTAAATTGGTTAATCCCAATATTTTGTCGCATAATCTCGCTGACATGGAAAGTAGGATTAACCAAAATCTTACGACACCCATGCATTTGCTGGGCATACATTGCTCCCATTGAGGTGCCGACGATGACATCAGGATTAACCATATGGCATAACTTATTTAGTTCCCGTAATGCCTTTTGGGGATCTAAAGGGATGTCCGGAGAGATTACCTCAGTATCTGACAACTTAGTCCTCAGATAATCGGCAGCCTTTGTCGAGCCAGAGGAGCCAAAGCCGTGTAGATATATTATCCTTTTCATACATTTTCTTTTAGATTTCATCTTGACTATTATTTACTAAAGCTCATTACTTTCACATCTTCGTAATCAGGATGTCCTTTTTTTAGAGTTTCCACTATATCTTCATACTCCAAAGTAGGTACTTCCATTTCCGCAATAAAATCGATGTATGGTCCAAGTTTGTACTTCTTGTCGAAGTATGAAAACTTAATATTCTTTATTATCGCTTTCATCTTTAAACACATTTGACTATATTAAACTTAATAGTATTCACAATTTATCTGTAATAATACTCTTGCAAAGATAATTTTAACTATTTTTTTTCGCTTAATATACAATATAACTATTAGTAATTATAAAAATCAAACAATATTAATTTATTAGGTATACTATGTAAATTTTCATCGAATTATTATTTTTTTAATAATTAGCAAAAATGCTTTTAAAAAAAATATAATTGCTTTTTTCCATGATCCTTTATCACAAATTCTTCATTATAACGAAGTAAAATCCTATATAACTTTGATAACTGCTCCCGTAAGATACTTGCATTATCAGTGAGTTCAAGCGATTGCTCATTTAAATATACTCTCTTATTTACCTCTATCATAATAGAATTATATGTGAAGTTCGCTTCTGGAGCAATAGCGTTTGAGTAGGGACTGTTCATAGATACTTTATAACCTTCTTTTTTGAAGAACTCTACAACTAAATCTATGACAAAATCTGATGGTCTACTCCAGTTCTCATTTACACCTATGCATATATCAAATTCGCTCAGGTCAGATGGGAATGAGTGACAGTCAATTAGAAGAGAGTGTTCATTAAGCATCTCCTTCAGAGTCTTGATATACCCCATATAGTATGCAATCAAAGCCTGTTCCTCATCCTGCATAATAGCCCTATGTATGCCATTGAAGTCAGTGTATAAAATACCCTGGCCAATCTTTTCCATTGGATCATTTGGAAGTCTTTCTACGTCAACGACAAAACGAGAATAGTCAGCGACGACAGTTTTTATACCATTTCTCATATCTGGTACAAATACGATATCTGTATACCAGTCTGTCCATCGCCTTACTTCCGAAAGCAAAGCAGCTTTATTGTTCCACTTGGTTATTGCTAATCCATCTATGCTTGAATGGGGAATGTTCAAGACAATATTGTCGTACCATCTATTCAGCAAGTTCCTGAAACTTTGCTTTCCTCGTACATTGCAAGGAAGTATCCTAGCTGAAGTAACCGGAATTTCCTTAATGCTTTTCTTCGTTCTTTTTTCTTCATCGGCGTGTCGAAGAAAGTTCCTCCGCCTTTTACATACTTGACACATCTGTTATACTCCTTTCTGTATATTATTATATCAATCTTTTGAGCTTCGTCTCTTAGCCTTAGGAAGTCATCAATATTTTCAATATCTTTATGTGAATATGTTAGACACACTGGACTTAGATGATACTTCTTCCGCATCTCTTTGTCGATTTGACAATATCGCCTATGGAGCCGAAATAGTCTCTTATCTCTTTTTTCTATAATTCGGCTTCGTCTTTTTCTTTCCATAAGTTACAAGAATAACCATGCTGCTCCTCCCAATATAATGATAATCCAGATGACGTATGCACCATTGTCACCAAATATAAGTTCACCAACTCCGCTGACTATTTCACAGAGCATGCCACTCATCCATACAAGATAAACGGCGATAGCTGCACCCACTAAGAACCAAAATGTTAACGAAATCATATCCTTTTTTCTTTTTGTTTGATCTACTCCCTTTTCAGCGTTTCGAGTTCCTCTGTGATGCAAAATTACGAGTAATAATTGATATAAAAAAGAAAAAAAGAAAGCGAAGTATGAAACTTCGCCTTGATGTTATGAAATAAAAACTATGTCGTATTTTCCTGATTGAAAACTAGAATTCGTCATCAACTTCTTTGTCGCTTTCTATTGCAGCCTCACTTATCCTGTGCATAGTTGCTTTTAAGGCTTCAGCAGCATCCCAAACTGTCGGTTTGAGTTCAGGATCGTTTTTTCTGACCTTAAGTAAAAGCGGATATAAGAATACCCTACGCCATCTTGCAAGCATATTGAAGTCCGGCAACTTAACATACCTGCAACCTTCAACTTCATTGTCAATTTTTTGATGAAGTGCTACCCAGCATTGCTTATCAGAAGCGATAAATGGATGCAGCATTTCGAACTCTTCGAACTTATGAATAAGTTCTTCACGTTGAGTTCTCTCTTCCGAATCTCCAGACTTAAGTCCAAGATCTATGTGTTCTCTTAGTTTCATGGAAGCGGTACATGAAGGATCAACCATCACTCGTATACAATCCTTCAGTTGGTTTATAAAAGTACATGCTGTAGTAATGCCTACAACGATGTCGGGTTGTAATTCTGCACAGAGTTTTTCAATTTCCTCCATAGCAGAACAAGGCTCCATTGGCAAAGTCTTCTCAATAATCGTCCACTCTCCCATCTTGAGACAAGTTCTACCAGCAGCCTGAGGATATTCATCAGTGTTATCATATGAATAATCCGGAATGAATTCATGGAAGATAATTACTATCTTCTTTTCTGATGGTTCTTCTTCAACTACATCGTCTTCTGGTGAGAATACTGGGCGTACACAAAGACCCTGGAATCTTTCACGAGGGTCGATTCGATTGAAAACACTAACTTTTGAATCATCTTCCTCGCCAAAGAAGATAGACCATGCGCGCTCTGGATCGTCAGAATATATAGTTGACGTCCAATAGTAGGCCTGAAATCTGTCATCTCGTATTTCGTCATCTTTGTAGTACCCGACAACCGGTAATACTATTTTATTACCGTTAGGTCCTGTCAAAAGTATGGCTCGCCTGCGATTGCCAAGAGCACACCAAGTCATTACGCAATTATCCACCAGCTCACGGAAATTGTCCAAAGTTGGCATACGCCATCTGCCACCCCAATGTTGACGAGCGATATCATAGTTCAGATTCAGACCTGTATTTTCAACTAGGTTTTCTTTGCCTGTACGATGTTGGTAACGAAGCTTACTATACGTATTGTACTCCGAAAGAGCCCCCCATGCATAGTACGGTTCTAGATATAGGCCACCTTCGCCGACATTCATTGTTGCCCACATGGTTCCACTTGGCAACCCTAAGTCAACATACATACGACCTTTTTCAAAGGTAATATCTTCGTTCAACTGATGTCTTTCAATAGTTAACTTGCGTTTATCAGCATATACTGTTACAACTTGTTTTCCTTGTCTTTTTCCTACGAACTTCACCAACTCTTTTGCAGCGGCTTTAGGTATCTTCAACTTGATTTCCTTATCAGTATGAAGAATCAAAGTATTTGTCTTTGGGCTTACGAAACTTACATAGTTTAGGTTAATAATAAACGATCTTCCAATACGTTCAAGATGATGATCAACCATCTTCCCCTTCTCTTCAATCTTTCTCCATAATTGGCCTAACTGTATGCGGATCGAACGATAAATTGTATGTTGAACCATGTAAATGTCACAGTAATTGCCATCTGCGGAACAAAAAAGAATATCCTCAAGAAACAAATAATATTCTTTCTGCGCATCGACTAAGTGTAATTGCCCTTTGTTCATAAGCTTTTATTTTTTCGCAAATTTACAATCTTATTAGGATATTTGCCAACTACTTAGGATTTCCTGAGATGAGTTAGCTTTATTTAGGCGTCATAGTTATACTAAGATATTAGTAGATAAAATTGAAATACCAAAATCCATCCTCATCATTACTATAACGAACTCTAGCGTTTATTTGAACGGGAATATTACTTTCTTCAATGTATATTGTCTTGTTTCCAATTTTTTCAATATCATATACGTCAAAGTCCTTTGCATAACATTTGCCTATTTTGAAGATTGTAATATTGCCTAGCGATTTTCCATATAGGAACATATCATCACCCATGTCTGACCAAATAAACTCATCAACTAAATCAAGGCAATGATAGTATCGAAGAGACATAATCTCAGTATAGCCTTGTGATTCCATTTCTTGGGCCAGCTTTAATTCTAAATCATTCTTCTCCATGTTTTTCTTGTTTTGATTTCAAGCAACTTCTTTTCAAGTTTTGTATGGATTATAATATTATATGCGATACAGCGCACATAAATTATTGGTAAGGATTGTAAAAATAATATCTGCCTTTGTTGTCATCTGGATCAAAAGTAGCATTTACTTTGACAGACTCTTTGGCATCCACTTCATTAACCTTCGTCGCTATTCGCTCCACATTGCAAATTGGTGGATTATTTGAGTATATGGGATTCTTTATTGTTTTGAATAGTAGAATATTTCCAAAAGGCTTCCCAAAGAGATAGTAGTAACCAGTATCGTCACTGGATAAGTATGTTTTGAACGACTTTGAATAATGATACACTTTGATAGTTGTCAGATACTCATAACCATCATCTTTCATTTTCTTTATTAAATCTTCTGTTGGTGGAAATTCCATTTTTATCGTTTTATAATATGTCACCTACTTCCTTTCAAGCGTTTCGGTTTCCTCTTAATACGAAATTAATAATTTGTTATGTACAAAGAGTCTTCTTTTAGTTCTGTTTTATATGCAATCAACCAAAACTTGCCTCCTTGATTTGTTTGTCCAGCCGCCCCCATGTGAATGTTCTGCCATTCTGAATTGCATTTCTCACATCGTGCCACAATAATGGTTTGCATTCGGATCGCCCGTCTCTCTCCTTTGACATAACAAGTAGGACATAGAAGGTCATATGCCCATATATTACCGGAAAAGGAATCTTTTAAGAGCAACAGCCCCATGTGGCCAACTGCTTCTCCTTTATGTTTCGCTTTTTCAATAATGCAGTATCCACCAAACTCATCATCTAATGGTGCACATTTCGTCTGTCCCTCTACCTTGTTAATTGTGTGTATGTTGCACTTAAATGACACTTTTGCCGGTTCAATGGCATAAAGAGTTGTTGATAAAGCGAGAAGAGAAATAACGGACAATATTCTCATAACTTTAATCTACGATATTGAATACAAATGCTTTTTCTTGTGCTTTAAAAAAGTTCAGGCCTTCAATACTTAATGAGTTATAGTCATTTGACTCAATACAGACAATCATGTTCCAGCCAGTGCGAATGCATTGGCATCCAAGTCCAGATTTATAAAAATCTTCTTCTTGATACTTTCGGAATGGGCCATACATATTAACACCTGTTGCTATACCATTAATTGTATATTGAGGAGTGTTACTGCTCTCCATTAACAGCTTTTCTATGCATATTTTTGAAATATGATAGTCCGACAAATAATCAACAAATAAAACTCCTCCATCTGATCCAGACGGATGATTGTGGTTATTTACATAATCAAGTTTGAATTCTTTTGAAGTTATATTGGCAATCTCAAAATCATAAGAATCATAAACGGCATTTTTGATACTTTCCTTTGTCTCATTAATTCTCTTGTCATCACCAACAATTATAATAATAGAAGGAAAGCCAAAAAGCAGACGCCATTCAGTGAGAGATTGAGGATAATGCTCGTTTTTGACATCTACCCAGTGCTCTCTCTTACCTTCCGTCCTTAGATTGTTTATCTCTTCAACCAGGATCCTGTTAATACTGTCAATAATGTAATCTTGCATAAGGTTTTTTATTTTTGGAGCCTACTCCCTTTCAAGCGTTTCAGCATTCTCTTGTTGCAAAAGTACTACGATTATTCTCCATTCTCTAAAATAATGATTAATAAAGTAGGAGATGTCTGTTCTGCGGTATGAATTAAATATCAAATGTGATATTCATTACCCAAGCTAAATGAGGATTTATAGTAAGCTCACAGAGAATATCTTGTTTCTCCCATTATTATAGCTAGACCTCTTCCATTCACGAATAGCTTCATCTTCTGAGGATACATCATAGTTCATCTGACAGTTGTCGATTGTTTCCCCAAACCTAACTTTGTACCATGCCATAGTTTTTTTGTTTTAATAACTTAGGCTCCTATCAGTTGTAAAACATGAAAAAACTACTTGTAGGAATAAACATAAGCCTAAACCTCAGAGTATAAAAAAGCGTGAAGCCGATTGATGCCACTCGAGCTTCACACCTTCAGAGCCTTAGGACTGCTCATACTATTTGAAACAACGAGCAACTCCAAAGACTCCACGCAACATATAGCATACAACAACCTCGTTATACACAAGAGTACGGTATGACATACATATTGTTGGCATCTTATCGTTGCTTGGTGTTCAATAGTATACTGCTGTATACACTGTCAGAGTGTCCTAAGTTCTGAAGGTGAAACACACAAGCGTCAACAAAACGCTTTTTCTTAAGTGTCTCCCGCTGACACCAACTCCACAGAGATAGTCATAAAGCGGAAGGTTGTGCATCAGCACATTCGAAAACGCACTTTAGCAAAGCAAATTTAGATATAATTTGGTAAATGGCCAAACAAAAGTGAATAATACCTAAATATATTATATCTTTTTAAGGATAATGACTTGTATTCGGTTCAATTTCATAACAAAGGACCATTGTTTTATACTATCATATAGATTTTCTTTCTTTTGTTTGTTTTTTATATGTACCTTCGCAAAAAAATGTAATAGTTGTTATGAATATAGAACTTATTGAACGTATGAATGATCGCTTCGATCAATATAAAGTCTACTTCAGCAAGCCTTTCAAAGTTAAGAAACAAAGGCTTCAAGAAGTAGAGGCAGAGATCCGTAAGATAGTTGGGAACAATCCGGAATTTGTTACTATTCCAGACGATATCAACTTAAAGACAGAGCTGCATCTATTCCTTGATGAGAGACGCTCTTTGTTAAATTGGATGTTCAAAGAAACTCCAGAGGAGGTAGAGCGAATGAAAGTTGTAAATAGTCGTTTGTTTGAACTGACTAAAGAACTTCGTTTAAAGATGGCTGATGTTTGCAAAGATCTGGTTAAAAGAAAAAGAGACGCTTTTGACGATGACTATGAGGTATGTGGAACTTTACGATATTCCTATAATGAAGAGGATTCTGTTCTTCCATATGAAGGTGCAGAAATATATGGTAGCGACTTTCGATTAATGATTGCCGCTAATAATTTTCTCACGTACGGTGATCCATCTCCCTTCCTTGAGTTTAACTGTCGCTACAATGACAGTAGGGATAAAATTCTAGTAAGCGGCAACTGTGACGATGATTACACATGGGCTCACGATACTCCTTTTACCGAAGATCAAGAAGTCTATATATGTCACACGATGGCTGTTTTCTGTCGTGACTTAGGATATCCTGCTCAGGACGTTCTTCAACTGAATGACTTCTGGAACGAAGTTCATGTCCGCTATCAGCATTTCGCAACTCAGGATCCGAACTATAAATACCCTAGGAGAAGTTAATTAAAGTACAATTTACTATGCATAAGAAGGATGATTACATTTTATTTATGACAAATGAGCCTGAGGTTCATTTTAATGATATGTTTGGTTATAATGACCTTACAGTAGATGACTTTGAAAAAACGGAGCATATAGGCTTCATTAAGACGGTCATCGACGAAGAAACTTATCTTGTAGTTATAGTTCGTCCTATCCTTGGCTTTCGATGTATTGTAAACAAGGGAGACATTCTCCGGAGTGTCAGTGTGGATGAATTATCGGACGAGGAGAAGAACCACAGAGAAGATAAAGAGTTTTTGGCGCCGAATGTCTTTCTACGTAATTCTGAGCCAGAGGGAAAGACACTCGATGAGAAGTGTGTGAATTGTGCCAAGGAAGCGGTGGCAAATCTGTTTCCAGAAGAAGAAATCGCTTGGGCTCGTCGTTCCTGGTCTTCCTATCAAAAGTCAGATATGCTTAGTAGTATAGAAGGAGCTTATGAGGGACAGGATATTAAGCAAGAGAAAGTAGATTATTTCAAAAATCTTCTCCAGTCAATGAGATTCAAGGAGTATTATTTCGTAAACCTGGATGTTTATGAAACGCCGGATAAAACAAGTATGCTCTGTTATCATATTGCCATTGATCTGAAGTTCGAGGAAGTTGTCGTTATGCGTTCAATGTCAGAGATGGCTTGTTTTGACAGAAGTTTGGGGCCGGAATATGACATAGCTAGTAGCTGGAGGATGAAGCTTATGTATGATTCTTTAAAGGCCGACAAGGGGAAACGGCATAAGCGCAAGAAAAAGTAATTTGAAAAAACGGAGAGAACTATATACTCTCTCCGTTTATCATCAAAGGTCACCTTTGAACTTTTTGATAGGATTACCTCGTTCAAGTGTGTTGTGATTCATCCACACTGTTCGATCATGCTGCATTTGTTTGTCATCTTCTAGAGATGAGAGTTTCATCAGAAGGCGCTCACGTGCCAATTTCTTGTTCTGTGACTGTGAACGCATGTCTGACGCTGCTACGCTGACACCGGAAGGTACATGGGTTGCACGAACGGCAGTTTCAACCTTGTTTACGTTTTGTCCTCCAGGTCCAGAAGCTCGCATCGTCTCATAAGTTATGTCACGCTCATTAATCAGAGTAGGTTCTAATGGCTTAATAAAATGTACACCAACAAAATAGTTTTTTCGACGATGCCAGGGACGGAAGGGGTTCTTCTGGGCAACCCATAGAACAGAACCTTCCCATTCTTGAGAAAGTATCGTGATACCTTCGCCTTTGACTGATAAAGTGGCGGAGAACATACAACCATCTTCTGGTCCATCTTCGTGTTCTACTAGTTCAACTTGCAAACTGAGATTGTTTGCTTGCTCAACCATCTTCTGCATAACGAGTACCACGACCCTGCAGCACTCAACAGGACCACGTCCTGATGTTATTTGTATATAACTTTTTTCCATATTACTCTTCGCTCATTCTAACTATACGAGGAATGATAGTTCCCTCAATGTTTACTAACTCATTTTGCGACTTCATGACATTGTCGATATCCTTATATGCCTGGGGCGCTTCTTCTGTAGTGCCGCTAATCAACGTGACATTATGCTCAGTCAAATATTTCTTTAGTGCATATTGGCTAATGCTGTTATAAGCATCAAGTTTGGACATTAGTCTTCCGGCTCCATGCGAAGCAGAGTAAAGAGAATCAGCACATCCTTTCCCTGAGACAATATAGCCAGGGGTTGCCATAGATCCTGGAATGATGCCAAGTTCACCAGGATGTGCTGGAGTAGCTCCCTTACGATGGATGATGACTTTCTGTCCATCAGGAAGCGTCTCTCGCCATGCGAAGTTGTGATGATTGCTAACGTTGACAAGTGCTTTCAAACGCAATGCCTTAGCTACATTGTAGTGGATGCATTCGTGGTTGACGGCGGAATACTCACCGGCTATTTCCATACACTTCCAATACTCTTGGCCTGCTTCAGTATCAAGACTGAGCCATGCAAAAGGACCCGCCTGTCGAGGTAATTTACAAGTCTCTTTTGCGATTGCCGTATAGTTGTCTGCAATGGCTGCACCAAGTCCTCTACTTCCAGAATGGCTAAGAATACCAACATATCTGCCTTCAGGAATTCTCAATGCGCTCTCAGGGTGGACTTCAACTTCGCAGATGTCAACGAAGTGATTCCCTTTTCCGCTGCTAGCTAACTGCCGGATCGCTTTTCCTCTTGATTTCTTCAGTATCGAAATGTCTCTGAATTCACATCTGTCGAAGAGCGGATGATATTGCTTGAAAGGCAGGATCCCGTCAAGTCCGAACGCAGTGTTGTTGATAAGTGCATCAACAGCTCTATCGTGATACTTCTCAAAATAGTCTGTTCCTGCATCAAGAATCGTCAGACTCATCCGGCAACCGATGTCTTTTCCAACAGCATATGGAATGACAATATCATCGGTAGTAGCAAGTACACCGCCTATTGGGAGTCCATATCCAGCACATCCGTCTGGCATCAGTGCTCCCGCTACAGAGGCTGGCAACTTCATTGCCGTATCCATCTGGCTTTTTGCAAGTTGGTCTATGTTATCCTCTCCATATATATAATAAGGTAAGGGAGTAGCACGAAGTTCGTACGTTGATACTTCAATAGACGATGGCGAAAGTACTTCCGCAAGTCTTCCCCATAGTTGGTCCTTCTTATAATTATCCGGATGTCTTTGTAATTCCTGTAAGGTGGTTATAATGTCTTCCTGCGACTGATGCTTGCAGTGTTTTCCAACAATCTCAATCGCAAGACTTCTTGCTTTGTTATCTACAAATCCAAGTTTGCTTAACTCTTTTGCTTTAATAATGCCCATAAATGAATACAATTATACACAGGCATTGATGCCTGATGTTTAAATTAAATGATTGATGACTTGAGTCTGGCGTGGGTATAACCACAACATGCCGCAACCAAGCGGTTGCAGGTGCCAAAACTCTGTGGGGTGTTACTTACTTTATACTCATTCGTGTGACCCTTTCTCTTATGATTAAAGGGTTCGACAATATTAATCGGCTGCAAAGTTAGCATTTTTTTTTGTTTTTTCTATAAAACCATGAGAAAAATTCTCAAAAGTTATTGTTTCATCTTTCGTAGTTCAATATGATAGTCATTATTTTTGGACTCCTCAGCCATCAGTTCTTCCATGCTCATAGCGCCATGTTGTAGGAGCAGATTACGACATAGAACGATAGTCTCTTCATTATACTTCATGCTATCTTTCCCAGACGTATAATCCTGAATTAGGTCGATGGCTGTGTTGTTACGACGGTGATAATTTACATTTGCCCCATTGTCAATAAGCCATTGGAGTTTATTAATAAAGAATTCGTCTTCTTCTTTTTTGTTCACTTCAAAGTAACTGAAGAGGTTTTCTATTGTATTGTAAATGCCGTCAGCATAGTTATCACTATATTGCTTCAGGAAATCGAGTACTTTTGCAGTTTCAGCCCAACTCCGGCCTTCATGGTATATCATGTTTACTATCTGCCTGCTGAACTGGTTTCGCCAAACTTCTTCTTGATACTCTGGAAAGACTTCTTCTTCGACAGTTTTTCGCAGGACAACTAAC
>JAEEGL015322780.1_pt1 | contig 11850 bp, 10 predicted proteins | sample 9134231 | NCBI WGS metagenome assembly JAEEGL01 (sample SAMN16246548, study PRJNA631951) | gut metagenome | biome: gut microbiome; feature: rumen; material: fiber-attached | host: Bos | place: Iran: Karaj | collected 2018-10 | reverse complement strand
ACTATATCGAAGGCCGGTGTACGCTCGATGAGGCCATATATAAAATAAAGCGGGACTCAAGGCATTTCGCCAAAAGGCAGCTCACATGGTTCAAGCGCGAAAAAGATGTGATATGGCTTAACCGTAATGAAGATACGGATATTATCGGAACAATGATAAAACACCTTGAAAAGAGGGGAATAATAAATGAATGACAAAATATCCATATATAAAAGGCTTGGAATAAGCGATGAAGTATATGATTTCGGAGAGAGGATACTCGGCAACCTTAAGGACAGGTTCGCAGAATTTGACAGGATATGTGAGTATAACCAGCTTAAAGTGCTTGCCGCAATGCAGGAATGCAAAGTTTCCGAGGCGTGTTTCATGCCGTCTTCGGGGTACGGTTACAACGATCTCGGAAGAGATACGCTTGAGGCTGTTTATGCAAAAGTGTTCAATACAGAAGATGCTCTTGTGCGCCCTCAGATAACATGCGGGACTCATGCACTTGCAGTGGCTCTTGCTTCACAGCTTCGTCCCGGTGATGAGATGCTGTCAGTGTCGGGTAAACCGTATGATACTCTTGAAGAAGTGATAGGCATAAGAGAGAGTATCGGATCTCTTAAGGAATACGGCATATCATATTCCCAGGTCGATCTTCTGTCAGACGGCTCTTTTGACAAAGAAGGGATAAAGGCCGCGATAAAGCCGAACACTAAGCTTATTGCGATACAGCGTTCAAAAGGATACCAGACAAGGCCGTCACTGTCCGTTAAGGCTATAGGGGATGTTATTTCATATATCAAAACGATCGCTCCGGGTGTCATCATAATGGTCGACAACTGTTACGGTGAATTTGTCGATACGATCGAGCCCTCGGATGTTGGTGCCGATATGGTAGTAGGATCTCTTATCAAAAATCCCGGCGGCGGGCTTGCACCTGTCGGCGGATATATAGCCGGAACAAAGGAGTGTATCAAAAAAGCTGCATACAGGCTTACTTCCCCCGGACTTGGAAAAGAAGTCGGTGCAACACTTGATATAAACCGATCGCTCTTCATGGGACTGTTTCTTGCTCCGACAGTGACAAACGCAGCATTAAAAGGTGCAGTATTTGCCGCAAACATTTATGAAAAGCTCGGCTTTGAAGTTGTTCCGAACGGTTCCGAGGAGCGTGCGGATATAATACAGGCAGTAACGCTTGGGAGCGAAAAAGCAGTAAAGGCGTTTTGTAACGGCATACAGCACGCAGCTCCGGTTGATTCGCATCTTACCGCAGAACCGTGGGATATGCCCGGATATGACAGCGATGTTATAATGGCAGCCGGTGCGTTTGTATCGGGAAGTTCCATAGAACTATCCGCCGATGCACCGATGAAACCTCCGTATGCGGTCTATTTCCAGGGCGGGCTTACGTGGCATCACGCCAAATTCGGCATATTGAAATCATTACAGATGCTTGCAGACGAAAATTGTGTTAAAATACTTTAGATATATGTCTTTATGAGGAATTTGTTTTGGCAATTAACGCTTTCGGTATAGATCTCGGTACCTATAATATAAAAATCTATAACGGATTTACCGACAGGATAGTATCACACAAAAACATGATCGCCATTCAGAACAGACGCAATCTGTTCGCGTACGGCGATGATGCTTTTACGATGTACGAAAAATCACCTGACAATATTAAGGTCACATTCCCGTTAACATACGGTGTTATCGCGGATATCAACCATATGCAGATACTGATCCGTAATTTCATTAACGATGAGATGGACGGAAATATAAGAAGTGCGGATTATTACATTTCAGTACCGACGGATATCACGGAAGTTGAAAAACGTGCATTTGTCGATCTTGTCAAAGAATCCAACATCCGAGCCAAAAATATCTATATCGTTGAAAAAGCCATAGCGGACGGCATAGGGATGGATACCGAGATGCATCGCTCCCAGGGCTTTCTTGTTGTAAACGTAGGATATGAGACTACCGAGATATCGATATTAAGTCTCGGAGGCATAGTACTTTCAAAACTTATCAAAACAGGCGGCAAGAAGTTCGATGAATCTATCCGTAATATGATCCGTAAGGAATACAATCTTCTTATCGGCGCCAAGACTGCGGAGCAGACGAAGATAGACCTTCCGATGCTTGAGGCTGAATCAAGAGATGCCGTTGTTTACGGAAGAGACATCGTCACGGGACTTCCCGTTGAAAGAACGATCCCGACCATGCTTATAGAGCGCTGCATGCACGAAAACTTTGAAACAATTATAGATAACGTCAGACTGATACTTGAGCGTACGCCGCCCGAACTTGGCGCGGACATATACAAAAAGGGGATATTCTTAACCGGCGGTAGTGCCGGAATAGGCGATCTTCACCAGCTCATATCAAAGAGTACCGGGTTAAACGTACTGTTTTCCCCTCACGGGCAGGGCAGTGTTGCTTACGGTCTGTCACAGATAATCAAGAATGACAGACTTCATTCGATAGTTTATACGATGGAAGATTTCTCTGTATAAAATGGCAAGAAAAAGAACAAACAGAAACAAGATCGATATACCGAGTAAATACATTTTGCTGGCACTGTCTGTAATATGCATTATCATGATGGTGCTTTCTTATGCTACGAACATTATGAGCGGCCCGCCCCAGGCAGTTGCGGGCTATACCGTGATCCCTTTCCAGAAAGCGATAGCATACGCCGGAAACTGGCTTTTTAACCGTTCTGAATCGTTAAAGGAACTTGAGGCACTTCGGGCAGAGAACGAAGAGTTAAAAGAGACCGTAAACGAGCTTACGATCAAAATAAACGATCTTACAACCGATAAGTATGAGCTTGCCGAACTTCGCCAGCTTCTGTCCCTTGACGAGCGTTACAGCGATTATCCTACAGTCGGAGCACGTGTCATCGGAAAAGATGCCGGTAACTGGTATTCAACTTTCCTCATAGACAAGGGCAGCAATGACGGCATAAAGGTCAATATGAACGTAATGGCCGGGGCAGGACTTGTCGGTATCGTCACATCCGTCGGACCTAACTGGGCCACTGTCCGGTCAATAATCGACGATGATTCCAACATAAGTGCAATGGTACTTAACACATCCGATACGATGATAGTAACCGGTGACCTTGAGCTGTATTCAAACGGAACTATCAAATTCACCGAACTTCGTGATGAGGATAATGCCGTATCAGCCGGAGACCAGATAGTAACGAGCCAGATAAGCAGTAAATATCTTCCCGGGATATCCATCGGCTATATCAAAGAGATCAACGATGATTCCAATAACCTTACCAAATCGGGCTATATAACACCGCTTGTTGACTTTGAACATCTTGACATTGTACTTGTTGTCACTCAGATGAAACAGACCAAGGAATGATATGTACAGAAAAGTAACAATGCTTTTTCTCATCCTCATAAGCTATCTTATCCAGAGCACTATGATAAGGATACTTCCGATGGGTGGTGTAGCGCCTAATTTTCTCATCATCCTTACATCATGCTTCGGATTCATGCGCGGAAAAAAAGACGGCATGTTCATCGGTTTTATTTCCGGTCTTATCATAGACGTCCTGTTTGGAAATGTTATCGGTTTCTATGCGCTTGTATATACCGTGATAGGCTACCTTAACGGACTATTTGCAAGTATCTTTTATCCCGAAGACATTAAACTGCCTATGGTACTTATCACGAGCAGTGAGCTTGTTTACTGTTTTCTTGTATATATGTTCAGATTCCTTATCCAGGGCAAGCTGCGTTTCGGATATTATTTTATGCACGTTATACTGCCCGAGATAGTTTATACGATCTTTATCACGATCATTATTTACAAGATCATCCTGAATATAAATGAATGGCTCGAAGATATTGAAAGAAGGAACGCCTGATTGTTATCGGAGATCAAGGAATGGCTCAAAGACGCCATTTTCAATCGATTCACACTGATGCTCATAGTGTATGCGGTGCTTATCGTTGTACTCGTACAGCGTCTGTTTGTGATGCAGATCATCAACGGTCAGGATTATCTTAACAACTTCAAGCTTACGATCAAAAAAGAAACAACGCTTAAGAGTACCCGCGGGAATATTTATGACAGGAACGGAAATCTTCTTGCATACAATAAGCTTGCATACGCGGTCACGATAGAAGATAATTTCGAGTCCGGTAAGAAGAAGAACGCCCTTATCAATGATTCTCTTTTCAGGGCTATAAACATAATCGAGAGTTGCGGGGACACCGTATCAAATGATTTTAACATCATAATAAGCGATGACGGTCAGTATGAATTCGCCATATCGGGAACAAAGCTTACAAGGTTTCTTGCTGATGTTTACGGGCATAAATCGATGGATGACTTGACAACCGCCGAGCGCAATTCAACGCCTGAAGATGTCATAGATTTTCTTGCCGACCAGAAAAAGTTCGGAATAGGTCACACTGTCATTAACGAAAAGGGTGACTCGAACTTTGTGCCGCTCGAAGGATACACAAAAGAAGAAGTCTTAAAGCTTGTTACCATCCGTTACCAGCTTGCGACAAACAGTTACCAGAAATACTTATCAACCGTCATCGCCGATGACGTAAACGATAATACTGTCGCAGCGATCAAGGAGAATTCCGATATACTCCAGGGCGTAAACATCGAAGTAAATACGCTTCGCCAGTACAACGATTCCGAGTACTTTGCGCATATAATCGGATACACGGGATATGCCTCGCCGGATGATCTTGCCGAACTTGCAGGTTCCGAACACGATTACAACGGTGCCGACATGGTCGGAAAATCAGGCGTCGAAAAGTCAATGGAGGAATACCTGCAGGGTACCAAGGGTAAGGATTCCATTTATGTTGATAACATGGGTAAGATAATAGATACGATATCACACGTTGATCCCAAAGCCGGAAATGACGTTTATCTGTCCATAGATGCCGATCTTCAAAAAGCAGTATATAACATGCTCGAGCAGAAGCTTGCCGGTATACTCGTATCAAAGATCCTCAACATGAAAACATATAACAACGATGTTGTAAAATCATCCCGTATGATGATCCCGATCGATGACGTATATTATGCGCTCATCAACAACAACGTCATTGATACGGAGCATATGTCCGAGGCAAATGCAGCCACGTACGAGCGTCAGGTCCACGATGCCTTCCTGATAAAACAGGCATCCGTCATGGAAATGCTAAGAAATGAGCTCATGAACGAAAAGACCGTTTACAAAGAGCTTTCGGATGAGATGAAGGTTTATCAGAGTTATATAGTCTCAAGGCTCATGTCGCAGTCTACCGGAGTACTTGTATCCGACAGGATCGACCGCGATGACAAAACATACATCAACTGGACAACGAACGAGACGATAAGTCTTAACGAATACCTTCATTACTGCCTTGCGAACAACTGGATAGACGTTACCAAATTTAATCTGCAGAGCCAGTATTCCGATTCCGAGGAGGTCTATAACCAGCTTGTTGATTATATTCTTGACGATTTGTCGAAAAACAGCGGTTTCGGCAAAAAGATGTACAAGTATATGATCGCCGACAATAACATAACCGGCAAACAGCTGTGCATGATATTATATGAGCAGAAGATAATATACGGTACCGCTGCAGAAAAAGCCATGCTCGAGAGCGGTGCAAAGACACCGTATGATTTTATCATCAACAAGATATCAAACCTTGAGATAACGCCGGCCATGCTCGCTCTTGATCCTTGTTCGGGCTCATGTGTCGTTGCCAATACAAAAGGAGAGCTTCTCGCACTCGTAACGTATCCCGGATACGACAATAACAGGTTCGCCAATTCGATCGACTCGGATTATTATGCAAAGCTTCTGTCGGATCTTGCAAGTCCGCTTTATAACAATGCGACACAGCAGATGACCGCCCCGGGGTCAACATTCAAGCCGTGTTCGGCCGCATGTGCGCTTGAGGAAGGCGTTGTAAACACCGGTGAGACGATATTCTGTAACGGTGTATTCGAATACTTCGACGTTGAAAAGCAATGCTGGGTATATCCGGGCGGACACAGTGCACTTGATGTAATCGGTGCTATCGGTAACTCATGTAACGTTTTCTTTTATGAAGTCGGCTACAGGCTTGCAACGAATACGCATACAGCGAATTACGATGAAGAGCGCGGTCTTAACCGTCTCCAGAAATATGCGGATCTGTTTGGCCTAACTTCCAAAACCGGTATAGAGATGGAAGAGAACACCCCGAAGTTTTCCGACGAGCTGCCTGTCGATTCCGCTATCGGACAGGGATCGCACAACTATACGACAGTCGGGCTGTCAAGGTATGTAACTACAATAGCTACCCGCGGTACATGCTATAAATACACGCTCATAGACAAGATAGTAAGCCAGGAGGGCGGTATAATAAGATCCGGATCTCCCGAGATCCAGAACAGTGTCGTTTTTGCAGACAGTACATGGAATCAGATATATAAGGGCATGAGAATGGTTATCGAAAAGGCGGCTGCATTTAACGGATTCCCAATAAAAGTTGCCGGTAAGACAGGTACGGCCCAGACGAGCAAGTCTCGAACGAATCACGCTGTTTTTATTGGCTTTGCACCTGTTGATGAACCGGAAGTCACTGTAGCGACACGTATCGCATACGGATATACTTCCGCAAACGCAGCGCAGCTGTCAAAAGATGTACTGAGTTATTATTTCCAGGTTGAAGCTGCCGAAGACCTTGTAAACGGTGTTGCGGACGAGGCAACAAACGAGATCATAGAAGACTGATCATATTAAGAAAGGGCGAAAAATGAGACCATCTGTAACTATCAAAAGTTTTACGAACGGACTTAAGATAATACTCGATCCGGAGATACCGTTCGAGCAGTTATATGTGGATTTTGCGCAGAAGCTTATCGACTCTGACAGGTTTCTGGGAGACGTCAAACTTGTCATAACGTTCGAAGGAAGACGCCTGTCGGATCTTGAGGAGCGCGCCCTTATCGAAGCATTCAATGAATATACGCATGTTACCGTTTTATGCATAATGGAACGCAACGAAAAGGAAAACGAAGTGTTTATCCAGGCCGCAAATGCTTTTTCGCCAAGCGGAAAGGTAGAGAACACGTCAGTTTACAAAGGGACGCTCCATGCTGGTCAGAACCTCGAGACCGAAGGCAGCATGGTAGTTCTCGGTGACGTCAATCCCGGGGCAAGCGTATCTGCTGTCGGAAGCGTTGTTATTCTTGGCACGATTTATGGAGATGTCGCCGCAGGTATAAAAGGCGATGAGGGTGCTTTTGTTGCCGCCCTTGATATCAAGGCGGATTCGATTGACGTTGCGGGACAAAGCTGTACGATGTTTACGAAAAATGCCGGCTTCTTAAGAAAACTTGCGGGAGCGAAGATAATTTACGTCAATCCCGAAGAGGGCATTTTATGTGAAGATATATCAAAGGAATTCCTTGCTGAGATTCCTTTCTAGAGGATCATTATGTTTGAGAACTATAACTTCAAAAGATATGATTTTCTTCTTATCCTTCTGTGTTGTGCGATAACATCTCTCGGTATCGTATTTATCAAAAGTGCCGACGAATCGTATGTACGGCATCAGCAGGAAGGATTTGTCATGGGACTTATACTGATGCTTATCGTATCATTTATAAGTTATTCCTTTGTGCTCAAATTCTACTGGCTGATATACGCTGCAAGTATAGGTCTGCTCGTTGCCGTTAAACTGTTCGGTGATTCGGGCGGCGGTGCCCAGAGATGGTTTGAGATCGGCGGTATAAGGTTCCAGCCCTCCGAGATGGTCAAGATATTATTGATTTTATTCTACGCCGCGTTTATTATGAAACATAAGGAAAACATAAACACTGTGCGCATGATCGTTGCCTGTGTTGTGCTGATCATCCCGCCCACGCTGCTGATATTCAAACAGCCCGATCTGTCTACGACGATAATGATCGTTGCGATATTCGGCGTCATAATGTTCATCGGAGGCGTGAGCTGGAAAGTCATAGGCGGTGCAGTTCTTATCGCAGTTCCGTCTTTTGTACTCGCTCTTCGTTATCTGATGCGGGATGACGTGCATATCATCAAAGATTATCATAAAGGCCGTATTCTTGCGTGGCTCTATCCCGATGAATATGCTAGCACCGAGGCTTATCAGACATTAAACGCAATGACCGCGATAGGATCGGGTCAGCTTTCCGGTAAAGGTATTAACAACAACGTCGTCGCATCGGTTAAAAACGGAAACTTTATTTCGGCAGCACATACCGACTTCATATTTGCAGTTATAGGAGAGGAGACCGGTTTTGTCGGCTGCTGCGTGGTTATAGGTCTTTTGTTCCTTATAGCGATATGCTGTATACTTATAGCGCGACGCGCCAAAGATGTCGGCGGACAGATAATAGCCGGCGGAATGGCAGGACTTATAGGTGTACAGACATTTATAAACATCGGCGTTGTTACGGGAATACTTCCGAACACCGGCCTTACACTTCCGTTTGTAAGTTACGGGCTGACCAGCCTTGTCAGTCTTTTTGTAGGGATAGGCTTTGTTCTTAATGTTAAACTGCAGTCGCCCTCAAGCGAGTTTTTTGAAGGAGAATTCTGATGAATATCGGACTTATCGCACACGAATCAAAAAGAAAACTTATGCAGAATTTCTGTATCGCATACAGAGGATCACTCAGCAAGCACAAGCTGTTTGCGACAGGAACAACCGGACGTCTCATTGAAGAGGTTACCAATCTTTCCGTGCACAAATACCTTGCGGGTAATCTTGGCGGAGAGCAGCAGATAGGTGCGCAGATCGAACACAATGAGATCGATCTTATGATATTTCTTCGTGATCCTTTGGCTCCCGAGATGCATAAGCCCGATATCAACTATATCGTGAAGCTTTGTGATACGCATAATATCCCGCTCGCGACTAATCTTGCAACGGCTGAGCTTCTTATTAAATCACTTGACAGAGGAGACATGGAGTGGCGTGAGATGTACAAGTAAGAGTGCGAAAATCATCTGCCTGGCTGTTACGGCCTCCCTGTTTTTGTCTGCATGCTCTAAGAGTGTGCAGTTTCCTTTTGATCCCGATTCAACGGAAGGTACATTTAATATAAACAATTCAGCCGCGTCAGCAACTGTAAGACCGTTTGCGGCTGATATTTGTGTTACAGACAACAACTTTGAGGCACTTTCTCTTTCTATAGACGAGGCGGATGCCGGCGGCCTGTTCGATGCAACGGCTTCCGAAACGGTTTATGCCAAAAATGTTCATAAACAGCTTAATCCCGCTTCTCTTACAAAAGTCATGACCGCATATATCGCGCTTAAATACGGTCATCTTGATGATACGCTTACTGCATCGTCAAATGTACTCATAACCGAAAAAGGCGCCCAGCTTCTCGGCATCAAAGAAGGAGATAAGATGACGCTTGAGCAGGCACTTCACGCGCTTCTTATGTATTCGGCGAACGATGCCGGTGTTCTTATAGCCGAGTATCTTTCGGGAAGTGTTGAAAAGTTTGCGGCCGTCATGAATGATGAGGCCAAAAAGATCGGTGCCACAAACACGCATTTTACGAATCCCCACGGTCTTACGGACGAAGAGCATTATACTACCGCATATGATCTTTATCTTATGATGAATGCCGCTATGCAATTCGAGGAATTCAGAAAGATCATAAATACTACGGAATATAAGAGTCAATACAGGGACAGGGAAGGCAATCCCAAGACCATAGAGATAAATACAACAAATGCATATCTGAAAGGTGACATATCAACTCCCGCAGGAGTGAGCGTCATAGGGGGTAAGACAGGTACGACAAAAGCCGCTAAGAGCTGTCTTATACTTCTGTCTAACGGCGATAACGGACATACGTATATCTCGGTCATTCTCGGTTCTACCGATCATGACAGCCTGTACAGGAACATGACGACTTTACTTGAGGATATTCACTAATTCTTGTTGTCTTTTATCGGAAGATACACTATAATTAGTTATAACTTTATTAAAAGGAGGAGCTGCAATGATTCAGCTTATTGTTGGAGCCAAAGGCAAAGGCAAAACAAAACATTTACTGGAAAAGGTGAATAATGCGGTCAAGACCGTTGACGGAAACATCGTCTATCTTGACAAGAACTCTAAGCATATGTACGAACTCAAGAATAAGATCAGACTTATCAACACTTCGGAGTTCCCGTTTTCATCCACAGATGAGTTTATAGGATTTGTATGCGGTATCGTATCCCAGGATCATGATCTTCAGGAAGTCTACCTCGACAGTTTCTTAGATGTGGCTTTCATCCAGGACAAGGGCAGGATAGAGAGTGTTCTTGACAGATTCGATCAGATCAGTTCACAGTTCGCGGTTGATTTTATAATCAGCATGTCATTAGAGGTCGCAGAAGTACCTGAGAAATACAAGACAAACGTGATCGTAGCACTTTAATAACGGATGATCAGTGAAAGTCCCGGGTGACCGGGGCTTTCATTACAATTAACTGATATGCCACATATACCGAAAAAGGCCGGCAAGAAAGAAGAGCAACCGAAGCCGCAGAAAGTCTCCAAATTCCATAAGAAGATCTCATTCAACCCGGGAGTAATGGTATTCCTGGTTATTTTTGTTTATATAGTCATAATGGTAGTGTCATATTTTCGGCAGACTCATATAACACCTTATGAGGTCAAGCTCGGCTCGCTTGCGATAAACAACACTTATGACGGTGTCATCCTTCGTGACGAGACTGTCGTGACCAGCGATTTTTCCGGTTATATCAACTATTATGCAAGAGAAAGCGAAAAGGTTAACGCTTATTCGATGGTATATACGGTTGATTCAACAGGTAAGCTTGCTGAAATGATCAACGACGAGCAGACCGATGAGAGTACGATCTCAAATGAGAGTCTTTCCGACATAAGAAACAGCATATCAAGTTTTGCAGTTGATTTCCGCCCCGAGAAATACATAGACACATATAATTTCAAGTACAATATCGAAGGTACGGTTCTTAAGCTTGCAAATACAGCCGTACTTGCCAATATTGATAAGCTCCGTGCCGAAAATTACGCGGATTCTATAGATTTCGGCTATGCTCCTCAGTCGGGAGTCATACTTTATTCTACTGACGGTTACGAGGGACTGACGGCCGAGACGATAACACCGGAGCAGGTAACAGGCGAAGGATACGAGAAGAACGTGCTTCATTCAAACGACCTGATCTCGGAAGGCGACAATGCATACAAGCTGATAACGAGTGAGCTTTGGACGATAATGGTCGAGATCGACGAGGAGCGTGCACAGTCGCTTGAAGATGACAACTATATCGAAGTAAGGTTTCTTAAGAACAATTACACGGCATGGGCTGCCGTAACGGTTCTTCGACAGAACGGAAAAACATACGCGAAGCTTGATTTTAACAACTCGATGATCACGTTTGCCGCGGACAGGTTTGTTGAGATAGAGCTTCTTGATAATGCCAAAGAAGGCTTGAAGATACCAAATACCGCCATTGTTGAGCGAACGTTCTATCTGATACCCGAGGATTACCTTACAAACGGCGGTAATTCAGGTGATCCTGGATTTAACAGGGAGTCTTACCTTGAGGACGGTACGCTTTCCACCGAGTTCGTTCCCGCGACGATATACAATAACGTTGACGGTAATCTTTATGTAGATGAGGATGTTTTCAAAGTGGGGGATTACGTTATCAAGCCCGAAGACGGTGAGCGATATCCTATATCAAAACAGGCGAGTCTTATAGGCGTATATAATATCAACAAAGGATATGCGGACTTTAAGCAGATAACCGTGCTAAACAGCAATGAAGAATATTCAATAGTCAAGTCAAACAGCGAATACGGTCTT
>JAEEGL014220595.1_pt1 | contig 11850 bp, 12 predicted proteins | sample 9134231 | NCBI WGS metagenome assembly JAEEGL01 (sample SAMN16246548, study PRJNA631951) | gut metagenome | biome: gut microbiome; feature: rumen; material: fiber-attached | host: Bos | place: Iran: Karaj | collected 2018-10 | reverse complement strand
GACGAACTGGCTCAATGCTTTGATGCAATAAAAGAGTTGACTGATTTTGCAAACATAATCGAGACGGCCAACTCAATCATCGCCAGATAAAACCAGCCGATACCTAATCAGTCTTTTGAGTTTCCTTTCGGCGTATTGCGTGGTTTTGTACGCACCGCCGAAACAGAAAACCACATAAGTGACAACAACGTCGGCATGATCGACCATGTATTCATTTCGCTTTGAAATCGCATATCGCTTCGGCACGTTTTCGAGCGGAGGATAGAGCGTTTCATCATAAGCTGAGGCATCATATTCCCTGTCCAAATACGGCAGCACCAACACGGAGCGGATCTGCGAATACCGCTCCTTTTTCTCGCGCACAACTGCCGCTGCCAGCGCATCAAACTGCCCGTAACCGCCAAGATAAAAGGTGTCAGCTCCTTCGTGAATCAGACTGTCTACGACCTCTTCCAGCCAGCCCTTGACCTTTTCCGGCTCATGTACTTCCCTGTGCCCGCAAAATGTTACAATCAATGTCCTTGCCTCGTTTTAACATATAAATACCGAAAGCAGTCTTTGCTTGGAACGCCCTGCTCCCAGGCACCGTATAGTTTAGCTGAACTGTAACTATATGTCAACTTGCGCATAATTACGCACGCATTTTTCATATTATGTGATTCAGTTTGCAGGTACAATTATTTCAGATGGGAGGTTGTACCATGGACACTATTGCAAGAATCAAAGTGCTGCTGAACGAACGAGGATGGACACCTTATCGGCTTGCCAAGGAAGCCGGTCTTCCCGATGCTACCATCGGTAATATCTTCAGACGAAATACACTGCCAACTCTGCCTACGCTCGAAGCAGTATGCAATGCCTTTGGGATAACTCTCTCCCAATTCTTTGCCGAAGGTGAAATGGTCGAGTTGTCTCCCGATCTGAAAGAGCTTTTTGATAATTGGGTGAACCTAACGGCAAAACAAAAAGAAGCCGCCATCAATATGCTGAAGGCAATGCGGCAGGATTAAACCGATTATGATTAATTATATGTACTTCCCTAAGAACAAACCTTTGGACGCTGTTTCAGCAGATGTGGTTAACGCCTTCAAAAAGGTTTCCTCTTGTATTGATTCCGGTTCACATCAGCTCAAAAGCGATGATGTGCTCGCCATCATCCGTCCGGAGCTTGAAACACTTGGTTTTACCGTTGAAAAAAGCAAGCGTTCGGATGATTTAGTGGCTGTTCCCGTATTATATGGTGTTAACGGAAAAGTTGAAAAATCATTCGAAGCCGACGGATACCAAGCCGATTCGGGTTATGTTATTGAGGTTGAAGCAGGGCGCGCAGTTGTTAACAATCAGTTCCTGAAAGACTTTTTCGAAGCCTGTACGATGGTCGGTGTTGAAAAGCTCTGCATTGCTGTACGCAATCAATACAGATCGTTCATGGATTTTGACAGAGTATGTAAGTTTTTCGAATCGTTGTATGCAAGTAACCGGCTAGGAATACCGCTTTCAGGCTTACTGATAATAGGGTATTGATCTGTTAGCATAAGCATCATTATACTTTTTGTAAAATAATAAGCTGAGAAACAATTGCCGTTGTAAGCATAAGCAGATCGTTTGGCGGAAAGAGGGAACTTGATGGAAGATTGGCCATTCAGTTTTAAAGATTATTGGGGTGACGAACGCACTCGGCAGCATGTTGAATTCTCACGTGAGGGTAAACATTTTTGCATTTACTGCGGAGCAGAATCCGATTCCAGGGAACATTGCCCTTCTCGAGTTTTCTTAACGAAACCTTATCCGGAGGGTCTTCCTGTTTTACCGGCATGCACAGAATGTAATAACAGTTTTTCGGAAGACGAGTCTTATGTTGCGCTTTATATTGACTCGTTAATGTATTTGTCAGGCGTTTGTTCTGAGCTCCCTCCGAGAATGAGAAAGAGAGGGTTGAAAAGCAATTCCTTCCGCCAAGCAAAGAACGACTGGGAAGAATACCAAAGTACAAAGATTCTCCCTCAAAACAAAAGAATCATACGTATTCTTTCCAAACTTGCTATAGGACATATGGTTTATGAGCTATCGGAAGGCTATAAAGAATACAGTTGTTATACTAAACCGATAAGTGTTGAATACCGGTTCTCTTTCCAAATGAAAGAGAGCGAAATAAATGAATACGATGGTTTTGTATTCATGTTCGACAAGAAGCTGCCCGAATTGGGATCAAGAGTTTTTGATAGGATATTTGTTCTCGAGCAAGTCCTTCGATCTCACTCTTCACAAACCAGCATTACCGTCCCGATGCTGGTTATGAATTGGAATGACATTCAAGAGGGTAACTATTCATATATCGCATGGTATGATAACGACTCCTATTTCCATGTAAAGATAATTATACGCAATTTCTTATTCGCACATTTGGTTTTTTCGCAAGAAGATACGCTCGATAGTTAATCATTCAAAAGTCAAAAATGATTATGTCAAAATAATAGAAGCCTACAAATCTATTATAATCACATTTCTCCCTTGATCTGTCTTGCGAGTTTGAAAATAAGCGAAGCACATACTGAATTGCCCGCCTGTTTATATCTGCTTTCAATAGAAATATCCCCAGGAAAAACAAATGACAGCGGGAAGGACTGTAGCGCAAGGCATTCTTCCGGGGTTATTTTCCTGATACCGAATTCATCTTTGATAATAGGTACACGATCGTACCATGTCCCCATATTGGCTTTTAAGGTAAACGAAATTCCTTCTTTGCTCGCTTGTATTCCGTAATCCGAGAAGCGATACAGTTGCTCAACATCCGCAATGAAAGCATTTAACCTTTCAAACTTTTTTGTTCCCGGGGTATAGTAGTATTCATCGGGAGCTTTTTTTCTACGGTCTATCACATCGACAATGCGTTTCTTCAACTCGCTCTTTTCCGGAAACTTGAATCGCTCGCATTCCGATTCATCACGAAAAGCAATGATGTATGTCCTTGTACGGTGCTGGGGAATTCCGTAATCGCAAGCATCCGCAACAAGGTATCTGACATAATAACCCGCGCGAGCAAGCTCTCCGAAAATGACATTAAAAGTACGCCCTTTATCGTGCTCGATTAAGTTCGCAACATTTTCAAGAAACACATATCTCGGTTTTTTAGCTTCAAGAAATCGGATGATTTCAAAAAACAGATTGCCTCTTTCATCGTCAAACCCCCTTTGTTTCCCGCATACGGAAAACGATTGGCATGGGAAGCCCGCTGTTAAAATATCGAAATAGGGAACGGTGTCAGGATCAATGCTTCTTATATCGTCTTCGACAAGCGGGGTGTTCGGGAAATTATGCCTGTATGTCTTGCATGCGTCTTTATCGACTTCATTTGCCCAAACGACAATGCAGCCTGCCTGCTCAAAGGCAAGATCGATTCCGCCTATTCCAGCAAACAAGCTGCATACTTTCATGTTGCCATTCTCCTCTTGCTTATTCTGTTATCTCTTCCGATGTCAACTTGCTTACCAATAGCATCCCATAAATCAAATGTATCATCTTTACACAATCCAGTTTGGTTTTTTTCCTCATTGAACGTCCATGGGCAATCCAGTGCCTATTTAGTCCCTTAGGTTCCTTTTGAGCAAAATCACCGAACTCCGAATAGGAGTCCAATGTTTTTTCCAGAGTTATTACCAAGGCAAGCGTGGAATACTCATCGTGATCAAGAGCAGTATCTGTTTTGAGTTTTTCCATTATTGTCTGTATTCTCGGTTTCAGTTTATGGGTGGGATTGTTGCTTAATTCCGATAGGAGTCCGTCAAAAACAGAAGTAAGGCCCGCAACAGCCAAATCACTATGTCCACGACGAAAAGCATCGATTGACTGTGTGTATAACCTTAAATGCTTTTGCATTAAAGGGAAGCCGCATGTATTGCTTATTGTTTCATTAACCTGAGAAGCTCCTCGGACTACACTCCATTCTCGCAGTGTTTTATTCGTATTCGGTGAGATTTCAATTGCTTTTGCAAAATCACTCGGCAAATAATCCCAATATACAAACTGCGCGTCGCCCAAGGTTTCAACAACGCGGTATGCCTTGCCCGCTTCCGTCATTGTTTTTGCAAGATCAAGGAGCACCGGCTTTATGTTTTCAAACGAATCGGGTATCAGACTTATTATTTGCTTAATTGGCAATATTAATTCTGCCAACATGCGTTGGAAGCTGCGAATGCCCTCCGCAGCTTCATGAAATAGAGAGATGTCGATTATATCACTTTCAACGATTGGTTTATCCATATTTAGTTTGCACTGTTAAAACGAATCTGAAAATTCAAACCCAGATAATACTTGCCCGTTTCATCATCACGAATTATCTCGCCATGATGGTGTTTCTTTTGAGGATTAGTCGACGGAGATTCGATCTTGGTATGCGTAATCAAATACGTCATAAACTGATCATCCGAGTTTGCCCTGATAAAAAAGACTTCTCCGTTTCGGGTGACTTCGATATATCCGCCGTTGATCTTATAGGTACCGTCCCATTCGGTTGAAGCCGTCATTTTCCCGAATGACGCATACACGAAGTTTTTGATCTTCGTCGGATAGTAGACCTCGGGATTACGCACATTCAAAGGATTGATCCGCACCAGCTCGGAAACGGCATCAATACAAGAATTGCCCGCAACATTTCCCTTGTATCCGTATCTTACAAGTAACATTTCGGAAATGAGTTTCGGCATCTGCGAATCGAGCAATTCGAGATTCCACGCAAACAGAGGCCCTTCTTCCCCTCCGAAATTATTACCTTTGGGTTTGCTGATATAGCTGGTTTTGTATTCCAGTTCAAGGCCCCTTTCTTTGATATAAGCAACACGGCGTAGGACATCGGGGTGACCGCTTGCAGCCGTAATGGCATTGAGTTCGCGAACCTCTTCATCGGAGATGCCCTTAATCTCATAAAGCATGCAAGACGAAGCTGCCGTATTGAACAAAGTGGGCGGACTTCCCGCATATGATTTGATCGAGAAACCGATCTCTTCGTGTATTCCGCTTGAATTGCTCTGAACCTCTAGAACAATATCCGTCTTTCCGCCGAACGCAGGATGCTCGGGGAATTCTTTTGACGTTCCTTTAATCGAATAATGTTTGATTTCGGTGAAAAAGGCTTCTATTTCGGGAACCTCAATGGTCCTGTCCGATTTGCCTTTCATCGCCTCAAAGAGAGAGTTGGCTTTTTCAAGGAAGACAGCAGCAGAAATCTCCGCAAAACAGTAGTCGCCCAGAATGCAGCGTACAACCGTATTTTCATGGGAATACCGTATGAAATCATTGAGCTCTCTGCAGATTACGGCAAGAACATTCAAATAAACATTCGGATCGATTGCGTTTTCGTTCGACTTCCTTGCGTAAACCTTACCCTCACCGAGGAGCTTGAGGAAAACATATCCTTCGGACCATTCGCCGATATTAAGCTTCAACATCATTGTCCTCCTTTTTCAAGCGTAGCTTTGATCTCTTTTGCGATTGCCTCGATCACGTTGACGGTTACGCTGTTGCCGAACTGCTTGTACAGATGCACATCGGCAAGCGGTAACTTAAACGAATCGGGGAATCCTTGTAACCTTGCCCACTCACGAGGCGTCATTTTGCGAACGCCCTGCTTGTTAATCTCGCCTTTGATATGTGTCGTAGGCGTGAGATCTTTCTGCCTCTTGTCGACAACAAGGTTACGCTCACGCCCCATGCCACCGCAAACGATAGCACCGGCTACATCGCTCCAATCGCGGATCTCATAGCCGAAACCGTGACCTTTTGCTTCGTGCCTTGCCCTGTGCTGTTTCAGCGTTTCGAGATAAACATCGCTCAAATAATACTTTGCGGGAACGGGCTTCTCTTCTTTAATATCCCAAAGGCACTTGGTATCATCGGTTTTTTCGGGGAACAAGAACTTATCGGGAGCTATATCGTTCCTGAAAGCGACAATGTAGATTCTCTCTCGATTCTGCGGAACACCGAAATTGCGGCTGTTAAGTATCTGAGAAAACACTTTATAGCCGAGATCCTCGAATGTCTTGCAGATGATTTTGAATGTTCTGCCCTTATCGTGAATAGTCAGTCCTTTAACATTCTCGCAGAAGATTACCTTGGGCTTGTGGTATTCGCATATGCGGGCAACATCGAGGAAGAGGGTGCCACGACAGTTTCCCTTATAATCATCGTCAAAGCCCATATGTTTCCCGGCAAGACTGAACGCCTGACACGGGAAGCCGGCAAGGCAAATATCGAAAGCGGGAATATCGGCTTCGGATATTTTGGTAATGTCTCCAGCGATATCAAACGAATCGTGGAAGTTTTCCTTGTATGTTTTTTGTGCCGCCTCGTCCCATTCACTGACAAAAACGGTTTCGATTTCATCACCGAATGCACGATCGAAGCCGAGACGTATTCCGCCTATGCCCGCGAACAAATCTATCGATCTCAACTTGTTATTCATTTTGTTTTCCATACTTCTTCAATCCTATCAGCACATCCGACAACATCTTTTTTGATTTCGTTACCCCAGAAACGAAGAACGATCCATCCGTCGGCTTCGAGCATTTCGGTTACTTCCTTATCCCTTGCCATGTTTCGTTCGATCTTTGGTATCCAGAAGTCCTGTCGGCTTTTGAAATCATGCTTCCTCTCTTCCCAGTTATACCCGTGCCAAAACTCACTGTCGCAAAAAACGGCGATCTTCTTTCCTATGAATGCAATATCGGGATGCCCGGTCAAATGATTCACATTCTTGCGATAGTGTATCCCTCGTCGCCATAGCTCTTTTCGCAGCATGAGCTCGATCTTCGAGTCCTTGTTATGCACCTGCTTCATGTTGTAGGTGATTTGTTCGGGCGTTTTGATCATGCGTCCAACAATCCCTCCATGCCTTGATTATACCATTGTAAGTCTATCCCAGCAACGCAATTCTCGCTTGTTTCATTCCATGCCTTACTCTATGCCGCAACTAGTCATCCCATAAAACAATGTGAGTATAGCTTCACAGGTTCCCTTCTTAGATCAAGTTATGCTTTTAATAATCTCACTACATCTTACTATAGAAGACCTTATTTCTCGACATTTTTCCGCAGAGAGAACCAGTTCATCATCGTCGTTTAGGTGTTTGAACCTATAGTATCCATCATCTCCCAGCACTTCTTTCACATGTGCCAAAATGTTTCTTTCATCCAGAAGAATTGAAAATGCATTTAGTTCTTCGTACAGCTTGTCCACTCCGTGCACTTCCTTATATATGAGCATTAATATGCGTAGATTCTTTTTTGAATCGGTTATCTTTTCGTTAAAGATCAGGTCTTCTATTCTGTAATGTATACATTCGTTTTTCACCTCTCCCCATTGCTTTATGCCTTTGTGGAATTCTATTCCAGTGAAGTCTCTAAGCTTATTTGAAGTTCCCCTAAAAGATCCCAAAAGCATTTTCGTGCACTCATCAATTACTCTTTTATCGGTTTCAAGCAACTTCATTAAGAGGCCCACTTTTTCTTTTATTATATTATCAAACTCAGCAACACTGCCTAAAACGATCCCACGGCATGACAGCGGCGTATTTGAACGGTGAATCATTTTTGAAGTCAGTTGATCAATCATGTCCTTAATTTCAGTTGTATTTTCATCCCTTACAGCAAAGAAAACGCCTTGAAAATCTCCGGATGCTCTGTATCCGTTAATAGCCTTTTTGTCAGAAGAATAGAAAAGAATATCCGTAAGATGGTTTTCGCGAATCTTTCGAATAAATTCCGGGCCTTTATCTTCACTTCCAAATTTCAGATCCACCAAAAAAAGATCCACTTCTCCCAGTTCCGTATCATTCAAATCATCTAGTGATTCAATACGCCTGTGTTTCAGCAAGTAACCCTCTTTGGATAACTTGTCCTCTATAAACTCAATATACTGTTCATAAAGGACTTCTTCGTCGTCTATAACCATAACTTTATAGGTTAAATCCTTAAGCATTGGAATCATTCCTTTCCCATGAAAGAACAACCGAAACGCCACGCGTTTCATTTTGAGAAATACTAATCATACCGCCCAATTCTTTCATCTGTTTTTTTGCATAATATAGTCCAAGACCCGATCCATTAGTTGTTGTTACCCCAAAGTTAAATAAGTTGTCGATATCTTTAACTGAAGGATCTATCCCATCCCCATCATCAGAAAAAATAATTCGATAGAATCCGTGGTCGGCATCATCGAAACGGATTATTAGATTTTTCGATGATGCTTTGATAGAATTACCTACCAGATTGTCCAGTAACATTATGAAGGATAACGGCTTTATTCTTTTAGTAAATATCGAGTTTCTATCTTCAACGGCTATAATTCTAATTAAATTATCGTCATAAAAAGCAGGCAAGACGCTATGAGCATATTCGCAAACAAACGCAGGAAGATTAACCTCTTTTTCTGCGTCATTGTTGTCTACAACCATCGCTGCTTTTGTAATTAGTTTAGATATTGACAGTATTCTTTGATTTGCGGTTGCAACCCTCTCGAGCTTTTTAATCGCGGAGTCAGGCAGCTTAACCGAATTGCTTATTCCATCCAAATCGTCTTTTACATTGCATGCCATATTATAAATACTGTGAACAGCATTAAGTATGTTCTTATCTTCAACACCACTGATCTTCACAATATAGTTGCTGCGCTTTCTCTCCCTCTCCGCTTCCTCCTCGGCAGCTCGCTTTGCTTGTTCAGCCAGTTTCTTTTCTTCTTCGACTTTTTGGCGAGCTGCTTTTTCCTCCTCAAGCTTTCTTTCTTCCTCTATCCGTAATTTATCGTAATACGCTTTATCTTCATCCGATATAGCTTTACCTATTTTGTTTCGCAACCCAAACAGCGTGTTGAGAATTGGGTTCACAATAGAAATCAGTAGTTCTACGCGTTCATCAGCCCTGAAATCCTGGCGGCTGGATGTTGCAATATCTTTAAGATCATCATCATCAAGGATATCAAAGGATATTTCGCCTTCGATATAGTTTGACATAGTTTGTGTACTGGGAGAGAGCGAAAAGTAATCCTCAACAGCAAGCTTATTCCTCACATAGAGTCGAAGCCTATTTGGTTGATATATATTATTTCTTAAGAACCTATCGTCGTTAGTTTGAGCAGGGGTTTGCTCAATTGTGCTGTGGATAGCAATCCAACCAACAAGCCGATATTTCTTATTTACAAGCGTTCCATCCTCTCTTCGAAAAGCTTTTTCTCCGCTAGTATTATATCTGTTTATATCAACAATCTGCGTTTTCCTTGGTTTAGAACCTATATGCTCATATTTTGATAGCCACCAAAAACGAATGTCACTGGACATCTGTTTTTCTATTTCTAATCCACTATTATCAAACAGAGCATAGAAGTTTTTATATGCAATAGACTTTTTTACAGGTTCGAAATAAACCGTGTCGTTCTTATTACCTCTAACAGCAACATATATCGTTGTTTCTATTGCGTCAACTAAATAGAAGTCCGCAAATACACGTCTTAATGCTTCTATGCGCTTTTCACCGTTTCTTCTTAAATCGACATTATTGAGCCTAATAGTCGTGCCATGCGTAAAACTATACCAAATGTCCTTGTTTACCAAATTAACAGGTTGTTTAACTCGATCCATCTTGGGGAAATCAGAGTCCGCATATGAAGAAAGATTAACCTCCCATTGCGATTCACTCTCCATTCCCGATTTTTTAGATAGAATATAGTACTGGTCGGAAAGATAAAGCGCTGCCAGTTTTCCGATGCCTTTTCTTCCCATAAGGGAGCTTTTTTCAGTTTCGGACAAGCCTGCTTCATTACGCTTATTTCTGCCTATCCAAACATACTTTTCAGATAATTCCGAGTAGTCCATGCCACAACCATCGTCAATAATTTCTATCACAGCATTGGCTTTATTCGAAATATCTATATAAACATACACCTTCTTGGCTTTTGCATCTATAGAGTTAGCAACAAGCTCCGAAATCGCATTCGCGGCATTACTGTAGAGGTTTTTTCCCAACAGTTTTAATGCAGCATACGAAAAATTAAAGTAGATTTCATCTGCCGTGTTTTTTGCTCTACTATCAATTATCTCAGCAGGAATATTCTCGGTTATACCCAAAGTACTCATATAAATTACCCTTTCAAAACAGAGCTGATTCTTTTAGCCAAAGCCATTGCCAAAATCGGGGGGACCGCGTTCCCGATTTGCGCCGTAACATCAGCTTTAAAACCATCAAATACAAACCAATCTGGGAAAGATTGAATTCTTGCGCCTTCCCTTGGTGTTAAAGCTCTGTGTTGGTTGTAGTGTATGCAACGCAAGCCGGAAGGAGTCGATAAGTTGTTGGTAATTGTTGGACAGGGCTCGGTTTCGATCAGTCTGCCATAGCTGTTGGCAAATCCCGATTTAAGCACATACTCTGCAGGTACTTTTCCGGCAGCTACCAACCTATTGAAATCGTTCTTCCCTTGTCCTTGTCCAACATTATGTATGACCGTCCTTATTTTTTTACCATAGATTCCGCAGCAATGAAAAGAAAGCGTGTCGGATTTGTTTCGCATAAGTCTTTGGTACGCGTTCTGTGGTTCAGCATCATATTCGTTTATATTCTCTCCTTCATTGACCACAGGCAAGTCAGATATAGCCTCGAGTACCGAAAGCTTCTTTTCGGTAGTAGGCTTAGGATATTCCCAATTCAAATTCAAATCCTTTCGTGTTCCAACTATAAACAAACGTTCACGATTCTCGGGAACACCGAAATCAACTGCATTTAATACATCCACATGAATTGTATATCCGAATTCTTCGTTTATATTGCCATAAGTATCCTTTATGATATCAATTAGCTTCCGACCATATCTTTCTACAATACGCCGTTTTCGTTGCCTCCCTGTTTCGTGGTTAGTGATAAGCTCATATTCAATTTGGCCTTCCTCGTTCGTTTTATAGAATGTCTCTCTCATAGATAACAAGCCCTTAACATTTTCAAATAAAAACATTTTGGGTCGAACGATTTTCAATATTCTTAAGTACTCTTTATAAAGTAATGCTTCATCATTATAGATCCTTTGCCCAACAGTACTAAACGGCTGGCAAGGTGGTCCTCCTATTATCAAATCAACAGGTTGATCTCCGATGAGTTCCTTTATGCAGTCTTCACTTAGCTCCTTTATATCTCTATTCAACATTAATATGTCTGGGAAATTCTTACTAAACGCCGCTGAAGCATGGGCATCCCTTTCGTTTGCAAAGACAAAAGTGTTCCTTCTGTTGCGAACAAAAGTGTTGCCCTTGATCTTATAATAAAAACCAAAGGTTAGTCCGCCCGCACCAGAAAAGAGATCTACAATTCTCATAACAGCTCCGTCGTTACATATTAGTCGACAAACGCAACCGTTTTCAGTTACGACATCGGCTTACATGGATCCAATCCACCTATGTTATAATACCAAAAACCGAGCAGCTTTTCAACAGGCCAGAGAAGAAAGTCACATTGGGAGAAATAAATTCAAGCATACTTATGCTCCTTCCTTTCACGCTTCCTTGTTTTCTATTCCATCTCCGTCAATTAGCGCCTTAAACTTACATTATAAAGGCGTCGTCATTACAATGCAGCCTATTACCGGGATCGCTCTGTTTTTCCCCTCTGTGTGAACTCTCACGATTTGCCTGATAAGAAATTAAAATGTAATTTTTATTGTATTTGGTGTTGCGTTTCCCTGCAGGTCGTGCTATAATGCAGATGTCGGCGGGAGGGATCCTGCCGGGAAGCCCGCGGCGGCCCCCGAAAAATGCGATTGCATATCGATGGCGAGGGTCATGGGGCGGTTCAATACGTACAAAATATGCAAAATGTG
>JAEEGL013974663.1_pt1 | contig 11850 bp, 10 predicted proteins | sample 9134231 | NCBI WGS metagenome assembly JAEEGL01 (sample SAMN16246548, study PRJNA631951) | gut metagenome | biome: gut microbiome; feature: rumen; material: fiber-attached | host: Bos | place: Iran: Karaj | collected 2018-10 | reverse complement strand
TTTTATCGCTGCGGAAGAAGCGATGGTAGAAATTATCCCAGTGATCCAGCACGAAATCCGCATCGAATCCCGCTTTGAACGCCCGTTCCGGATGCGACCACTCGCTTACGAAGAACGCTTCGGGATAGTCTCTCCGTATCTTTTGAAACATCCATTTCCATACTTCGATGGTCGCGGTTTTATCTTCATCATTCTTGACTAAAGAATCAGCCATATCGACCCGGAAGCCGTCGGCGCCTTCGTTCAGCCAGTATCTCATCACCTTGAGCATGTATTCCCTGGCCAGGAAGGTCCTTCTGTCTTTGTAGGACATCTGCCATGAAGGCTCTTCGATTTTCTTGAAACCGTAATTGAATGCCGGCTGATGGGCAAAGAAATTCACCATGTAGCAACCATGCCGGTCGAACATGCCTGAAATCAGACCGTTTCCTTTCTCCCAGGGGTTATCGTTCCAGATGAACAGATCGCTCTTTTCGTTCCGTTCCGCTTGCGCGCTTTCAAGGAAATCCGGATTCCGGAAAGAAGCGTGGCCGGCGACCAGATCGACGATGATTCTTATCTCTTTCGCATGCGCCTGTTTCACCATTTGCCTGAAATCATCCATGGTTCCGAAACGGGGGTCCACATCAAAGAAATCTTCGACATCATAACCGCCGTCTTTGAAAGGCGAACGGTAGAAGGGATTCAGCCAGATCGCATTGAAACCCATTCCCCGAATATAGTCCAGTTTTGATATGATTCCTTTCAGATCGCCTATGCCGTCATGATTGCCGTCGGAAAAAGAAGTCGGATAGATCTCGTATGCGATCATATTGCGGAAGATGTCTTTACTCATGCTGTTTCCTTTCTGTAAGGATCTCTTACTGTCATTTTAGCACTGTTTCGGATAGAAAAATGGTCCCGCTCGATCCGGGACCATTTCGTTCAAAAGTTAGATTTATTTCTTGCCGAAGACTCTGACTTCGCCGCCATGGCTTTCGTTCTCTTTCTTCGGTTCTTCCTTTTCCTTCCTGTTCTGAGACTTTTCCGGTTTCGGAAGCAGATCCTTGGCAGAGACGTTGACCTTGCCCTTTTCATCGACTTCGATGACCTTGACTCTGACGATATCGCCAAGTTTCAGGACATCCTCCGGCTTGTTGACTCTTTCATGAGCGATCTTGGAGACATGAAGCAACGCATCCTGGCCTTTGAACAGTTCGACGAATGCGCCGAATTTCTCCAGTTTGACGACTTTGGCGTCATAGATCTCGCCGACTTTCGCTTCTTTGCAGATCTCGTCGATGATCGCTTTCGCCTTGTCGATGGCTTCCTTGTCGGAATGATAGATCACGACCTTGCCGTCATCTTCGATATCGATCTTGACATTGTCGCAGTTGGCAATGATCTCGTTGATCGTCTTGCCGCCGGTACCGATGACTTCTCTGATCTTATCGGTAGGAATATAGAACGTGACCATCTTTGGAGCATATTTGCTGACTTCCGGACGCGGAGCGGCAATTGCCGTTTCCATGTTGTCCAGGATCTCCATGCGGCCTTTGTGTGCCTGCGCCAGAGCTTCCTTGAAGACTTCTCTGGTAATGCCCTTGCACTTGATATCCATCTGTAAAGCAGTAATGCCTTCTCTGGTTCCGGCGACTTTGAAATCCATATCGCCATAGTGGTCTTCCATACCCTGGATATCCGTCAGGATGGAATAGTTGTCGCCTGTCGTGATCAGACCCATCGCCACGCCGGCAACCGGAGCCTTGATCGGAACGCCTGCCGCCATCAGCGACATCGATCCTGCGCAGATCGAAGCCTGGGAACTGGAACCGTTGGATTCCAGCACTTCGGCAACCGTTCTTATCGCATACGGGAATTCTTCTTCGCTCGGCATGACCTGCAGCAGAGCTCTTTCGCCTAAGGCGCCATGACCGATCTCGCGGCGGCCCGGTGAACCCATTCTGCCGACTTCACCGACACAGTATGGCGGGAAGTTGTACTGATGCATGAATCGTTTCTCTTCGATTTCCGTGAGGTCATCGACGATCTGATTCTCGCCTAAAGGACCTAATGTCGTGACAGAAAGGACCTGCGTCTGTCCTCTTGTGAACATGGCAGAACCATGGACACGCGGCAGCAGATCGACCTGGGAATCCAATGGACGGATCTCATCCAGCGCTCTTCCATCCGGACGGATCTTTTCATCGGAAATCAGTCTTCTGACTTCGTTCGCGATGATTTCCGTGCAGTATTCGCCTGCCTGTTTCACAAACAGATCGCGTTCTTTCTCGCTGTGCGTCTCATCTTCGGCGAAATGATCCTTCATTTCCTGCGTGATGCCTTCCTGGGCAGCGTAGGATTCCAGCTTGTCATGGATGGAAACGGCCGCTTCCAGTCTTTCCTTGCCATTGGCATTGATATAATCCTTCACTTCATCGGCGATCTCGTAAAGAACGACTTCCATCTTTTCTTTGCCGACTTTAGCAATGATCTGTTCCTCGATCTCACAGAGTTCTCTTACTTTCTCATGACCGAACATCAGCGCATCCAGCATCAGTTCTTCGCTGACCTCATGTGCGCCTGCTTCGACCATGTTCAGGGCTTCTTTCGTACCGGCGACCGTCAGATCGATCGCGGAACGGCTTGCCTGTTCGCTGGAAGGATTGACCACGAACTGGCCATCCACATAAGCGACCTTCACGCCGGCGATCGGACCGTCGAACGGAATGTTCGAAATGCACAGTGCCAGGCTCGCACCCAGCATCGCGCTCATCTCCGGCGAGCAGTCGGTATCCGTAGACAGTACGGTATTGACGACCTGGACTTCGTTACGGAAGCCTTCCGCAAACAAAGGACGGATCGGCCTGTCGATCAGACGAGCCGTTAATGTGGCGTGTTCGGAAGGACGGCCTTCTCTTCTCAAAAAACTTCCCGGAATCTTTCCTGCCGAATACAGTTTTTCTTCAAAAGAAACGGTCAGCGGAAAGAAATCGGTATCTTTGGCAACATTGGATGCACAAGCAGTAGACAATGTGACCGTGTCACCATACCTTACCAGTACAGACCCTCCGGCCTGTTTCGCGATTTCGCCAGTCTCGATGCGTAACTTACGACCATAGAAATCATACTCAAAAACTTCTTTCATCTTTTCTCTCTTTCTTGTTAAACGTTACTATTCTATCACTATCATTCAAAAAAGTAAAAAAGATATAATAAATATATGCAGTTATCGAATGCGGTATACACCGTTCTGAATGAACTGATCAGTCATGGACAGGACGCCTATCTGGTAGGAGGAGCGGTCAGAAACCATCTTCTGGGCATCGAAAGCGACGACTATGATGTCACGACTTCGGCCGATCCCGATGCCATCAAAGAGATCTTCAGGGATTACCGTTTTTATGATGTCGGCAAGAAACATGGCACGGTGACGATCCTGATCGGCGAAGAAAAGATCGATGTTACCCCGTACCGTTTCGAATCCGACTATCATGACCACCGTCATCCGGATACTGTTTCGTTTACGGCGGATCTCAAGGAAGATCTCAAACGCCGCGATTTCACGGTCAATGCCATGTGCCTGGATCACGAAGGCAAAGTCATCGATCTCTTCAAAGGCATGGACGATCTGCATAACAAGCTGATCCGGACGGTCGGAGATCCGTACGAACGTTTTGAAGAGGATGCCTTGCGCATCCTGCGGGCGCTGCGCTTCGCGGCAAAACTGGACTTTCAGATCGAAGAAAAGACCGCGAAAGCCATCCATGAATGCAAAGATCTTCTGAAACATGTTTCCAGCGAAAGGAAACGGGCGGAACTGCTGCAGATCCTGGCTTCCCCTGAAGCCTTCCGTATCATCAACGAATACCTGGATGTGTTCGATACCTTCATGAAAATCAGACCAATCGCCCGGAAACGGAACGATTTCTCGCAGCCGCTGTTCGCTTTGGCCTATCTTCTGAAAGACAACGAAGACAACGATTTGAAAAAACTGAAGTATTCCGCAGAAGAGATCGCGCTTGTCAAGACGCTGATCGAAGCGACGAAAGCCGATATCGGCAATGACGATGCTTTTGTCAGGACGTTGTCCAATCCGTATCAGAACGAATGTCTGACCTTTCTGATGGAATATCATCATGCGGATCTGCGGGAACGGTATGAAAAATTGAAAGAATACATGATCACTTTGGATCAGCTTCAGATCAACGGCGATACGATCGCCAGCTACGGCTACAGAAACAAGGAAATCGGGCTTGTCAAGAAAACGCTGACCGAACTGGTTCATCGGCAGGAACTGAAGAACGATAAAGATGCTTTGCAAAAATACCTGACAAGCCATACAATAGCAGTATGAGCAAGAAGACGATCGGCTACATCTCGATCCTGCAGCTGTTCATGGCGGTGACTGCCTATTTTGCGTTTGCCTATCATTTCGAGACGGACCCGGTCATCATGAGGATACTGGCCAGAACGGATGCGACGGCGACTTTGCTGCGGCTGTGCATCTATATCGTTCCCGGCATCAATCTCATCAACTGCATGTTCGGGATCATCTTTTCCAGCAAAGGCCTTCTGTTTTTTGTGATGCTGCTGGAGATACTGGCAGGCGATCTTACCATGAATTATGCAGGGAAAAACGATTTTGTCTACATCCTGGGCATCATCATGATCGTCATGGCAGTCCTGGATCTTTTGTGTCTGCTCCTGTATAAGCCAAAGAAAAAACAGAAATAATGCATGAAAAAGCTCCGGAACGATCCGGAGCTTTTTTTCAGGAGAGAGTGATTATTTCCGCGCTTCGTAGTCCGCACAGATCTCCGCATCCCAGTCTTCCTGGATGACTCCCGCTTTACGGAACTTGCCGACGGCTTTGCTGAGCGATTTGTAGTTGACTTCCGTTCCCTGCGCATCGCAGACATAATTGGTTGCCCTGTCAGCTGAGATCCCATAGTGTTTTGCCGTCTCTACGGCATCGATATTGGCTCCCAGGAACAGAAACTCCCAATCCTTTTCCTTCTGCTGGGAAACCATTTTCTTGACTTCATCCGAAGAATAGCGATGCGAATCGTTTTCCTGTCCATCCGTGATGATGACGAAAATCGTATGTTCCGGCACATCTTCCTTGCGGATGTACTTGTGGACATTGCGGATATGATGGATGGCATCTCCCATCGCATCGATCAGCGCCGTACTGCCGGAAGGCACATATTCCTTCCTGGTCATTTCCGGGATCTCTCTCAAAGGGATCCGGTCATAGAGGACTTCGCTGCGGCTGTTGAACAGGACGGTCGATACCAGGCATTCGCCATCGACATCTTTCTGTTTCTCTATGAACGAATTGAAACCCCCGACCGTATCAGCCTCCAATCCATGCATGGAACCGCTGCGGTCCAAGATAAATACCAGTTCTGTCAGATCTTTCTTCATTTTCTTTTCCTCCTTCGTATCTCTACGATGTCATCTTACCCGATGCGGAAAAAGAAAAGGTCGTCTGACAGACGACATTTCTAACAGCCCAGTGTTTTCTGATCCTTCTCGAAGAGAATCTCGTTGATCTTGTAGATGTCATAGATCTTCTGTTCGATGCAGTATCGGATGATCAGATCGAAGCAGAAACTTTGACTTAAGACAAAACCGGCCCGTTCCAGCAGTGTATTGGTATCTTTCAGATCCAGCCGCATGCCGATGGCCAGTGCGACGGCCGTCTCTTTTTTCGGACGGTAGTCCCTGTTGTTCTTGATGTGATTGAAATGTTTGCGGTCGATGTTGGCCTTTTTGTAGACTTCGGGATCGGTCAGTCCGCGTTCGTCGATCATCCGGATCAGACATTCCGAGAAAGACTCGTCCGGTTCGAAACGGACGCCCGGGGCAAAGCCGCACAGATCCATCGATTCCATCGTTTCTTCTTTATAAGACAGATTCTCTTCGTGATAGATGATCGATGTTTCTTTTTTTGTTTTCGGCCCGGCCGACTGTGTTTTCCTGGCTTTCTTCTTCGGATGGTACAAAGCGGATGACGATTCGCTCATCTCCATGGCGTTGCTCAGATATGCCGGAGCCAGCATGCCTTCCAGATAATCATGGATATCGGTATAGAGTCTGCTTGCGGTATCGAAAGCTTCCTTGCCGTAGACCAGAAGATAGACCTGCAGCTCGTGATCCAGCAGAAAACCCGTAATCGTATCGGTCGCGATTCTCAGGGCTTCGCCTTTGGGAAAGGCGAAAGTTCCGGACGAGATCAGCGGAAAAGCGATGGATTCCAGATTCAGGGCACTGGCCAGTTCCAGACTCTTGCGGTAACATGAAGCCAGCAGTTCCTTCTCCTGATGTTCGCCGTCTTCATAGTACGGACCGCAGGTATGGATGATATAGGCGCAGTTGCCGAAATCGTAGGATTCCGTGGCAACGGCATTCCCTGTCGCCAGATGGCCGATCTCTGCGCAGCGTTCATCCAGACGTTTTCCTGCCAGCTCGTGGATCAGCTGATCCGTTCCGCCCGAAGCGGAAAAAGAATTGTCCGTCGGACAGACGATCGCATCGGCTCTGATATTTCGGATGTCGTTTCTGCTTATTTCTAATGGCATGTCTTATCTCGCAAATTCTTTTATTATTATAACTGAACTCAATAGCGAAGAAAACAGTCTGCTTTCTCTGCCGAAGGAACAAAACTGCTACAATAATGATATGAGCCTGTATGCGATCGGCGACCTGCATCTGCATTTCCAGTCGGAACTGAAAGCGGAAGCGCAGCTGAACGATCCGGTATGGATCGGCCATGAAGAAAGACTGATGGAAAACTGTAAGGAACTCATTTCCGATGAGGATACTTTGGTTCTGGTCGGCGATCACAGCTGGGGCAGGAATCTTGCCGAATGCGAGGCGGATTTCGAATACATCAGGCATCTTCCCGGTCGGAAGATCCTGACCAGAGGCAACCACGACATGTTCTGGGATGCCAAGAAGACAAGAAAACTCAATGACCGCTTCCAGCCGGAACTGACTTTCCTGCAGGACGGATTCGAAATATACGAAGACTATGCGCTGGTCGCAACGAAGGGCTATGCTTTCGAAGGACCTTACTATGTCGACAAGAAGGGACAGATCATAGGCTACGACGACAGTAAAAAGGAACATGCCGATAAACTGGTCAGACGGGAAGCGGAACGCCTCAGGAAATCGCTGGATGCGGCAATGTCTGCAGGATATACGAAGATCATCCTGTTTCTGCATTATCCTCCGACCAACGTCATGGAGAAAGAAAGCATCTTTACCGACCTGGCTGCCGCCTACCGCGTCGAACAGGTGATCTATGCGCATTGCCATGGACAGCGCCGTTTCAAAGACAGCATACAGGGCAATTACAAAGGCAGACTCTACCGACTGGTTTCCGGAGATTATCTCAACTGGGAACCCCTGAAGATCCTCGATTAAAAACAACGCAGGCGTTAACCTGCGTTTCTTATAGATAATGGCTGCGATAAGATCTCCTTATCTGTTCTGTTCCTGATAATCGGGCAGTATTTCTTTTTTCAGTTCGGAATTCCAGGTACAGCTGTCCGCATAAGCGACGCATGTCGGGACATGCATGTTCCGATCCGTAGACGCATACAGCGCATATTCGTTGCGGATCGGCGCCGGAGCTTCATCGGTCAGGACGACCCAGGGCATGAACGTTTCTTCGCTGTCGCTGTAGCCTCTGGTCGGATCGGCCGCATAGAAGTCCGATGCTTTCAGATTCCTGTAATCGGCATCCATCCTGTGCCCGATCAGCAGGACATAGTGGTCCCCTGTCGTCCGGCTGTATTCTTCATGTTCGGGAATATGCGCATAAGTCCCGCTGGTAAACAGAATCACCGGTCTTCCCGCATCGATCTCGTCATACGCTTTCTGCAAGACTTTTTCCAGCGGATCGGACAGTGCGACATCCTCGAAATCCGCCCAGCGCCAGACCGCTCCATCTCCGTCATAGTAGGCATACGGATCCGCCGTCTTGCCATCCAGGATCCCTCTGGCATACGCCAGGCAGAAGATGCTGCACAGATATTCATCCTGCTGTCCTACCTGCAAGATGAGACGCCGGTCGAAATCCAGCATCCGATATAAAGTTCTGTTTTCGTTTGGATCATTCACGGTCAGTTCGATCCCGTTCTGTTCGGTCGCGACCGTCGTTTCTGTCGTGTTCTGCGGAATCGTTTCTTCTTTCGGTTCGTTCTCTGTTTCAGGGGCCTCCTGCATGATCACGGCGGGTTCATCCAGGATCACAGGAAAGAACACGTCTTTAAAAAAGAAGAAAGAAAAGGCGATCACCCCTGCCAGCAATACTCCCAGTAATATCTTTTTTATCATAGCCGCTGCTTCCTTTATCGATCATAACCGAATATAGAGCTGTATCATATTGGCCCTATATTCCGATCTCCCTGTCTCCATTTTATATGATTGAGAGACATTTATCGAACAATTCTCTTTCAGATCATTATCTACCCTTTTTTATCGCGGCAAGTGTATAGTAGAGACAATGGGAAACAAAGTCATCCTGCGTTATCTGTTTGCGTTATTTCTCTATGGAACGATCGGACTGTTCCTGCATTTCATTTCGTATTCCAGCGAATTTGTCGTACTCTGCAGAGGCGTCCTGGGATCCCTGTTTATTGCGGGGGCGCTCTTTCTGCGCAAAGAAAAGATCGATCTTTCCGCCATCCGAAGGAATCTTCCCCTGCTGGCGCTCTCCGGCATCGCTTTGGGACTGAACTGGGTCTTCCTGTTTGCCGGCTACCGTTACGGCATCGCGATCTCTTCGCTTTGCAACTATATGGCTCCGATCATCGTGGTCGTGATCGCTTCCCTGATCTACAAGGAACGCATCAACATCCGGCAGATCTTCTGCATCGTTCTTGCCTTTCTCGGCATGACTTTTCTGATCGGACTCTTTGAAGGAAACATCCGGACGGATATCCATTGCATCGTATACGGATCGCTGGCGGCCGTAGGCTTCGTGATCCTGGTGCTGTGCAACCGCAAACTGAAAGAGATCGAAGCGCTGGAAAAGACCCTGATACAGCTGCTGTTTTCGGCGCTGACCGTCCTTCCGTATGTCATCTTCAATTCCGGTTTCCCGAAAGAGAACGATATGCTGTCGACGGTCCTTGTGCTGATCCTCGGTTTCCTGCATACCGGTGTCGCCTATATCTGCTATTTCTCTTCCATCGATGTCCTGCCTGCCCAAAGCATCGCCGTTCTGGGCTATCTCGAGCCGGTGCTGAACCTGCTGTTCGGGGCGCTGATCCTGCATGAAAGGATCGGCATCACGGGCCTGATCGGAGCGATCCTGATCCTGCTGGCTTCCATCGGAAACGAACTATTTGCGGATAAAGAATGAAGATATGAAAAGGGATGATACCAAATCATCCCTTTGTTTTTATAGGAAAACAGCTGCGCTCTACCAGTCGGAATCCCAGTCGCTTCCCCCGGAGTCCCAGTCGGAATCCCAGTCCCAATCGTAATCGGAATCGTAGTCGGAATCGTAATCGCTGTCGCTGTCAGATGAGGAACTGTCCCAGCTGTCATCGTAGTATTCCGTTTCGCCGAAATCGCTGTAATCTCCGTATCCGTTATAATCATCGGAAATATATTCATAATCCGGATAGGATTCGGTGAAATTGTCATAGGTATCGTAGTAGTACCAGTCGTCATTGTCATAATGATAGACATCATGGCCCTGGAAGTAGTAGTAATTGTTTCCGTGGGTATAGTAGCCGTCATATTTATGGACGGAACGGGAACCCATGATGGCGGCGAAAATGCCGACATTCAATAAAGTCAAGATGGCCAGGAAGCATGAAACCATGGTGATGCGTTTCCGGTTGGAGCTTTTTCCTGTCCGGCTGATATTCCGGCTTTTCTGGTTCAGGATCTCCGACTTCAGTTTCAGATACAGTTCATTGACCGCATACGCTTCATCCGTTCCCTGATATCTTACCGCTCTGCTTCCGTCGTTCTTATTCTTGTAGACGATGAAATCCGATCCGTCCTGATAGATGCCGAACGCTCTGGCCTCCCGGACATCCCTGCCGATAAAGAAGCGTGTGACTTCTTCCGGAGGAAGATTCCGGTTTTCATACCACTGTTTCAGTTCTTCGATCGTCTTTGGCGTTCCGGAAACGATTCGTTTGAAATTCCTGTTGACCGCATTGCAGTAAGGACATTTCCGATCCGTTTCTTCGATGTATGAACCGCAGTATTCACATTTGATCTGAGGCATATCTTCACCATCCTTTCAATTCAAACATCCGTTCCTTATCATTGTATCCTAAGTTCCTAAAAATGCCTACAGCCCCTCTTTCATGATAGAATATTGCCATTAATACTACGGAAAGGAGTCCGCCATGAGCAAAAGTGCCCACAGAGTGAAAATCGATACCTTGAAACAGTGCATGATCGATCTGAAACCGGAACGCAAAGAAAACGAAGTCTATATCGATCGCGACCTCGATGTCACCGAACTGGTCAGATACATCGACGCATGCAAGAAGAAAGGGATCCATTATACCTACTTCCACGCTTTTCTGACAGCCATAGGCAAAGTCATGCATAACCGTCCTTATCTGAACCGTTTCATCATCAACCGGCACATGTATGAAAACGACGAAGTCCTGCTGTCTTTTGCGGCTAAGATTTCTTTTGAAGACAGCGCGGGAGAACTGATGCTGGTGGTTCCGGTCGAAGAAAACGACAACATCGATAGCATTTCCCGCAAGACGGCGGAAATGGTCGACAAGTTGCGCAACGCCAAGGCGGAAAAAGCCGGCGCAAACGGTGTCGCGGATCTCCTTGGCAAGTTTCCGAATCTCTTCCGGGTCCCGATCATGGCGGTGATCCGTTTCTTAGGCAAGCATGGTCTGCTGCCGAAATCGATGACCAGCAACAATATCTATTTCTCCAGCATGATCATTTCCAATCTCGGTTCGATCGGATGCGGAGCGATCTATCATAATCTGGCCGATTTCGGAACCTGTTCCTCGCTGACCACGATCGGCGAGATCGTCAATGTGAAACGGATCAACGATGACGGAACGGAGGAACTGAGAAAAGTATGCTCCTTCGGCGTCACGATCGACGAGAGGATCGCCGACGGTTTCTATTTCGCAAGATCCATCCAGATGATCGAATATATCCTTCAGCACCCGGAGATGCTGGAAGAGCCTGCAGGCAAGAAGATAACAGTAGAAAATCACCGTTAAGGTGATTTTTTTTATTCGTATTCCGGTTTCGCCAGTTCTCTGCAGGCTTGCCAGAACGGGCCGAAATCGTTCAGCTCATAGATGTGTTCGATATGGTGATTCTGGATCTCGAGATTATAGAGATTCAGGCTGATCCCCTTCTGCGTGCCATCGGCAAAATAGAAGATGACCAGATTGTAGTTGTCGGTCACGAACGTATTCGTTTCATTGGCGATCTTCACCTGGCAGAAGAGCTCCGTTACTCTCTGGATCGTTTCCTCGTCTTCGATCTCCGCAATATCTTCAGCTCCCATGTGATCGATGCGAACATAGATCTTGATTGGCAGCTCGTTTTCCAGACGGTCAAGTCCGATCGCTTTGTAGAGATATTCCTCCGGCAGCGGAAGATGGACCAGCGGCAGTTCTTCGATGTCTTGGACTTCGATGACCGCCAGGCGGAACGAGGAAGGCTGTTTCTCCAGCTTATCCTGGAAGCCCATATGGTCTTTTACGCTTTCGTCCAGAGAAAGGCTCTTGTCTTCGCCGAAATACGTTCGCTGGTACGCCTTGATCAGTTCTCCCTTTTCGTCCAGCAGCTGCAGCTCATATGATACTGCCGTCAGTTCCTTTTCACAACGGTTGGTGATCAGCG
>JAEEGL013341746.1_pt1 | contig 11850 bp, 20 predicted proteins | sample 9134231 | NCBI WGS metagenome assembly JAEEGL01 (sample SAMN16246548, study PRJNA631951) | gut metagenome | biome: gut microbiome; feature: rumen; material: fiber-attached | host: Bos | place: Iran: Karaj | collected 2018-10 | reverse complement strand
AGCCGTAGGCGATGGCCTCTTTCTTGAAGTAGTCGCCAAAGGACCAATTGCCCAGCATCTCGAACATCGTGTGGTGGTAGGTGTCATGTCCCACCTCCTCGAGGTCGTTGTGCTTGCCGCTGACGCGCAGGCACTTCTGGCTGTCGGTGGCGCGTGGCCACTGACGCTGCTGGTTGCCCAGGAAGATGTCCTTGAACTGGTTCATGCCGGCGTTGGTGAACATCAGCGTCGGGTCGTTCTTGATGACCATCGGCGCACTCGGCACCACATGGTGATCCTTACTCTCAAAATAGTCTAAAAAAGCTTTGCGTATTTCGTTAGATGTCATATCTATTAATTTTCAATCTTCAATTCTCAATTCTCAAAATTCTTCGCGTTCTACCATCAAGATGCCGTTCTGCGGCACGATGAAGTATTTCTTTCCGTCATATTTTATCTCCACGGCGTTCTTCAGCAAGAAGATAGCCATATCGCCGGGCCGTACCTGCAGCGGCAGGTAGCGAGGCTCGCGGTCGGCGGGGTTCCAGTCCTCGCCGTCGGAGGAAGAGGGTAGGGGATAGCCGGGGCCGCACTTGAGGATATAGCCCGTCTGAACCTCCTCCTTCTCCTGGTAGCCGGCAGGCAGCAGCAGGCCCCCTTTGGTCTTCTTGGTGGCCATCGACGGCTCTATCAGCACCCTGTCTCCGATGACTATCAGATTGTCTATGATGTTCTTCGCCATTTTTATACTTAAAATATAAATTGCAAAAGTAGGAAAAAAAAGCGACATAACAAAATATTTTTTTTCCACCGACCGCCGACTGTCAACCCCCAAGCCCGCCCTTCCCCTCTACACTATCTTATGTTCGATTGTTGTTCGCTTGTTGTCCGCTTGTTGTCCGCTTTTTAACGAACAACAAGCGAACAACAAGCGAACAACAACTGCACAAAACATTAACTTGGTGCCAATTAGATAGCCTTACCACAGGTTCGACGGTGCGCCAGCCAAGAGAGTATTGGATTGCACTATGGTTTTAACGAAAAAGTTACCATATTCCCGATTTTCTTAATAAAATCGGGAATACACTCCCGAAATTATGAGATTTTAGACAATCACCCGCAAGTCGGGTGACAAAGAACTCATTTATATTCTGGACTTCCTGAAAATGCTCTGGGACGGGGAGATATTTTGAATTTTTTACCCGAAGTATTCTATCAGGCCGATGATGAAGGGAGGGAGGAAGAAGAACTGGATGGCGTAGCCGATAGCCGTCATGATGCGGCTGCCGGCCAGTTCGGTGCTGCTCTTCACCCAGAACCAGCGTGGCGGCACTGTCTCCGCCCAGCCGGCGATGCCGATGATGAGGCCCACCACCGCCGCCACGCACCCCAGCGTTATTGCCAGCGACGACGGGTCCTCCAGCAGGTACAATCCCCCGAGAACAAACGCTATCGGGCTGATAAACTGAAATAACCAAAGAAATGCTGCCATAAGGTTATCTATTTAGAATGCAAAGATACAACTTTTACCCGATACGGACAAAATTATTTCTTTCGACTCTTCACAATGACGCTTGCAAGCAACACCACCCCCAATACTAACGTGAGCAGGATAAGGGCGATTTTCCAACCGATACCCATGGGCAGGAATAACTCTAACACTATAATGGCGACCAAGACTATGAGAATGGGTACCTTGTATTTCTTAATGAACGATTGGGTGTCGCGGTCGTTGGCCGAGCGGCGTTTGGCTTCTGCAACCATCAGATTGAACTGTTCATCATTTAATCCCAGGTCAACGGCTTCCATGTGGAAGACGCTTGCATCTTTTTCGAGGGTGTTATTGTTGGCGGAAGCTCTCATCTTCTCGGCGAGAGCAGTGATTCTGACATTGTTTACGGTTTCTTTATCCATTTTTATCGCTATTTTGACATTTTCTTTATTTCGTTACGCAATCCCATGAGAAGCAAATCCTTGTCTATGCCTGCCGATTCCGCTTTTTTGAGTAGAAAAGCCTCTTCGTCGTCTGTCAGTTCCCCGTCTTCGAGGGCGATGTCCACCATGGAACGAAGTGATATCAATTCGGGGGTGTTGCCAGCGGGAATGAAGGAATCGTATTTGCTGTCGACTACACAGGGTGCCTCCTGTGTGTCTGCAATAAGATGCAAGGTTTTGGATGTTGCTGGTTGCAACTTGAGCAATACTCGCAATATTTTGATAAGGATTTTTCCTGTACTGCCAACAAATGGTATTTGTACAGCTTCAACAACAACCTCTATAATGTCAAGTATTTCTGCTATTGGAGCATTGTCAACAATATCGGCGACTTTGGCTAATTGAAAATCATTTGCCATTTTGTATGGATTTTAGGTTGTCGATGAATTTTACAGTAGAGGAGACATCTTTACCTGATTTCGTTCCGTAGGCTTTTGTGGCCATGAGAATTGTGTCAAGATTAACCCCTTTCAGCAGCTTGACAATAATGTTTGTAGCAAAACTCACGGCAGCATTGCTGGCATCTTTGATGGCCTGTTCGGTCCACTCTGCAACATCTTTGGCTGCTTGTTCTGTCCATTCGGCGGCATCCTTGACGGCTTGTCCCGTCCAATCGACAGCATCGGTGGCTGCTTGTCCTGTCCATTCGGCAGCGTCTTTGACAGCTTGCCCTGTCCAATCGACAGCATCGGTAGCAGCTTGTCCAGTCCATTCAGTGGCATCGGTGGCCGCTTGTCCTGTCCATTCGGCAGCATCCTTGACGGCTTGCCCTGTCCAATCGGCAGCATCGGTGGCTGCTTGTCCTGTCCATTCGGCAGCGTCCTTGACGGCTTGCCCCGTCCAATCGGCAGCGTCCTTGGCTGCTTGTTCTGTCCAGTCGGAGGCATCTTTAACTGCCCCTTCTACAGCTTTGGCTATTTTATCAAAATCTATTAGTGCCATATTAATGCTTTTTTGCCCAATTTTCGGGATTTATGTTGGAGATGTGGCGGACGTTTACGCCCGCCGCATCTACGTTTATAACGGTTATCCCAATTTCTCTACCTTCCAATTCCCGGAGGAATAAAAACTAATTGTAGATTGGTTATATCCCATTTTTGTAAGATATTCTTTGATTGCATTTGATGGATTAGAACAGCCGGTATTTACCATAAATTCAAATCCTTTCTTGATTTGCCCACAGTCTTTGTAAGCAGTGATTTTAAAAGCTGGCATAATAATTGGTTTTTGGATTTACTTACTCGTTTATGGATTTTCGGATACCTCCACTATTTTTTTTCTTTCAAGGCATCGTTTTCGGAGGCGGAAATTTCAGCGGCATCCTTTTGTTTGATGTTGAGCAGCACAACTTGGAAACCAAAGGTTTTGAATAGGGCTTCAAGACGTTTTATTCCGCTTTCTTCTGCTTTCTTGATGATGCCGAAATTATAGGCATTTTTCTCTAAATCAGATTTTGCGCGCACTTTGATGGGTTTAGTCATCTCATGGGTCCAAGTACCACTCTCATACTCGGTGGTAAAATCTGACGGATTCATGATTATATCAAAAATTTCCGGCTGTGGCAGGTTGACTTCTATTGTGTCACCTTTGATTCTGAGATCATTCTCAGTTATTTTTGACAAGTCGAAGCCTGCGCGCACAATTCCTTTTCCAATGAGTAAAATCTCGTTTTCGCTGGTGGTGTTGAATACCAAGAATTTGCCCTTTTCTTTGTAGGAATCACGTATGGCCATTTCTTCGTAATAGCATGCTGTAGTAAACTCACCAAGCCTTTTTATTTCACTCACAACATTGGCCGTATCATCAATTGTGAGTGGTTTTTTCTTCAAGAAGTCAAATAGGTTGGTAAAACGGTATGCAGCAAAAAGACCAGCGGCTATAACTAATAGACCGAGAATTAGTTTTATTATTGTTTTCATAAATTCTTTCTCCTTACTTAAAAATGATTTTTATTGTTTTAAATCCCATCTGCGATAACATCGCCGTGAAGATTTCCCTAACATTCCGTTCGGCATCTTGTAGAATTCCTAAATTAGGCACATCTTCCCTAATGTTCTTTTCGCCCAATTGTAGAATCTGGTTTTGCTCTTCGGCGCTAAAGGAAGAACGGAAGAATCCGTAATTTTCAAAGACGGTCTGTGTCTCTTCGGCTGGCATGTTGAAAGAAAGAAGTTTGGCATGGGGTAATGTAATGGTTACATTATCGCCATCCATTTGTACATTGTCGGACGAAAAATCGGATAAATCTACGCCGGCCTTAAGGTAGGCCGTACTTCTAAAAAGAATTTTCCGGTCACCAATGCTGTACCACTGGTCATCATTTGTTTTCACAATCTTTTTGACTGTGTACTCTACGGTTCCTAATTCGGCCGTGCCTGCCATGCTTTGCACTCTTTGTTTCAGTACTTCTTCTTTAGAAGTGCAGCCAATTAGCATTAGCGCCGCCAATGCTATACAAGAAAGTGTACATTTATTTTTCATTTGAAAAACCTTTTAATTATAAATACTTTGATTTCAGTTTGTATATAAGATCATGTTCTTTCTCGTGAAAAGAACTGTCAGCTTGGGCGAGCTCTTCCATCCGTGATATGGTCTCCATTTCAATTGCCTTGTTGTGAAAAGCAAAATCATCGTCAGTGATGAAATTGGCATCAGGTTCGCTAAGGAGTTGCTCCAGCGAGTTTATCTCTTTGGCAGTAAGGCAATCGGTGTTACGGAGCGTGAGGATCAGAGCTTGCTTCTCCTTCTGGTTGACCTCGCCGTCGGATGTTACTACCGCAATGAGCAAACGGATGGAACGCTTCAAGTCTTCTGCGTCCTTGAAGTTATCACTTTTTCTTATGCTACCAAAGAAACGTCCAAGGGATTTCACAGTCTGCTTCATGCCGTCAAATACCTTTTCGCTGAATTTTGAGAGATCAAAGATAACGTAGGGATTATCTTCTGGTGTTATGACGACTCCCGTATGGAAAGTATTGGTGAGGACATCTCGATAATTGAATGTATAGCAAGGAATGATTCGGTAGAAAAACTCCTCCAAGGCATTGTCGGAGCCTATCTTATCACGGAGCAGTTCCATGTAAGGAAGAAGGTCTGCTGGGATGTTTTCCTCGTCAATACCGTTATAGTGGCGCACCATAGGAGTGGGTTCATCGGCAAAGACTTTGAAGTCACATCCAGATACAGATATACTATTGTCTTTGACTGTGAAATTCAGGCCCTCTATCTCACCTTCCAAACAATGTACAAGGCAGGTTTGTTTCTCGGAAACCGTGGGAGTGAAGTATGTAAGTCGGCCCACTTGTCCAAGCCCGTTGCATTTTTTGCATTGTACAGTTTGGTTTTTGCCCTGCTTGTCTGTTGTTACAACAGAACCTTTCCCTTCACAGTGGGGGCAAGGCATGATTATGCACTCCGATTTGATAGCATAAGTATTTTGTTGTTTTGATAGATGATTACCATCGGTCAGCAGTACAATGTCGCCATGATTAACATCTCTGCCTCCTCCCATTAATTCGCCAATTTTGTTCTTTGTAGAACTAAAAAATCCATCTATGGAACAACTCGGAGCCGCTTTAAATCCATCGACAAGACCGCTACCTACGGCTATATATGGCTTGGAATCCCCATCACGGATAATTGCTTCAAGTTTTTGCTTCAAAATGTTGTCTAATGCGGCATCGATTCTTTTTGTTTTGTAATCTACATGCTGCACGCGGGCGGTTATGTAGCAATAGTTGAAACGTTGGGTTCCAGAAGCCGTATCAATTATGATACTGTTATATTGATTTGGAGCAAGAGTCCTTACAATCTCTTTCAAAGACTCTATTGTGATGGTTTTCATCTCGTCAAATATTTGTTAATGAATAATTTCGAATTCGGTGCGACGGTTTTCCGGTGCCATGGGGTCTTCGGTGTTCTTCAGTTTGCTGCTACCGAAGCCTGTGGCCTCAAGTCGCTCGGCGTCAATGCCCTCATGTTCCACGAGGAAAGTAACGGCGGCCTGTGCGCGAGCTTCACTGAGCTTTTGGTTACGGTGAGCGTCCCCCTCGGCGCTGGTGTGGCCCTCGATACGAAGTTTCATCTCAGGATACTGCTTCATCAGTTTTGCTAGGTCGTGCAAGACGAACTCGGCGTCACGGCTTAAATCGGCTTTACCTTGTTTGAATTGTGCTGCGTTGAAGTTCTCCTCAATTTCTGCCAGTTGTTGGATGTAGAGAGTGTCGTGGACTTCAACGACAACCTCTTGGGTCTGCGTTTCTACAACGGTGTCACGCACGACGATGGTCTCGGGTTCTTTCTGCCCCCTGTTCATCAACAGAAATACGATGATGGCTGCCAAAATAAGAATTAGAAGAATCCACAACCAAGTATGGTTTTTCTTCTTTTTTTGTATTTCAGCTGTTTCTGATGCCTCTTGAGCTACATTTTTCGATGCATTGTTGAGCTCCTTTTCGGAGTCGGGATGATTGGTGTTTTGTTCCTTTGACATAATCTTTATATTTAAGTGTTTATTGTTGTCTTTTAAAAGGGTGCTGCTGTCATGAGGCAGCACCCTTGATGTGTGGGTGAATTAAATCTTTCTAGCCTTTGTGCAACCATTGTGGCCACTACAAGTGCATTTTACTCCCTGTTTGCTGCAACGAATAGTTGCATCCAATTCAAGCGTTTTCATTTGTTTGATTATTATTTGTTTATGGAAAACTTAAAGGGGTTTCCTTTTCCCTTCTTTATATTGTCGATGTAATTCAGTGTCTTTCCCTGGAATAACTGCTAATGATTGATTGACTATAGTATCGGCTTTTAACTTCTTTGCTAACTCATATTTACATTTGGCTAAATAACAATTGTTTTCTCCTGCTAGGAATGGCGTTTCATGTTCAGCATAGTTTATTCCAATACAGAAATCGCAGAATGCACAATAGTCGTGAGTACAACACTCAGTGAATTGCGAATGTTTCATGGATCTCCATTCTCTCAAAACTGTGCTTGTGTTGATAATGTCATCGAAGTGTTGTGTTTTTAGATTCCCCAAAAACATATGCATAGCATTACAAGGTATCAGGTCCCCGTTTGGTTTAACACAGAAAAGAGATACTCCAGCCTCACAAGGCACTCCATCCATTAAGTCCAGCTCTTTCCCTTCCAATGAAGTAGGGTCATCTTTGCAGACATATCCACCAATATCCATGTCCTGTAGTACTACTTCCAATTGCTCCGGCGACAATCTCAAACACTTTGTGGCACATACATCGCCATCAATGGCATCAAGAATGTTGACATCAAAGACTATGTCGGTATTATACTTTTTAACGATATCCTTTATGGTATTGTACGACTGAACATTTCTGTTCATAATAGGGCAATTGATTGTTACATTGACGGATTTGTCGACCAACTGCTCTATTACACAAAGGGTCTTTTCTAATGAGCCTTTAACTCGCGTGATGCCGTCATGCACGCTTGCGACACCACTATACACAGAGATACGTACATCTCGTGGGTAATATTTGGCAAGACGAGGAATGTCGTTTACAATTTTAAGACCATTGGTAAAAATTTTTATGGCAACATCCTTTTCGTATAAGTATTCTATAATATCCCATGTATATGGATATGAAAATGGATCTCCGCCGGAAATGCTCGCAACAACCAATCCCGCCACACATAGTTCATCTATAATACGCTTATAGTCATCAAGAGTAAGTTCTATTAAAGAGCCACGTGTGCTGATTTCACTATCGTTTCTTGTTGCGCCTGGATTATAGCAATGAATGCATCTTTCGCTGCAGCGGTATGTGAGTTCAAACATTACAGTTGTGATGGTGCTATAATCTGCAACCGCTTTGCAGTAGGCATCTTCAGCGACAGAGTGTTCTTCTTTCACTATTACCTTGCCTGCATTTGCACCTGCACCTGTAGATTTGTCGCACTTACATTTGTGGCGATAATCCACAATCGTTTTCTCAGTAATGGGGTCTTTTGACAGCAATCCATAAGTCTCTAATTTTTTAAAGAAAGATACTATGGAAGACGGTTCGATTTGGAGCAATTCGGAAACTTCTTTTACTGATACCCCTCCATATCTTCTGGCGTCTAACACTATGCCTACCACATCGGCAGCTTCAGCCTCAAAGAAGTAGTCGAAACCTTCGATGAGATTGAACATTATAGCCACATGCTTGTCGGCATTGTATTTGCCACAAGTCCAAGGTGGGCGATAATAGTAGATGTCGTTGTTCATTACTTAACAGGATTTACTAATTGTAACATAAAACAATGTGTTTGGTCTTTTGTTTCAAAGGTATCCCAGTGTAATTTATAACTGTTTTTGAGGAATACGACTTTGCGGGTTTTACTGCCAGTTGTGGCTATTTCACCATGTATGGTATTTCCGTGGCCGATCTTCAAGTAGGATGCCGTATTTGGATCTGTATAGTTGGGGTTGTCTGAGTAAACAAGCATTACCCCCAAGCCTACAGGGTAATGTTCGAGATTCTCAATATCTTGTAATACAGAGAATCTATTGTCGGTTACGGCTTCAAACTTACTCTTTTTGAGATATTTCATTTCTATAGCTGCTGTACATTCTTTTTGGCCGGACACTAACCTTAAGGAGATATCGCAGATTGTCGTCGAAGATGCGGCCCAGCTGCTGCTTGAACTTTTGCATCATTTCTTTTTGGCTCTTTCGCGTTCGCGGGCGAGAGATTCCTTTGTGCGCTCGATTTCGCGTTTCAAGCTCTCGATACGGCGGTCGTGGCTGGCCGCGTGGTCGATTTTCTGTTTGCGGTAGCTGGCCTTGCTGCTGGGCGATGTGGCTCGCTTCACGAGGTCAGCATAACGTGTGTTGTCTCTTTTCTTTGCCTCGCGCTCGGTGGCAACCTGTGCCCGGAGGTCGATAAGGCGTTTACGGTAGTATTCTATGCTCATAATAATATTATTTATGGTTATTGCTGGAACCCAGCAGCCGGATTGGGTTTGAGCCTGTTTTATTTGGCATACTTGGACTTGAGGGCATCCATGTCGGCCTTCTTGGCGTTCTTGGGAATTTCAGGCAGTTTAGAGAGGGTCATCTCATCGAGGGCGAGCACCCAGTCGTCGACCGAGGCCACCTGGACCTTCAGGCCAAAGTTCTCCATCATGTCCTTCTCGAAGCCGCCGACGGTCTTGCTTCCGCGGCACTCGTAGCTGCCGGTTTTGGTGGCGATCTCGCTCACCTTCTCAGCACCGGTGAGGCGCTTGTTGCCCTGGTACACGCGCAGCGTGCCACCGAACTCTTCTTTGAAACGCTCGCAGAGCGTCGACACTAAAAGGCGTCCGTCAACTTTGATTTCCATAATAAAACGTTTTAATTGGTTAATGAAAGGACTATTTGCTGTTAATGAAATCGATGAGTTTGCTGCCGAACTGACGAGTTGTCCATTCGGGATCATAATCGAAGCCCTCCTTCTCGGCTATTTCGCGCAGGGCGCCTTTCACGTTGTCGTAAACGCGGTACACCTCAATGCTTCCGTTGTCGAGTACACCGAGCATATACTCTCCGTTGATTGCTGATTTTTTGTATGCCATTGTTTGTTTTTTTTTGAATTATTAAAATCATATTGTCACTATACAATAGTAAAACTCCACTCTCTCGTAGGTATTAGCGCTCCAATGGATGGTGTATTCATGTTCGAGGTCAAAATCAGGATGAGTCTTGGCACATGTACTTTCAGGCAGCTGCCAATGTTTGGTCTTTCCATGACTTCCCTCTTCCATACTGAACTGTCGGTTGTTGGAGGTCTCGCGACTGGGATTGAGGTACTGTCTGTCGTTGGTGACAAATACCGCCAAGCCGGATTGAACAGCGTCAAAACGGTTACGAACCAGTTCCAATCGGCGTATGTCTTTCCAGAAGTCGTACATGCCCAAATCCTGTGCCCCCTGGTTTTTTAACACATCCACGGCATCGTTGAGTTGTTCACCAAAACGCTGCAACTGTTTGCTTTGCTTCTTGGTCTTGTATTTCAGTTCAATGGGAAGGTATTCTGACTCTTTGCGCACAAGGATGTCAAGTTTTAACTCGTTTTTCCATAAATAGTTGTCGAGTTCTTTGAAGGGTACATAGTATTCTACATCCACATCATCATAGTGTCCCGTGCCGAGGAGGTACACAGCAAGGTGCATCTGCAAGTCGCGCTCGTTGAATAGTAATTCGCCGTCTTTGCGGTCAAGGTATTGTTGGATGTCTTCCAACACCTGTACCATTAAAGTCTTCTCGCTCATTTCCACACACCTTTTTTGCAGCCGTCGGCTTCACATTTCTTGTTGAAGGTGGCGAGGGTCATCTCGTCGGCGGAACCACTGGTATAGTAACGGTGGCCATCCTTCTCGGTGTAGCACACTTGGACATAGAGGCCAAAGACGGTGTCGAATTCCTTCTCAAGAGTCTTGATTTTCTTGTTGCCGCTAATAGAGATGTCACCACCTGTGTCGGCTCGACGTACCGAAGCAAGGGTCTTGTCGGGATCAATACCGCTGATGCTCTCACCTTTGGCCACAGCCTGACGGGCATAGCTGTAGCATATCTTCAGGCGCAGATAGGGAAACTGCTTGTTGAATTCCTTCATCAGAGTGCCAATCTTCTTGTTGCCTGTCACAGACAACTCGACGGCGGTCTTCACCGGAGCGGCTTTTTTCGTAGCGGGTTTGGTGGCGGCTGTGGTTTTCTTTACAACTGGCTTTGTAGTAGAGGTTTTCTTTGCTGCGGGTTTTGCCGTGGTGGTCTTCTTTGCGGGAGCGGCTTTCTTGGCTGCAGGTTTCGCCACTGTGGTCTTCTTGGCCGCAGGTTTTGCAGCAGGTTTCTTGGTGGTGGTTGTCATAATGTTGTTGTTTTTAATGGATTGAAATAATAATGGAATCCGGCGGATGGTCTCCCCATCCACCGGATTGGTTTTGTGGTTAATTACTTGCCAGCTGCCACCAGGGTGACACTGTTGTCGGCCAGCTTGCTGTTGTCTTTGTTGGCAACCTGTACGCCGATGCCGTACATCTCTTTGAGCTTGTCCTCGAAGTTGCCCACGCGGAGGTTACCGCCCACGGTCAGCTCACCACCTTTGGCGCCTTCAGCACGGATGCTGGCCAGAGTGGCATTGTCGTCGGCAAACTGCTTGCAAGCGGGAGTGGTGTACACACGCAGCGTAGCGCCGAAGCACTTGTTGAAGTTCTCTTTCAGACTTTTGACCTTCATGCGGCCATCTAATTTGAATTCTGCCATAATGAATATGTTTAAAAGGTTAATAAAAACTGCTATTTGTACTCACCTCTGGCGGCTTGACCGATGGTGATGTTGTTGGGGACGCAGACCTTACCGGCTTTGTCCTTAATCTGGACGGTGACGCCGAAATTCTGGTCGAAGAGCTTCTCTGCATCGCCCACCTTCATAGAACCTTTGATCTTCAGGCCGTCGGCTTTGGTGTTGACCTCCTTGGTGGTCTTGCTGTTCAGTGCGGCGAGGGTCATCTCGGGGTCGGCAAGCTGCACGCCCTTGTAGAAAGCCAATGTAAGGTCAAAACTCTTCATGAAGTCAGCCGAAATGGTCTTGAGTTTCTTGTTCGGTGCGACGGTGAATTCAGCCTTGTTGAAGGCATCTTTGATGTTGTTGATAAGTCCCATAATTGATTTATTTAATGTGTTTGCAAAATTACTTCTTTTATTCCGGCTGCTGCTGGTTCTAATCAGGTCCTAATCAGTTTGCGCTACAATTTTGTGCTTTGGCTGGCGTTAGTAGGGGTATAAAAAATCGCGGACCTTGTATCTGATCCACGGTTCCGGAAAGTACCTAAGCAAGAATACAAGCCCCACGATATGACGTGAGCACCTTTGTTCTCATCT
>JAEEGL012800727.1_pt1 | contig 11850 bp, 7 predicted proteins | sample 9134231 | NCBI WGS metagenome assembly JAEEGL01 (sample SAMN16246548, study PRJNA631951) | gut metagenome | biome: gut microbiome; feature: rumen; material: fiber-attached | host: Bos | place: Iran: Karaj | collected 2018-10 | reverse complement strand
TTTTTCATTTTGAGATGGATCTAATGATGTTTTTATAGGTTTTAAAAAGGGATATGAGAATATTTTGGGAATTATCAATAGAAATATTGAGAATATTAATTTTTGAAACATTATTTTATTAAATAATTTTATATTTTTTAAATTGTTTTATTCATTCACTTTTTTATATATTTTTATTTATAAATATGACAGATATGGATAAAAAGGATAAATTATTAATTCTTGTTGTTTCAGATACTCATGAAAATATAAATAATATAAATTTATTAGTTGAAATATTTGAAAAAAAGCCAAAAAAACCAGATTATATTTTTTTATTAGGAGATATAGTAACAATTAAACAAGGAGACCAAGACAATGAAGAAAAATGTGAAAAATATTATGAAATAATAAATAAAATATTAGAACTTTTAGAAAAAATATCTCCAAATGTATTATATTTGCCAGGTAATCATGATCCTAAAACATTATTTGAAAATACAAATAAAAAAAAACTTGGTTTAAAATCAATTAATCTTCATTTAAAAAAATATGAAATAAATGAAAATTTATTAGTGATAGGAATAGGAGGAAGTATAACAAATTTAAAATCAAATGAAAAAGAATATCATAAATATAAAGTAAATATAAATGATATTGAATGGAAAGGTTATCCTTATATAGATGATAATGAAAATCCAAATTTTGAAAAATGTGAAAATTTATTTGAAAAAGATTTAAATATTATATTTAATATAATTAAAGAAAATAAAGATAAACAATTTATTCTTATTTCACATAATGGACCTTTTAAAAGTCCATCTTCAAATTCTTTTGAAAAAGAAACTTGTTTTTATGCTGGTTCTATAATTTTAGATAAATATATTTATCAAAATAAAAATAATATTTTATGTGCTTTACATGGGCATACTCATATGGGAAAGGGAATTTGTAATTTATATAATATTACTATTTGTAATCCTGGTTCTTTAAGAGATGGTTTTTATAGTGAAATGAATTTAATTTTAAGAAATGATAAATGGATTATAAAAAATATTTCACAAAATAAAATATAAATAATTATGTTTTTTATTATTTTTTTTTATATTTAAATAATTTCCTATTTTTTTATTTTACAATAAAATAATTAATTTAATCATCTTGAAATAAATGGTTTGGATTTCCGTTTTTATTTAAGTCATCTAATAAATTTTCATAATTAATAAATTTAGATTGATATAAATATTCTAAATCAATAAAATTTTCTAAATTTCTTTTTCTATAAAATAAAACATAAGCATCTTTATTAACAATTTCATTTTCATTAATTTCCAAAACATCATTATCATCATATTTATACCATTTTTTATTAAAAACGTTTTTACAAATAGAATAATAATGTCCATAACCAAAATTTCCTATATGATAAGCAACAGCAAATAAATCATATATTAAATTATTATTTTGTTGAATTTCTTTGTTTTTTTTATTTTCTTTATTCTCTAAAACAAATTTCCTCATATCTAAACCTCTTATTGGGAAATTAACTTTAATATTTAATTTCTTTTGATTATTAAATCTCTTTAATTGAATAATAAATATATTTGGACATAAACTTATTTGAATTTTTTTTTTTACATTTTGATTTGAATTACATTTCTCGCAAAAATAATCATTTGATGATAAATCTTCCCATTGAGTAAAACACTCAAAACTTTTTCTCAACGGAATTTCCTCCGACATTTCTTTTTCATATAATTCAAAATTAAAACTTTCAAAATCATTTAATTGATGAAATATTGTTTTTTGTTTTTCAGATGGAAATGTTATTTCTAATGAAAAATCTTTATTCCAATTTCCATTTAATTCTCTTTGATTTTTTGATAAATAAAAATATGAATTATCTATTTTTAATCCTTTGTTATTTAAAGGGTATTTATCTATTAAATTTTGAAGAGTTATTTTTTCAGAAAAAGGGAAAAGACAATTATGACAAGTTTTTTTTTTTACATATTATACAAGGTTTATCTTTCTCTTTCATTATATTTATTATTCTTAATCTATATGGATAATTATTATTAATATGAAAATCATAATTATCATTTTCATTATCTGTGTTTAAATTTTTAAAATTTTGAGCAAATGAAATTGGAGGACAAATATTTTTAAAATAATCAAATATTGTTTTATGTATTTCTTGACAATTTGAATTTTTATTTAAAAATATATTTCTTGGAAATATTATATTCTTAGTTTTTTTAACATCATTATCAATATATATTTTTATATAAATTAAAACAAAAATATACTCTTTTCTAAATTTTTCTGAAAAAATTCCATTCAATTCATTTTCAATTCTTCCAACAGAATCATTATTTTCATAATAAGTCATTTTTGTATATTTTTTAAGTCTATTTTCTTCATTTTCATAATAATCTTCATTAAATAAATTTTTTAAAGTATTTTGATTTTTTTTAATTTCATTTAAACAATTTTCAAAATCTTTAATTTTAAAATCATTAATATTTGTTTTATTAATTAATTGATTATAATTAAAATTATAAAATTCTATAGGATTAAATTGAAATAAAAAATAAACTTTAGAACTATCTTCAATTCTATATTTACCTTTATATTTTCCTTTATCTTTATAAAAATCATGATTATTAATTAAATTATCATTATTATTGAATAAAAATTGTTTATTATTTAAAAAACATTCTAAATTACTACCATTTTTATCCATTTTTTCAACCATAAAAGAAAAAGGATGAATATTTAAAATTTTTGCAATTTTATTTCTAAGTGCCATAACAGTATAATCGTTTTTAAAATCTAATATAATTTGAATAGGTTTAATTGAAATATTATAAAAAATAAAATAACATATAATTCCAAAAGGCATTTCTTTACTATCAATAGGTAAACTTACATTTAAAAATGTTTCAAATTTTGTCTTTAAATTTTCACATTTAGGACATTTAGTTAAACTTTTAAATTGACCATAAAATAAATCAACTAATAAACTTTGATTTCTTCTTTTAAAATTATATAATTCTTCTAAACTTTTATAATCATCTTCTTTTGAATCATCATTTTCATTATTATTAATGTATGGTATATTAATAACTTTATTTAAATCATCATGAAAACCATTAATTAAAAAATTTAAAAATTCTTGTGTATCTTGTTGAATATTATCAGAATAAATGTCATTTATTTCTTTTATTTTTTTTACAAATTCTTTTGGAATGTAATATTTTTCTTTTCCAAACCATAATTTTTTTATTATATCATAATATGCTTCACATAATTCTCCATGAGTTCCTATAGGATTTGTTTTATTTATATCTTTCTTATATTCTTCTCTTAAAAAATAATTTGTTAATTCCCAACAATTACTTAAACATTGAATTGCTGTGTTTAAATAACATCTGTTTCCCATATTTTTTATTCCTGTTATTCCTTTGTTGCAATTTTTTAACTTTTTAATGATTGATTTTTCCATTTATTTAAATATATATATTTTTTTCTTTTTTGTGACTCTTTTTTTTTAAAAATAATTATTTTAATGTAAACAATCATTATTCATTTATTATTCTTCCCTATTTTTTATAAGAAATTATTGAATAAAAGTTTATAATGAGTATTCTTGAAAAAATAAAATATAATGAATTGGATATAATTTATAAAATTAAATTATATAAAATGAAAAATAAAATATTAAATTATTTTTTTTTAATTTTTCATTCCATTAAATTCATTGAGCACAAAATTTATTTATGAATATCTTTTTTGTTTTTATTTATGTATTCTTTCTTTTTCGAAAATTAAATATTTTCTTTTTCTTTTTTTAATTGATTTTCAATATTATTTTCTATATTTTTTAGTTGTTCACTTGTATTTTCTCTTTTATTTAAAAAATTGGTTAAAAAATTATTATATAAATTAATATCTAATTCTAAATCTTTAAAAGATAAATTTTGGCTTTTGCTTTCTGATTCATTTTTATTTTTAACTTTGGATTCTGAAATTTTTGTACTTTCAGTATTTAAATTTTTTTTAGGAGTTAATTTTTGAAAATCCATGTCTAATATACTTTTATTTGAAGATAATATTTCAATTCCTTTTTTTTTCTTTAAATTTTCAAAAGTTGATTTTTCATTATATAAATAAGGAGCTTTTTTTTTTTCATTTTTTATCTTATTTAATTCTTTAAAATTAATGAAACCAGTTTTTTTATCCTTAAAATCAACTTTATCATTATTTTTCTTTTTATTGTTAAAAATATTATTAAAATGCATCATATTATTATTATTAAATAAATCATCATCATCATCATTATTAATGTGATTATTATTAAATTTATTATTCTTATTCCTCATATTAAAAAATTCCAAAAATTTTTTTTCTTTTTCTTTTTCATTTTCATATTGAATATTAATTTTCTTATTACTTTGAAGATCAGAATTTTCTTTTTCAAGTTGAGAAAAAAATTGTTTAACATCTTTAAAATAATCCAAATTATCAATATTAATAACAGAGCAAATATTTTTCATCCATTTAGAGAAATAACATTTAATATTATTATAATCAAATCTACTATCAATACAAACCATAATTCCATAATCAAATTTATGTCTAAGTACTCTTCCTAAGCTTTGATTAACACATTGAATAGCATCAATTTTATACCATTTTTCTCCTGTAATTTTATTAATATTTAAATTATAATTATCTTGGAAAAAACAATCTAAAAATTTCATTTTTAATTGGATTTTATCTTCAAAAAAATTCGCATATGGAATTCCAATACAAATAACAATTCTTGCATAATCATCTTTAAAATTTAATCCTTCTGAAATACTTCCTCTTACTACAGAAAATATTATTGAATTTTTTTGTTTATTTGACATAAAATCTGATATTATATTTTTATTTATTTTATTGTCTAAATATACTTTTTTATATTTTGATATTTTGGTTATTAAACCATCAGAAAGCCAAATTGAATAACATTTATTCATAAAACTAAATGAAGGAAAAAATAATAATATTCCTCCTTTTTCAAGTGATTCTACATAATTAAATATTATAGTTCCTAATGATTTAATCATTGTCATATTTGTTCTATTTGAATTATCAAATTTAAATTCTACTTTACTATTATTTAAACTTTCTGATTTTATAATATGAAATTTTGAATGTGATTTTTCAATAATATGTTCATTTTCTAATTTAATTGGAATTGAAGTTTTTAAACTAAATTCTAAACTTTCTATAGGAGATAAAGTACCAGAAGTAAAAATAATATTATATGGTAATTCATTTAATATTTTATTAAATGCAAATCCAGGATCAAAACATAATAATTTTAAAACTCGAGTTTTTATTTTATAATTATTTGGTAAATCTATTTCTCCATCATAGACATAAAAAAGAAAAGATTTTAAATCTTCTGAATTAAAATATAAATGCTTTATCAACTCTAATGCTCTTACATAAGGAGTTAATAAACTTTCTTCATCATATATTTCTAAATATTCTTCTTTTAAAAAATATAAAAAATTATAATGTCTATTTAAATTTTCAGGTGTTATTAATTCATTTTTTGAATCATTTATTTCTTTTCTAAACATTTCATCTATTGTAATTCTATTTTTTTTACTATTTAAATTCATAAATAAACTAAAAAATTCTTTATTATCTAAAATTTTTCCTTTTTTAGGATAATTATCTCCTTTTAAAACATTTGGAATTTTTTCAATATTTTCTTTAATAGAAATTAAAATATTAATTTCATCTAAAAGATTTTTTTCAGGAAAATTCTTAAATTTTTTATTTTTCCCATTATCACTTTTTTTAATATTAATAATATCATTTAATTCATTAATCATACTATCAAAATAATAAGTAATTAAATCAATAGTACAACTTTCTTCAAGAACTTTTTCAATATTATGAGCTTCATCAATAATTAAAATAGAATTTTCTAAACTAATATGTAAAACATCTCTAATTTCTTTATCAATAATATAATTATAAGGTAAAAAAGTAATATCACTTTTATTATTTTTATCTCCTTCAAAATGAAAAGGACAAAAATTTTGAGATAAACCAATTTCACATAATTCTTCTAAATCAATATTATTTAATGATAATATTGGAATTTTATTAACATTATTAAAAAAAATACATTTTTTCTTATTTTTCTTACAAATAGTATTTAAAGCAGAAGTAGATTTAGCAAAATTTTTATAAGAAAAATTAACACAAGATTTATTTCTTGAAGATAAAATACATGTAATAGGTAAATAAATAGATTTTTTTAATTCTTTAATAACATTAGAAATTTGACTATGAGTTCTAGTAGAGTAAAAAATTTTTATTTTTTTTTTTTTGACTTCTCTCATATATTTAATCCAAGCTAAACATGAACACAATAAACATAATGTTTTTCCTGTTCCAGTTGGTGATTCTAATGCTGCAATTGATTTATTATTATTTAATGATTCTATTATTTTATTCATGTAGTTTATTTGAATTTCATATGGTTTATATGGAAAGTATATTTCTATTTCTTTTATTTTTATTTTTGTTTGAGATAATATCCTTGATTTATCTATTGAGATTTCTTCTTGAAGTTCGAGTAATTCTGTATATTTATTTTTTAATTTTTTAGGAGAAAAGTCTTTTTCTTCTAACATTTTTATTTTTTTTTTTTTGCGGGATATATTTTTTTTGGAATTTGTTTAAAAATTTAAATAAAATTAAATTTAATTAATATAGCAATATTTATTTATTAAACGATAAAACTATATATTATTCGATTGAATTTTTGTTTTTGCTTATTTTGATTTTAATGAAATTCTTTATAATTAATAATAAGATTATAAAGGAAGATTCAATTTTTTTTTAATCAATATATTTAAAATTATTATTATTTTTTTTTTAATTGAATGTATTAGTTTTATGTTAGGCTTGTAGGATTTTTTATAAAAGTTTGTTTATGATTTTATGCTTCTCTTTGTTTTCTTTTTTATATTTTTTATTTCAATAATTCCATATTTAAAATATTATAATTAGATTTATTCTTTTGTGTAATTTATTTAAATGAATTTTAATTTAATTATTTAATAAATTTAAAAACCAAAATGGAAAATAAAAGCCCAAATTTCAAAAATTTTAATTTAATGAATAGGCCAAAATTTATATCAAATTCTAAAGAAAAGAATAAAAATGAATTAGCATTATCGACAATATCAAACGAATTAAACAAAATAAAAAATATATCAAAAGTAAATTATATAACAAATCATCCTTTTCTTCATTTAAATCCTCAAAATAAATTATCAACTCAAAATATAATTAATAATAATAAAAAAGAATTAAAAGAAATAAAAAAAACAAATCATACTTTATTTAATAATATATCATTATATGATGGATTATCAAATAAGATAAAAAAAACAAAAATAAAAAAAATGACAGTATCAAATTCTTTAAAATTATTTAAAAATAATAGTAAAACAAATATTTTTAATAATTTACATTCTCAACCAAATATTCATTTAAGAACAAAAAGTGTTTCTCATTCTCCTCATAATGAAAAAAAATTACATTCTTCTCCTTCAAATAATAATTTTAATAATAATAATACTTTAATTCCTAAATCTAATATTGATAGAATTAATTATAATAAAATAAAAAAAGAAAACGAAAATTATAAAAAAGAAATTTTAAATTTAAATGATAAAATAAAAATTCAAAATGAAAAAATAAAAACTTTAGAAAATAATTTAGAAATATCTTATCAAAATATAAATAATATAAAATCAAGATTATTTAAATTAAAAGATCAAAATTCAAATTATCAAACAGAAAATAAAAATTTAAAGAAAGTAAATATTCAATATCAAAAAGAAATAAAAATAATGCAAGAAAAAGAATTAAAATTAATGAAAGTATTATATTTAATAAAAGAAAGAGGAATAAATATAGAAGATATATTAAATGAAGTTATAGATATGAATGATGATAATTTAATATCAAATAGAAGTAATTATTCTAATTTTACTGTTTATTTTCAAGATAAAATAAAAATGAATGATATTATGGAAAGTAAAGAAGCAAAAAAAGTTCCTTTAATGGATTTTAGTAAAGTTCCTACTTATAGACCTGATTCTGATTCTGATTATGAAGATAATGATGATTATAATAATAATAATCAAATTTTTCATATTCAAGAAGGTATGAAATTTAATAAAATTAATTTCACTGATAATAATGATGATAATAAAGGATGGTTAAGCAAATGAAAAATATAATTATATATATTATTAAATAAAAAAATAAGGAATTTCAAAAGAAAAAATTCATATATAAAACTCCAAAAAAAAATATAACAAAAAATTTAATAATAATAACACTATTAATAAAAATAATAACTTTAATACATCATAAAAATCTCTTAATGAAAAATATAGAATATAAAAATATATAAATTGAATATTTTTTATTATAAAATTAATAAAAGAATAATTAAAAATAACAATAAATTTTTATTTAATAAAAAAAATGCAAAACTCAAAAAAATCAAAGAGTCCAAAAATGAAGAAAAAAAAATTACAAATAACAATAAATCAAAACATAAATCCTTATCAAAGTCATATATCAGATGCTCCAACATGGAAAAAAATATTAAAAGGAAAATTAAGAAGTTTATTAAATAATAATATAATATTAAATGAAGATAAATTTAGTCCATTAAGTTTTACAGAAAGTATATCACCAAAATATATAAAACCATATAAAAATAAATTTAAGCCTTTAGATGACAGATTAAAAATAAATATATTTACAAGTGTAAATCCACAAGTTTTAAATAGAGAAAATAAATTTTATACAAGATATTTTGATTATGTTTTAAGTCCTGATGAATTACTTAGTAAATATTTTACAAATAGAGAAATTATTGAAATTAAAAATGATCCTTTTTATTTTCAATTTGGACATAAATATCATAATGTTGATTTTTTTAAAAAGAAATCTTTAACTGATACTTTAAATGAAGAAGAAAAGATTGGAAGAGAAGAAATTATTAAACATGATTTAAAAAAAAGTTTAAAAAAAACTACTAAAAAAATAGAATCTTATTTAGATTATTATACTTATGTTATGTCAAAGAAAGATTTTATTCCTGATAGAAAATATAAAATTAAAAAAGGAAATAATAAATTTGAAGATAGTTCAAGTAGTTCTAGTGAAGATTCTGGTTAATAAATTTATAAAAAAAGATATTTTTAAATAATCATTTTTTATAATTATTTTTATTTATTTTTAACTTTTTATTCTTCTTTATTTTTTTCAAATTCAACTTCTTCTTCTAAAACTTTTAAATATCTTTTTTTAATATTAAATTTTTCCTTATTCCATAAATAATAATTTTCATCATTAAAAAAAGCACTTTGAGATAAATCATTAATTAAAAATTTAAATAATTCATCTCCTGATTTATTTAAAATATCATTGATATGAAATTTAATTAAAATTAAAATAGAATTAATTAAAGATTTCCATCCTTTAATTAAAAATTCATCCCATATATTTAATATTATTAAAGGAATATTATTTTTATTTTGAATAACATTAGTGAAAATAGTTAATACAAAAGGAGTAAGAAAATATTCAACTTTAACAGAATTTTTTTTTAAATAAAAACTTATTGAAGGAATATATAATTTAAGTAATTTTTCAAAAATAGGAAAAAAATTTTTTAATTTTAACATTTTTTGACAATAAATATTTTTTAATTCAGTATTTATTAAAATTGAATATAATAAATAAACTGATTCATTTTCATTATTTGTTAAAAGATAAATAAAAGCAGAAAGATAATTCATTCCTTGATAATATTCATATTTATTTTTTTCATTTTGATAATCTGAATTTAATTCTATTAAGTTAGTTACTTTCATTAATATATTAATTAATATATTATTTTTTTCTTTCGAATCTTCTCCTAAATGAGTTCTTTTAATATCTTGTTCTATTAATTTATATTTTTCTGAATTTTTATCTATTTCTTTTATTTTATCTTTTATTTCTAAAATTACTTTTTTAATATCTAATATTGATTTCCATATTTTTAATCTTATTTCTATTGAAATTTCTTTATTTGAATTTAAATAATTTAAATAAAAATTGTATTTTATCTTTGTTGATATTGATTTTTTTAATAAAAATAAAGGAATTAATTCCTTATTTTTTAAATATTTACTTAAATTAGATAAAACAAATTTTTTTTCTTTATCTTTTATTAAAGAACAAGGATATCTTAATTTAATAGTAATATCTCTTTTTTGAATTAAATCATTTATTTTTTCTCTTGTTTCATTATTTTTAATATTTCTACAAATTGACAAAGAAAAAGTATTTATACATAAAATATAATAATTAATTAATTTAGAAGATAAATCAAATTTAGAACCAATATCAACAATTAAATTAATTGAATCAGGAATTGAAACATTATAATTTAATAAATGTTCAATGAATTCAAATAAAGTTTTTTTAATATTTTTATTAATTTCAGAATCAATAATTAACTTTTCTTCATTATTTAAATATGAATAATTTTTTATTTGATTTTCATAACCTAATTTTTTTAATCTTGTATTTAATTTTATTTCTTTAATTAAATCTAAATTTGCGCCTTCAAATAAAGATCTTTTTAAAGGTTCTTCACTAATTAATTTTTTAAAAGAAGAAAAAATTCCAATTTCATTATTATTATTATTTCTTAATTCAATTATTTTTTTTACTCTAAAAGAAATTCTTTGTATAAATCTTCTATTTATTAATTTTTCCCAAACTTCTTTTAATTTTAAAAAATTATTTTCCCATAAAAGAGAACATAAATAAATATTATTATAATAACTTCTTTCTCCTATTAATAATATATAAATTATTATTTGTATTTTTTCTTCTATTATTGATGAATTTAAATTATTTAAAATCATATTAAAAATATTTGCTATTGAATAAAGATTTTTTTCATTTTGAAAATGATAAAAAGTTTTAGGAGAAAAATTATAATAATTTAAAACAAAGGTTTTAATCATTGAATTATCTTCAGAAATAATATTTTTAATTTCTTGAATTTTATCATAATTTAATAAATCACTTTTGAATATATTTTGAATGAATAAATTTATAATTTCTTCATTAGTTTTTTTAGGAGGTTCAAAATGAATAAATTTACTTTTATTATCTTCATCTTCATCTTTTAAAGTATATAAAAAACCTTCTGAAATAGCAATTGAAAAAGTTAAATCTGAAGAATTATTTTTTTTTTTTTTCTATTTTTTTATTTATTAAATTTGGAGAAATTTTCTTAAAATCTTGATAAGAAATATACTTCTCCATTTCTATTCTATTATCTTTTGTTTTAAAATTTAATTCATTTGTAAATTTTTCAATATCTTTCTTTGATGAATATATTATAAAAGGATATTCATCTTTATTTCTTATTATACAATTTTCTTCTATATTATATAAATTCATAAATTTTTTTTTTAATAAAGAATTTAAATTATCTTCTAATTCAATTATTTTCTTCATTAATATTTCATATTCTGAATTATATTTTACTATATAATTATTTATTTCATTTAATTGCTTTTTATAAATATTAAAAGTTTCTTCAACAATATAATTTTGATTAATTACTTCTTCATTTGTAAAATCATTATCATTTTCTTTTTTTATTTTTTCAAATATTTCACATTCATAATAATGATTTCTTCTACTTTCATTTAATTTTTTTTTTAAATAATGAATGATTTTTTTTCCTTCGTTTAATTTTTTTAA